>Ga0308171_1000255_pt1 | contig 147849 bp, 122 predicted proteins | sample PhyGR1_FD_202135 | JGI IMG/M metagenome (GOLD analysis project Ga0308171, IMG submission 202135) | Phyllosphere microbial communities from UC Gill Tract Community Farm, Albany, California, United States - DLSLSG.R1 | ecosystem: Host-associated > Plants > Phyllosphere > Unclassified | place... | reverse complement strand
CTCAGGCCGCCGTAGCCGTCACCGGAGAACAGGTTGGTGCCGCCCTTGGAGAGCGACTGGTGCACGTGCATGCCGCTGCCGTTGTCGCCGACCAGCGGCTTGGGCATGAAGGTGGCGGTCTTGCCGTTGCGGTGGGCGACGTTCTTGATGACGTGCTTCATGCGCAGCAGTTCGTCGGCCTTCTGCACCAGGGTGCTGAACTTGGTGCCGATTTCGCACTGGCCGGCGGTGGCCACTTCGTGATGCTGCACTTCCACTTCGATGCCGACCTGTTCCAGCGTCTTGCACATTTCCGCACGCAGGTCGTGCAGCGAATCGGTCGGCGGGACCGGGAAGTAGCCGCCCTTCACGGCGGGACGGTAGCCGCTGTTGGCGCCGTCGTACTTGTCACCGGTGCTCCACGCGGCTTCTTCGGAATCGATCTTGAAGAAGGTGTGGCCCATGTCGTTGGCGAAGCGGACCGAGTCGAAGATGAAGAACTCCGGCTCCGGACCGAAGAAGGCCTGCTCGGCGATGCCGGAGGACTTCAGGTAGGCCTCGGCGCGCTTGGCGATGCCGCGCGGGCAGCGGCCGTACGGCTGCATGGTGGCCGGATCGAGGATGTCGCAGCTGATGACCAGGGTCGGGTCGGCGTAGAACGGGTCGATGTAGGCACTGGACGGATCCGGCAGCAGGACCATGTCCGATTCGTTGATGCCCTTCCAGCCGGCGATCGAGCTGCCATCGAACATCTTGCCTTCTTCAAACAGCGACGGCTCCACGATGCTGACCGGGAAGGTGACGTGCTGCTCGATACCACGCATATCGACGAAACGCAGGTCGATGAACTCGATCTGGTTGTCCTTGATCAGCTTCTCAACATTTTCCACGGACATCGGTGAAACCTCAGATGGGTGATTGCGTAGGTAGATACAGCAAACCCCGTGCCAACTTTTCAGCGTTCACAAATCCTTGATTTCACTGGCCTGGCGCGCCGCGCGCCGCGTGGGCGGACGCACCAAAGCAGTGCAAACGCTGCACCACGCACACCTTTGGTGCGATGCGCGATGCTCTATGCTTTACGCCCACGGGCCGTCGACAGGCGACGTTGGCCACAGCGTCCCGCTGTCGCCGCTGCCCGATTCCTCCCTTCCGCGAGCTCCAGTACCGCCGATGTCCGACCTGTTCTCCGCCCTCCTTCTGGGCATTCTTGAAGGCCTCACCGAATTCCTGCCGATCTCCAGCACCGGCCACCTGCTGATCGCCCAGCACTGGCTGGGGGCACGCTCGGATTTCTTCAACATCATCATCCAGGCCGGCGCGATCCTGGCGATCACGCTGGTGTTCCGGCAGCGGCTGTGGTCCCTGGCGACCGGCCTGCATGAGCGCGCCAACCGGGATTACGTGCTCAAGCTCGGGACCGCCTTCCTGGTCACCGCCGTGGTTGGCCTGCCGGTCCGCCTGGCCGGCTGGGAGCTGCCGGAGACGGTCACGCCGGTGGCCTGGGCGCTGATCATCGGTGGCCTGTGGATGATCCTGGTGGAGGCCTACACCGCGCGCCTGCCCGAGCGCGATGAGGTGACCTGGAAGGTCGCCATCCTGGTCGGTGTGGCGCAGGTGGTGGCGGGTGTGTTCCCGGGCACCTCGCGTTCGGCGGCGGCGATCTTCATCGCGATGCTGTTCGGCCTGAGTCGCCGCGCGAAAGCCACCGAGTTCGTGTTTCTGGTCGGCATCCCGACCATGTTCGCCGCCAGCGGCTATGCCTTCCTGGAACTGGCCAAGGACGGCAAGCTTGCCAGCGAGAACTGGACCGATGTGGGCGTGGCCTTCCTTGCCGCGGTCGTCACCGGCTTCATCGTAGTGAAGTGGTTGCTGGGCTACATCAAGTCGCACAAGTTCACGGCGTTCGCGGTTTACCGCATCGCACTGGGCGCGGCATTGCTGCTCTGGTTGCCGGCTGGCAACTGAACGGCCCGGCGCCGACGTCACCCCGTTGTGGCTGCGCCGGCGTTTTTCCCCAGGTTCCCAAGGAGATGTACATGAAACGCACCCTGATGCTGATCCTGCCGCTGGCCCTCATGGCCGCCTGCAGCAACCCCTCCACCGCCCCGGCCGGCCGCGATGACCTCGCCCCGGCACCGACCGCCGCCGCCGACCAGGCCGCCGTGGCCCGTCTGGACGTGCAGCGCCTGCAGGGCAGCCATTGGCGCCTGGATTCGGCCACCGACGCCGGCGGCAAGCGCATCGATGCGCTGTTCGCCCGCGCCGACAAGCCGGTCACGCTGGACTTCAAGGATGACCGCATCGCGATCAGCAACACCTGCAACCGCATGGGCGGCGGCTACACGCTGGCCGATGGTTCGCTGACCATCTCGCCGATGGCCTCGACCATGATGGCCTGCACGGACAAGCACCTGATGGCGCTGGACCAGGCCGTCGGCAGCCGCCTGGAAGGCGCGCTCAAGACCGAACTGGGCGATGCCGGCCAGCTGACCCTGCGTACCGCCAACGGGGATGTGCTGGTGTTCACCCCGGAACCGACCGCTGAAACCCGCTACGGCGGCGAAGGCGAAACGGTGTTCCTGGAAGTGGCCGCGCAGACCAAGCCGTGCCCACACCCGATGATCCGCGACAAGCAGTGCCTGCAGACCCGCGAGATCCGCTATGACGCCAACGGCATCAAGCAGGGCGAGCCGGGCGAGTGGCAGAACTTCTACGACGTCATCGAGGGCTACACCCACGAAGACGGCGTGCGCAACGTGGTGCGCGTGAAGCGCTACACGATCGCCAACCCGCCGGCCGATGCCTCGTCCAACGCCTATGTGCTGGACATGGTGGTCGAGTCCGAGAACGAGACGAAGTAAGACGCAGAAGGGCGGCCACGGGCCGCCCTTCTTCATCCCGTAGTGCCGGCCGCTGGCCGGCTCCCGACTGTAGTGCCGGCCGCTGGCCGGCTCCCGACTGTAGTGCCGGCCGCTGGCCGGCTCCCGACTGTAGTGCCGGCCGCTGGCCGGCTCCCGACTGTAGTGCCGGCCGCTGGCCGGCTCCCGACAGCGCAGTACCGACCAACGGTCGGTACCTACCGGATGTGGCGCCGACCAACGGTCGGTACCTACCGGGGCGCGCCGACCAACGGTCGGCACGTATCACCTCACGCCAGCGCCGGATTCAACGTGTAGGTGCCATGCAGCGAGGCTTCGGCCAGCACGTGCCCGTGCATCGCATGCAGCACATCCGCGGCGGTGAACGGCGTGGGCAGCACCAGCTGGGCCACGTCCAGCGCGAACACACGGAAGAAATAGCGGTGCACGCGCTCATCGTTGAACGGCGGGTACGGGCCGTCGTAGCCCAGGTACTGGCCGGCCATGTCCGGATTGCCGGCGAACCAGCCGGTGAAATCGTTCAGGCCCTGGCGGCAGCCTGCCGGGCCCGCCGGCTGCGTCTTGCCGCCCACGGTGAAGCCATCGCTGCAGCTGCCCGCGGCCAGCGCGCGCACGTCGACCGGGATATCGGCCATCGCCCAGTGCGCGAAGTGCGCACGCGGCTGATCGCGCGGCACCGTGCAATCCTTGCGGCCGACCGTGTCCGGCACGGTCGGCACATCCGGGTCGATGCACAGCAGCGCGAACGACCGGGTGCCGGCCGGCACATCGTGCCAGGCCAGCTGCGGGTTGCGGTTGGGCGCGAAGCCCTCGGCATCGCCGGCCGCGAAGGTGGCGGCGATCGGTTGGCCGTTGGTGATGCTGTCACTGCTCAGATGCATACCGGTCTCCTCATTCTTCCGGGTAACCCAGGCGCACGGCGACCGAGGTCAGCAGCGCGAAGGCCGGGCCCATTTCATCGCGGTAATCGCGCCAGTGGCCTGGTGCCATGCGGGCCGGGCCAAGCGTGGGTGCCGGCGCGAAACGCATGCCGAACTGGGCGCCGAGGTACTCGGCCATCGCCTGCGGATCGTTGCCGATGTCGTCGATCTTCAACAGCGCGTGCGGGTACAGGCTCTGTTCGTGCAGGGTGGCGACCTGGGCCAGCGAACGCGCCAGCCATTCGGCCGCTTCGTGCACCGAGGTCACCGCGAGCGGCGCCGGGGCGCTGAAGGCGATCCACTCCAGCAGCATGTCGCGCGGATCGCGCAGCACGATCACCAGGCGTGCTTCCGGCAGCTGCGGGCGCAGCGCCCACAGCAGTGCGTTGTCCCACCACAGCAGCCAGTCGATCACCGCGCCTTCGGCGATGCCCCGGGCCGGCAACTGGCTGCGCCACTGCTCCACCAGCGCCTCGGGCGTGAGCTTGCCGGTCGAGAGCTCCTGCAGCGTGTGATAGCGCTGGAAGGGATCGTTGGGCGGCGTCGGCCCGAAGCGGTCACCGCGCATCACCGGGCTGGCGGCCGCCATCGCGGCGACCACCCGCTCCACCCCGGAGCCCGGCGCACCCCAGATGAACAGCGGGGCGATGGCATTGTCCTCAGCCACCGGCGCCAGCTCCGGCCAGCTCAGCGGGGCTTTGGCCTGCGGCGGCAGCGGCAGGCGCTGGGGTGCCTCGGCCGCATGCAGGTCCACCCACGTCCGCAGCGCATCGTGGTATTGGCCGGCACGGTCCTGGACGGACCCCAGCCACGCGCGCAGTCCGGCCTTCGCTTCTTCAGGTGCGTTGTCATGCAGCGCCTGCACGCGCGCAATGGCGGCGGCCGGCTCGCGCGTGAGCAGGCCGTCGACCAGGCGCACTTCAGCAGACACCCGGCCCGGCTCCAGCGCGACGATGCGCTCGGCCACGGCCTCGGCCTGGTCGGCTTCGTTGTTCATGTCGTGCAGGCGCAGACGCGTTTCCAGTCCCGGCAGGTGCTCAGGCATGGCCTGCAGCCAGCGTTCGCCCACGGCCACCGCTTCCGGGCCACCCACGGGTTCCACGGTAAGGCGCGCCATCCACAGGTCATGCACCTCGGGATGATCGGCCAGGGTCGCATCCAGCGTTTCCCGGGCCTGCTGTTCACGCCCCAGGCGCTGCCAGGCCATCAGCAGCATCTGCAGCGTGTGGCGATCGGACGGCCACTGCGCCAGCACCGGCAACAGGTGCTCAAGCGCCAGCAACGGCTGACCGGCCTGCAGTTCGAGCTCCCCGGCCAGACGGCGCATGGCCGGGGTGTCGCCACCGGGGGCCGCCAGCACCTGGCGCATCATGTCCGACGCGCTTTCCAGGTTGCCTTGGCGCAGCGCAAGCTGGACCACCAGCCCCTGCAGGGCGGTGGTCGCCGGATTCAGGGCAAGCACACGGCGGAAGGCCTGTTCGGCGAAGGCCAACATGTCTTTGCCGAGGTAGGCGAAGCCGAGCGCATACAACACACGGGCGTCATCGGGCAGCGCCTGGCTGGCTGCCGAGAGCTGGGCCAGCGCGCGATCCACCTCGCCACGGCGCAGCGCCACCATGCCCGACAGCGCGGCAAGTTCCGGATGCTCGGCGTCCACGCGCAGCGCCAGGCGGGTCAGTCGATCGGCTTCATCCACGTCGTTGCGGGCCAGCGCCAGATGCGCCTGCATCACGTACGCGGACAGTTCGTTGGGATTGAGTTCGGCCGTGCGGTCCAGCGCCGAGCCGGCCGCATCGAACTGGCGCAGGGCCAGCAGCAGGCCCGCCTGCTGCAGATGCAGGTCGGCGTTGTCCGGCGCCAGCGTCAGCGCCTGCTGCAGGCTGGCCAGTGCGTCATCGAACTGGCCCTGCTGCTGCAGCGACAGCGACAGCCAGCGGTGCGCCTGCGGCTGCTCCGGCTCGGCCGTGGTCCATTCGCGCGCCAGCTGTACCGCGTCGTCGGCCGCATTGCGGCGCAGGGCTTGGAGAATCTGGTCTTGCATGACGGTCCGAACTCGAGGGCAAACCCCGATTGTAGCGGGGCCGGCCGGCCAGAACGCCCGATCAGGCGGGGGTATTGGCCTCGATCCGCAGCCGCTGGGCTACCCAGCGCTCGGAGAAGCCATCGCCGCGCCAGTTTTCCAGGAAGCCGCAATGGCCGCCCCACGGGGCAATCTCCAGGTGGGCATGGGCCGGCAGACGCCAGCCGTTGAAGGTGGCGAACGGGATCACCGGATCGTCCTGGGCCATCAGGATGTCGGCCGGCACCTGCAACCCGGCCAGGCGATCACCCGCGATGGAGTAGCCATCGAAGTAGGCCTGCAGCGAACCGAACTCGGTGTGGTGCTCGACCAGCCAGGCGGTCAGCGCGCGGATGTCCAGCTTGAGCACGCGGTCGTCCCAGTCGCTCAGCTCGGGAAACAGATCGCGCTTGCGGCGCAGCGAGCCAGCCCATTTACGCCGGAAGTACCAGTCGTACATTGCCGGGCCGTTCTCGATGCTCTCCATCGTGATCGCCGGGTCCAGCACCGGACAGACCGAGGCCACGCGGCGCAGCGGCACGCCGGCCGAGGGCGCACGCAGGGCCAGGCGGAGCACGAAGTTGCCACCCAGCGAATAACCGGCCGCGACCAGGGGCAGCTCGGGCCAGCGTCGGGCGATGTCGCCGGCGGCCTGCACCACTTCATCGATGCGGTTGGAGTGGAAGATGCCGGGGTTGAGGTGGTGGGTGTTGCCGTGGTCGCGGAAGTTCAGCCGCACCACGTCGTAGCCCTCCTCCAGCAGCCGCGCGGCAGTCATGCGCATGTAGCTGGATTCGGCACTGCCTTCCCAGCCATGCAGCAGCAACGCCATGCCGATCGGCTGGCGCCCCTGGATATAGCTGTGCCACCCCTGCAGGCGGACGCCTTCGCCGCCATCGAGAATGAGTTCGTCGGTATGTGCGCCGGTGGCCGCCAGCAGCACCAGGCCGCGCTGCATGCGCATCCGGCTGGAACTGAGCATCGACTGCAGGTGCGGATTGCGCAGCCAACGCGGGGGGTGATAGTCGGCAGCGGTCAACATGGGCGCGAGCCTGCTCCCGGCCGCGACGCTGGCGTGTGAAGGATCACCACCGCCTACTCGGCGGACATGGCCGCCAGGATGCGCGCACGCGAGGTTTCTGCGATGCGGCGACGGCCTTCCAGATCGTGGGTATCAATGGGCGCGAGGAAGTGCACCTCGGCCCGCCGTGCCGGCTCTCCCAGCACACGCAGGAAGTTGGCGAAGAAGCTCTCTTTCGGGCCGAACGCGACAATTGTCTGCGCATCACCGCGCCAGCCATACCGCAACGCGACCGGCTGGATCGGGACCTGGGTCTCGACGGCGGCCTGGAAGATGCGCGCATGGAACGGGCCGACTTCATGGCCACCGCGGGTGCGCCCTTCGGGGAACACGCCGACCGCCTTGCCTTCGCGCAGGCGCACGACCATTTCCTGCATCACGCCGCCCAACGATTCGGTGCTGCCACGCTGGTGGAAAATGGTCTGCCCGCGCGCGGCCAGCCAACCGACCACCGGCCAGCCGGCGATCTCCTGCTTGGCCACGAAGCCCATCATCCGCTGGCTGTGCAGCATCGAGATATCGACCCAGCTGACATGGTTGGCCACGAACAGCACCGCGCCCGGCAGCGGCGTGCCGATCCGGTGCAGGCGGAAGCCGAAGATCCACATCAGGCCGGCCGACCAGGCGTTCACCGCCGCATGTTCGAACGTGCGCTCGCCCACACGCATACGCCCCCACGGCGGCAGCATGGCGATCAGCAGCATCGGCAGGAACAGCAACAGGTGGACCAGCAGCAGCGGTACGCGGTACAGGTAACGGCACACACGCGCCACGCCGCCACGTGAGGCCGGAGTGGGGGAATTCATCCGCGAACGATACCCGAGCGCCGCAGGCTCTGCCAGCGGAATCCGGACAAATCGATGGCGTGCGCAAGCCAGCCGCCGCAAGCCGTCAAGCCAACGGCCACCGGCGGCACAACGGCCGTGCCCACATGCGCCGGCGCACTGTCGCGGGCCACGCAACACAGCATCCGTGCCATGCGCGCGATCAGCCCGGGCGCACGGCGGGCACCACCGCCAGGGTCAACCGCGAGGTACAGACCAGCTTGCCGGCCTCGTCCTCGATGCGGATGTCCCACACCTGGGTGCTGCGCCCGACATGCACCGCACGCGCGGTGCCGGTCACCGTGCCGGCGCGCACGGCGCGGATGTGGTTGGCATTGATCTCCAGCCCGACGCAGACCTGCGCGGTGGTATCCACGCACAGGTTGCCGGCGCTGCTGCCGAGGGTTTCGGCCAGCACGACCGACGCCCCGCCGTGGAGGATGCCGTACGGCTGGCGGGTGCGTTCATCGACCGGCATGGTCGCGCTGATCCAGTCCTCGCCGGCGGCGGTGAACGCGATGCCCAGGTGCTCGATGAGCGTGTTGCGGCTGAGCGCGTTGAGCGCTTCGATGGACACCGCGTCGCGGAATACCTGGGACATGCAGCTTCTCCGTGGGGTTGCAGACTTACAGGATCGGGACCAGCCCGGCGCCGAAGGCGGTGAGCATGCGCACCAGCAGCCACTTCGGCCCGACATTCACTTCGGGAAAGTCACCGACGGCGACATAGCACGTGTGGAAGGCCGGGTCCTGCCGCTTGAGCGGATCCGGGCACGCGGGCCCGGGCTGGAATTCGTAATCGGTGGCGTAGCGCCACGGCCAGAAATCGAGCACCGGCAGCGCCTCGGAGGCCTTGCCGACGCTGTAGTTCAGGCCGGACAGCACCGGCGGCTTGGCACGCGGCGCGACCACCCAGGAGTTCTGCGGGTGGATGTCGCGCAGGATGCTCTGCGCCAGCGCCTCGGCGAACACCGGGTCATCGATGATCACCGCGCCTTCGGTGTTGTAGTTCTCGCTGCGCGGATCGAAGTTGTGCGTGCCGATCACGCCGATGCGGCGGTCCACCACCATCGACTTGGCATGCAGGCCCATGCGCGCGCCCTTGCGGGTGACCGGCAGCGGCTTGTTGACCGCCTTGGTGCCCAGGAACGAGGGCCGGGTTTCGGCACGCAGCACGCGGCGCTCGACTTCACTGCCATCGGTACTGCGGCGGCGACCGCTGGCGCTGTTTCGATCGGCGCTCCCTCGGCGGGGGCCGCTGCTGGCACGGTTGTCGGCGCTGCCGCGCGCATTGCTGCCGGCCGCGCTGCCGCCGAGCAGGCTGCTGCGCTTGCCCTGCGACGGCGGCTCCTCGGTTCCCAGCGGTGCGGGCAGCAGATTGCGATAATCCACCGGCGCATCCAGCGGGAACGGCTTGAACTCGTAGATGTTGAAGCCAAGCTCGCGCAGGTTGCGGCGTTTGTACTTGTAGGACAGCGCGTAGACGATCGGGTTGTCGGTGGCGGCCAGGCTGTTGGTCGAGACCACCACGCGCGGCGCCTGCTCGCGCTTGCGCAGGGTGCGGAACAGCTGCTGCGCCGGCTTGGACAGGACCAGATACGGCGTCTGCAGCAACACCTCGGACTGCGCGCTGGCAATCAGCGCATCCAGCTGCGGTTCGGTCACGTGCTGGCCGTTGGCCGGCTGGCTGGCGCGTTCGCGGCGATGTTTGCGTGGCAGGTCCGCGACGTACTGCACCGAGGCTACCGGCAGAGCGGTGTCGACGAAGGTACGCCGCACGAAGTCCGGATCGTTGGCTTCTTCGCTGACCCGCTCGACCCGCTCCGGGCGCCGGAAGTCGGCCGGCGGCATGGCCGGTACGCCCTGGCGGAGCAGGGTTCGCCCCACATCGTTGAGGCGCTCGGCCGGCACGCTGCGCGGCGCGCGCCAGAAGGCATCGAAGTTGGCGGCCATCTCACGCACTTCCGGGCCGGCCACGATCACGTCGCGGTCGCGGAAATTGTATTCACTGTCCCAGTCGTAATAGTCGTCCTGGTAATTGCGCCCACCGACCACGCCCAACGCATCGTCGACCACCAGCAGCTTGTTGTGCATGCGCTGGTTGAAGCGGCGGAAGCAGCAGACCACGCTGGCGGCGTAGTCGAAGTAGTTCAGGCGTGCCTTGCCGAAGGTCGGGTTGTAGACCCGCAGCGAAAAATTGGCATGGCTACCGGACAGGGCGCCGAGAATCTCCAAGTCGGAGATCGCCGAGAGCTGGTCGATCAGCACGCGCACCTTGACCCCGCGGCGGGCGGCCGCCTGCAGTTCGTCCAGCACCAGCCGGGCGCTGTCGTCCTTGTCGAAGATGTAGGTCTGCAGGTCGATGCTGCGGGTGGCGCTGCGGATCAGGTTCAACCGTGCGACCAGCGAGATCTCGCCTTCGTCCAGGATGGTGGCGTAATGCCGCGGCTGCCCCGGGTGGGATTCGGCAAAGGCGCGGCCACCGAGCGCGCGCAGCGGTGAATCCAGCGCGCAGCGGTCCGGCTGGTCGCAGTCGACCACGGTCGAGCGCGCCTGCACGGCGATGCCGGCCGCGCGCTCGCGTTCGGCGTTGGACAGCGAGGCACAGCCGCTGCCCAGCAACAGCGTTGCCAGCACCAACAGACGCAGCAATGGATTCACGGTTTCGGCGCCTCGCTCAGACGCGCACGCAATACAAAGGTCACTCGATCACTCAGGGCAAGCTGCCAGCTGTCCATTCCATACCGGCCACGTTGGACGGTACCGCGGCTGACCACATCGCAATCATACCCGGCCCGGGCACAGGCCGGCGGCTCGACCCGCAGGGTCTCCGGGTGGCTGACCCCGCGCAGGATCAGCCGGCCCTGGATGCTGCCGCCCTTGTCCACCACCTCGGGCCAGTAGGGCAGCGAGTCGAACTCGACCACCGGGTAGCGGGCCGAGTCGAAGAACTCCTCGCCGCGCATCCAGCCGGTGTACCGGGGCTTGCCGGGGATTTCCACATAACGGGTGAACATCCGCAGGTGCACCTGGTGGCGACCGTCGGAGAGCACCTCGATGTTGCCTTCAAAGCGCGGGAACACGCCCTCGATGCGCTGTCCCAGCCGCGTCCGGATCTCAAACCCGAAGCGCGAACTGGCCGTATCGAAGGCCAGGGCATGGCTGGTCGGAGCCGGTACCGACGACGGCGGGGCGGCATGCACCGCCCCTGCCACCAACAGCAGCCCGGACCACGCCGCGCGGACTGCCCACACTGCTTACGGCCACCAGAAGGCGGTCAGGCTGGCCACGCCAGGCTCGATGGCGGCCTCACGGTCGAAGGCCAGTACCGCGATCCCACCCGGCGGCATGCCCCGGTAGTCGCTGCTGGTGCCCTCGCTCATCAGGGCCACCAGTTGTTCCAGGCCGGGGTTATGGCCCACCACCAGCAGGCGGTCCACATCGCGGCGTGCATCGATCAACCCCATCAGGGTGCCGGGGGTGGCCTCATAGACAGCATCCTCCAGCCGCTTCTCGACGAAGCCGGTGATGCCCAGGACGGCTTCCAGGGTTTCGCGGGTCCGCCGCGACGGCGAGCAGAGCACGCAGTCCGGCAGCAGATTGTTTTCCTTGAGCCAGCGGCCGGCGGCCTCGGCTTCGGCCAGACCGACCGGCGACAGCGGGCGGTCCAGATCGGCCTGGCCGGTGCTGGCGGTTTCAGCATGGGCGTGACGCAGCAGTATCAGTTCTCGCATGGGATCTCTCGTGTCAGGCTTTCTTCAGCCACTTCAACAGCGGCTCCCAGTCATTCTGGTGCTCGCGCACCTGGGCCGAGCGGTAGTCGAACAGACTCCGTCCGAGCCCGACCATCACCACATAGCTTTGGCTGTCGCGCAACTGCGCGACGACCTCATACGGCCAATCGGCCAACATCTGTATCGCCTGTTGCGAGGTCTGCGTCCAGGGTTTGGTGCGGTTGAGCACCAGCCCGACCGGCAGGCGGCGGTTATGTACGCGGGGAACCTTGGACAGGCTGTTGAGGAAGCCGACGATGGCTTCGATGTCCAGCGCGGAGGGCAGCACGGGGACCACCACCGCATCGGCAACGTCAAGGAAATGCGGAATATCGTCGGCCATCGCACCGGCCGGGGCATCGATGATGACCTCGTCGGTGCCCTCGGGAACCAGTCGTTCCCAGCTCTTTTTGCGGTACACGTCGATCGGCAGCACGGCGCTTTCCAGGACCGAGCGGCGTTGCGCCCAGCGGGTGCTGGAGCCCTGTGGATCGGCATCGGCCAGGACGGTCCGTTTGCCTTCCAATGCCGAATGCGCCGCCAGGTGGGTGGCGACGGTGGTCTTGCCCACCCCGCCCTTGGAACCGGCCACCAGGATCGTCTTCATGCAAGCCTCGCTTCCGGGGAACGTTCCCGCAGCCTACACCGGCGCCTGTGACGGAGATAGTCGCAGCGCTGAACCAGAACCGACGGCCACGGCTTTGCTATCGTGGGTGGTTCCAATGGACTGACCGCCAGCATGAGCGAACTACAGGACCTGAGCGCGCTGATCCGCGCCAACACCCCGCTGATCATCATCGAGACCCAGGATGAGGGCCGGGTGGTGGAGCTGTTCCGCCAGACCCTGATGCATGTCTGGCGTGCCCTGCACCGCTGGTCGATCACCGAGGGCCTGCGCCGGATCGACATGGACCGCGAGGACGACCCGGTCGGCCCGCCCGATGCCAGTTCGGCCCTGCAGATGATCCGCCAGGCCGAGCAGCGCGGCATCTATCTGCTGCTCGATTTCCACCCCTACCTGGGCTATGCCAGCCACCAGCGCGCCCTGCGCGACCTGATCCAGCGGCGGCACTGCGAGGCCCATGTGCTGGTGCTGATCGGGGCCAAGGTCGAGCTGCCGGCCGAGCTGGAAGCGCTGGCCACCCGCTTCAATCCGCGCCTGCCCGACCTCAACGCGCTGCTGAAGATGCTGCGCGAGGAAGCTGAAACCTATGCGCGCGAGAACGGCGGGCGGCGCGTGGAGGTGGACAACGAGGCGGTCCAGAAGATCCTGCACAACCTGCGCGGACTGAGCCTGGTCGACGCGCGGCGGATCGCCCGGCAGCTGATCTTCGCCGACGGCGCACTCAGCCAGGACGACCTGCCACAGCTGGCCCGGCTCAAGTTCGAGCTGCTCAACCGGGCCGGCCACCTGCACTTCGAATACGACACCACCCGCTTTGCCGACGTGGCCGGCGCCAACCGGCTCAAGCGCTGGGTCAACCAGCGTCGGCCGGTGTTCCTCGGCGGCGCGGGCCCGGCCGGCCTGGACCCGCCCAAGGGCATGCTGCTGCTCGGTGTGCAGGGCTGCGGCAAATCGATGCTGGCCAAGGCAACCGCGGCCGGTTTCGGCGTGCCACTGCTGCGGTTGGACTTCGGCAGCCTGTACGACAAGTACCACGGCGAGACCGAGAAGAACCTGCGCGACGCACTCGCCTCGGCCGAGCAGCTGGCCCCGTGCGTGCTGTGGATCGATGAGATCGAGAAAGGCCTGGCCAGTGGCGGCGAAGACGGCGGCGTGTCGCGCCGCGTGCTCGGCCACCTGCTGACCTGGCTGGCCGAGCGCAAGAGCACGGTGTTCATCGTCGCCACCGCCAACCAGGTGCATGAACTGCCGGCCGAGCTGCTGCGCAAGGGCCGTTTCGACGAAATCTTCTTCGTCGATCTGCCCGATGCCAACACCCGGGTCGAGCTGCTGCGCCTGCACCTGGGCAAGCGCCAGCTCAATGCCGACGACTTCGCGCTGCCCGCGCTGGCGGCCGCGGCGGATGGCTTCTCCGGTGCGGAGATCGAACAGGCGGTGGTCTCGGGGCTGTACGCCGCGCATGCCGAATCACGCGTGCTGGATACCGAACTGTTGATGCAGGAGATCCGCGGCAGCCGGCCGTTGTCGGTGCTGATGGCCGAACAGGTCACCGCGCTGCGCGAGTGGGCACGCGGGCGCACCGTCAGCGCGGACGCGTAGCGCCGACCGTTGGTCGGCTGCCGCATCACGACGGCCCCTGAACACCGGCCCCGCGCTGCAACACCCACACCCACGCCGGCAGCGTCACCAGCGACAGCAGGATCCCGTAGCCGACCAGTGCAGCGGCCAGGCGCGGGGCCAGGCGATGGGACATTGCCAGCGCGGCGGCGGTGATCATGGTCGGCATCGCCGACTCCAGCACATTGGCCTGCAGCATCGTGCCGTGCAGGCCGAACGCCCAGGAGATCGGCAGCGCCAGTGCCGGCATCACCAGCAGCTTGAGCAGCAACCCGATGCCCAGGGGCTTGAGCTCATCCAGTGGCAGGCGCAGCTGGATGGAGAAACCGACCGCCAGCATCACCAGCGGCAGCATCGCATCGGCCAGCTGCTTCAGTCCGGTGCCGATCCAGCCCGGCGGCTGTTCAGGCATCAGGGTCAACGCGAACAGCAACGCCCACAGCGGCGGGAACTTCGCGATCCGCAGCAGGATCTGCGCGGCGGTAGGCGGGGTGTCGCCGCTGTAGCGCGCGATCACATACAGGCCGAACGTGGACAGCAGCACGAAGGTGCCGAACTGGTCATAGACCACCGCATAGGGCAGGGCGTGATCGCCGAGCAGGGCACGCACCATCGGGTAGCCGATGAAACTGGAGTTGGACAGCGCCACGCAGATCAGCAGCACCGCATGCACGTCGCGGGCGAAGCCGAAGACGCGCGTGGCCAGGCTGACCCCGGCCAGCGTGCACAGCATCAACAACCACGGCGTGGCGACCAGCCCGATCAGGCTGATATCCAGATGCAGCCGCGGGACGTAGATCAGCACCGCCGCCGGCAGGCAGACATACAGCACGATGCGGTTGAGCACATCGGCCGTGTTGTCGGGCAACGCGCGCAGACGCGAGAACGCCATGCCCAGGCCGAGCATGGTCAGGATGAGAGCGAATGCATCGAACGCCATCGCGACAGCCTAGCCGATCCGGCAGTGGCCGCCGCCCCGACCATGGTCGAAACGGAAGGGTACGGCGGCCTCACCCGCCCCGATCACGGCCAGGCGGGCGGCTTCTCTGCCCACGCCCGCTGTACCTCGGCCAGCGTGCTGCGTTCGCTGTCGCGCCAACCCGGCAACAGTTCGGCATAGCGGTCCGTTCCGTTCCACTGCTGTGGCTCGGTGCGCACGGCCGCGGCATACCACTGCACGGCTTCGGCCTTGCGGCCCAGCGTCCACAGGGCCAGCGCGAAGGTGGGCGGCACCCACCCGGGGTTCCCGCGCAGCGTGTTCTGGGCCGCTGTCCACTGGGCCAGTGCAGCGTCGGTCTCCCCGAGGCGGAACAGATCCCAGCCATAGTTCCACCGCACGGAACGGCCCACCACCGAACTGGCCGACGCGGTCGTGGCGGCCTGTTCGTAAAGACTGCGTCCCAGCTCAGGGCGGCCCTGCGCGATGGCTACGCCCGCCAGCTGCACGGTGGCCTCCAGCGTCTTGCGGCCGCGCTCGCGGTGTTTCATCAGTTGGTCGACGAGATCCCCGCCCTCGCCCTGCACCACCACCATCGGGGCGGCGGCCAAGTCATTGTCGAAGTAGAACTCCTGCACCGCCGGCAGCGATTGCGCCGACACATTGAACACACCAGCCCCCATGGCCAGCATCACGCCGGCCAGCCTCTGTCTTGCAACTGCCATGCAAACTCCCCCAGGTTGTCACAACAACCTCCCCTCCTGATCCTAACCGCAGCGCAGGCCCGGCACCAAGCGCGGCCGACCAACGGTCGGATCTACCCGGCGCGCCGCCACACCCGCAGGCGGTTGTTGGCCGGCATCGCCACGTCCTCGGCCAGCTGCAGGCCCACCCCGGCCGCCAGGGCATCCACCGCTTCGGCATCGCGGATGCCCGAGGCCGGGTCCCGCGCCTTCAGCCACGCATCGAACTGGCGATTGCTCTCGCTGCTGTAGGCACCGTGGGCGTTGAACGGACCGTAGACGCACAGCACGGCGTCCTCGGCCATCACGGCAGGCAACCCGGCGAACAACGCCTGGACGTGCGCCCAGCTCATGATGTGCAGGGTATTGGCAGTGAACACCGCATCGAACGCCAGCGGTGCGTCCGGCAGCGGCCCCAGCCCGGCCGCGGGCGACAGCTCCGCCTGCAGCGGCCACGGCGCCGGCGTATTGGGCAGGCCGGCGGCCTGGAGCCGGGCGCCGATGCCGGGCAGGTGATCGGGATGATCGCTGGCCTGCCATTGCAGGTGGGGCAATGCCGCAGCGAAGTGTTCGGCATGCTGGCCGGTGCCGCTGCCGATCTCCAGCACCCGATGGCGGGCGGCGAGGTGGCGCTGCAGCACCGCCAGGATCGGTGCGCGGTTGCGGTCGCAGGCCTCGGACCAGCGTATCTGGCTCATCGGAATGTCACATCGGCAGGGAATCGATGTCCATCCAACCATGACCGCAGTCACTTGTGCCACTCCGCGATGCCACCGAAAGTCGAAGACTTGTCCAATGTCGGGGGCCTGCGTGCCGTCGGCCGTCCTTGGGGGATGTGAGCTGTGCAACGTCGTGAGTTTCTAGCGCTGTCTGGAATGGGCCTGGCGGGCCTGGTACTGCCGCATGGCCGGCTGATCGCCGCCGAGCAGCTGCTCGAGCCGGGAGATGTGGGCCGCCGCAAGGCGCTGGCCGAGGCCGCGCTCGCCGCCGCCAAACGCGCCGGTGCCAGCTACTGCGACGTGCGCATCGGCCGCTACCTCAACCAGGCGGTCATCACCCGCGAGGCCAACGTCCAGAACGTCACCAACAGCGAGTCCTCGGGCATCGGCATCCGGGTGATCGTCAACGGCGCATGGGGCTTTGCCGCCACCCACCAGCAGACCCCGGCCGCGGTGCTGGCCACGGTCGAGCAGGCCGCGGCGATCGCCCGCGCCAACGCCGGCATCCAGACCCGTCCGGTGCAGCTGGCGCCGGTCACCGGCGTGGGTGACGTGAGCTGGAAGACCCCGATCCGCAAGAACGCGATGGCGGTGCCGATCAAGGACAAGGTCGAGATGCTGCTGTCGCTGAACGCGGCTGCGCTCAATGCCGGGGCCGACTTCATCAACTCCACGCTGTTCCTGGTCAACGAGCAGAAGTTCTTCGCCTCCAGCGATGGCTCCTTCATCGACCAGGACGTGCACCGGATCTGGCTGCCCTTCACCGCCACCGCGATCGACAAGGCCAGCGGCAAGTTCCGCACCCGCGCCGGGCTGTCCTCGCCGATGGGCATGGGCTACGAATTCCTGGATGGCGACGCGCGTGGCAAGATCGCGCTGCCGGGCGGCGTGGTCGCCTACCGTCATTCCTACGATCCGGTGGAGGACGCGATCGCCGCGGCCCGCCAGGCGCGGGAAAAGCTCAAGGCGCCGTCGGTCAAGCCGGGCAAGTACGACCTGGTACTGGACCCGTCCAACCTGTTCCTCACCATCCACGAGAACGTCGGCCACCCGCTGGAGCTGGACCGCGTGCTCGGCTACGAGGCCAACTACGCCGGCACCAGCTTCGCCACGCTGGACAAGCGCGATGCGGGCTTCCGCTGGGGCAGCGACATCGTCAACTTCTTCGCCGACAAGACCGCCCCGGGCAGCCTGGGCGCGGTGGGCTACGACGATGAGGGCGTGAAAACCAAGCGCTGGGACCTGGTCAAGGACGGCATCCTGGTCAACTACCAGGCCACCCGCGACGAGGTGCATATCCTTGGCGAGAAGGAGAGCCACGGCTGCAGCTATGCCGATTCGTGGGCCAGCGTGCAGTTCCAGCGCATGGCCAACGTGTCGCTGGCGCCGGGCAGGACCCCGCTGAGCGTGACCGACATGATCAAGAACGTGGAGAACGGCATCTACATCCACGGCCGTGGCTCCTACTCGATCGACCAGCAGCGCTTCAACGCGCAGTTCGGCGGCCAGCTGTACTACCAGATCAAGAACGGTGAGATCACCGGCATGGTCGAGGACGCCGCCTACCAGATCCGCACGCCGGAGTTCTGGAATGCCTGCAGCGCGATCTGCGACGAACGCGATTTCCGCTTCGGCGGTTCGTTCTTCGATGGCAAGGGCCAGCCGGGCCAGGTCTCGGCGGTCTCGCATGGCTCATCGACCACGCGCTTCGATGGCATCAACATCATCAACACCGCGCGCAGCCTGGGATGAGCCTGTCCCCGCTCCGTGCCGAATGTCACTACCGCGGCGCCCGCATGGCCGCAAGAATCGGCTGTGCCGCCGCGGCGGTCGCCCTGATGTCGCTGTTTCCCTGCCACCCCCACACCGACGTGGAGAGCTGCCTTGCAAAGACGTGACTTTCTCGCCCTGACCGGGCTTACCGCTGGCGGACTGATCGTGCCGTCGTTCTTCGGCAAGGTCATTGCCGCCGAACAACTGCAGAGCGCACTCGATCCGGCGCTGAAAAAGCGCCTGGCCGATGCCGCCCTGGCCGCCGCGCGCCAGGCCGGTGCGACCTACTGCGATGTGCGTATCGGCCGCTACCTGCGCCAGTACGTGATCACCCGCGAGGACAAGGTCCAGAACGTGGTGAACACCGAATCGACCGGCGTGGGCATCCGCGTGATCGTCAACGGCGCCTGGGGCTTTGCCGCCACCAACCAGCTCGGCACCACCGATGTGGCGCGTGCCGCGCAGCAGGCCGCCGCGATCGCCAAGGCCAACGCCGGCGTGCAGACCGCCCCGGTGCAGCTGGCCGCCGCGCCCGGCGTGGGCGAAGTGTCCTGGCGCACCCCGATCCGCAAGAACGCGATGGACGTGCCGATCAAGGAGAAGGTCGAGCTGCTGCTGGACGTCAATGCAGGCGCGATGGGCGCCGGCGCCAGCTTCGTCAACTCGATGCTGTTCCTGGTCAACGAGCAGAAGTACTTCGCCTCCACCGATGGCTCCTACATCGACCAGGATGTGCACCGCATCTGGGCACCGATGACGGTCACCGCCATCGACAAGAGCACCGGCAAGTTCCGCACCCGCTCCGGGCTGTCCTCGCCGATGGGCCTGGGCTACGAGTACCTCGATGGCGTCGGCACCGGCAAGGCGGTCTCGCCCAACGGCGTGGTCAACTACCGCAACTCCTATGACATGAAGGCCGATGCGATCGCCGCGGCCAAGCAGGCGCAGGAAAAGCTCAAGGCACCGTCGGTGAAGCCGGGCAAGTACGACCTGATCCTGGATCCGTCGCACACCTGGCTGACCATCCACGAGTCGGTCGGCCACCCGCTGGAACTGGACCGCGTGCTCGGCTACGAAGCCAACTACGCCGGCACCAGCTTCGCCACGCTGGACAAGCGCGAGCAGCATTTCCAGTACGGCAGCGACAAGGTCAACATCTTTGCCGACAAGACCCAGCCGGGCAGTCTCGGTGCGGTCGGCTACGACGATGAGGGCGTCAAGACCAAGCGCTGGGACCTGATCAGCGAAGGCAAGCTGGTGGATTACCAGACCATCCGCGACCAGGCCCATATCCTGGGCAAGACCGAGTCTGACGGCTGCTGCTATGCCGATTCCTGGTCCAGCGTGCAGTTCCAGCGCATGGCCAATGTCTCGATGGCGCCGGGCAAGTCCAAGCTGAGCGTGGCCGACATGGTCAAGGACGTCGAGAACGGCATCTACATCATCGGCGACGGCTCGTTCTCCATCGATCAACAGCGCTACAACGCGCAGTTCGGTGGCCAGCTGTTCTATGAAATCAAGAACGGGCAGATCACCCGCATGCTCGAGGACGTGGCCTACCAGATCCGCACGCCGGAGTTCTGGAACGCCTGCACCGCGGTGGCCGATGAAAGCGACTACCGCCTGGGCGGTTCGTTCTTCGACGGCAAGGGCCAGCCCGGCCAGGTCTCGGCGGTCTCGCACGGTTCGTCCACCGCGCGCTTCAACGGCATCAACGTCATCAACACCGCGCGCAGCCTCGGCTGACCGGTCAGGAGCCCCAATCCATGAGTATCTTCACCGAAGCCCAGGCCAAGGCCATCCTCGACAAGGTCATCGCGCTCTCCAAGGCCGATGAGTGCACCGCCGTGCTGGCCGGCTCGATCGACGGCAACATCCGTTTCGCGCTCAACAACGTCTCCACCAGCGGCATCGTCGACAACACCGAACTGGCCGTCACGGTCGCCTTCGGCAAGCGGGTCGGCACCGCCTCGATCAACGAGTTCGACGACGCCGCACTGGAACGTGTGGTGCGTCGTGCCGAAGATCTGGCCCGCCTGGCCCCTGAGAACCCGGAGTTCCTGCCGGCGATCGGCAAGCAGACCTACCGGTCCAGCCCGACCTTCAGCGAATCCACCGCGGCCATCGACCCGGCCTTCCGTGCCAAGGTCGCCGCCGACTCGATCGCGCCGTGCCGTGGCAACGGCCTGATCGCCGCCGGCTTCCTGGAAGATGGCCAGAGCTTCTACGCCACCGCCAACAGCAACGGCAACTTCGGTTACCAGCGCGGCACCAACTTCGATTACACCTGCACCGTGCGTACCGAAGACGGCCGCGGTTCGGGCTGGGTCGGCCGCAACCTCAAGGATGCCGCCGATTTCAAGGCCGACCAGGACATCCGCATCGCCATGCGCAAGGCCACCGAATCGGCCGAAGCCAAGGCGTTGGAGCCGGGCAAGTACACGGTGATCCTGGAGCCGGCGGCCGCGGCCGGCCTGATCAGCTTCATGATGAACTTCTTCGACGCGCGCTCGGCCGATGAAGGCCGCAGCTTCCTCTCCAGGAAGGGCGGCGGCAACAAGCTCGGCGAACAGGTCTACGACCCGCGCGTGACCATGGTGGCCGACCCGTGGCACCCGGAGGCGGCCGTGCTGCCGTGGGACAACGAAGGCCAGCCGCGCGAGAAGCTGGACATCATCAAGGACGGCAAGATCGCCAACCTCAACTACTCGCGTTTCTGGGCGCAGAAGCAGGGCAAGACCGCCAACGCGCGGCCGGGCAACCTGCTGATGGCCGGTGGCGACAAGAGCACCGCCGAGCTGGTGCGTGGCACCCAGAAGGGCATCCTGGTCACCCGCACCTGGTACATCCGCATGGTCGATCCGCAGACCGTGCTGCTGACCGGCCTGACCCGCGATGGCACCTTCTACATCGAGAACGGCCAGATCAAGCACCCGGTGAAGAACTTCCGCTTCAACGAGTCGCCGGTGATCATGCTCAACAACATCGAAGAACTGGGCAAGCCGGTGCGTGTGGCCGGTGACGAGTCCAGCCTGGTGATGATGATTCCGCCGATGAAGCTGCGTGATTTCACCTTCACCTCGTTGTCCGACGCGGTCTGATGAACGGTCGTGACGGCCACCGGCCGTCTCTTCGTCTGGCCGGTGACACCCGGGAACGTGCGTGGCGATGAACCGCGCACAGTTCCTGCGCCTGATGCTGGGCAGTGCCGCCTTCGCGGCATTGCCCGCGCCGGCACGCGCCCAGGCCGGGCGTTATGACTTCTGGTTCACCCGCCTCAAGTACGACTCCGGCGACTGGGACGTGGATGCGCGCATGCCATCCAACGTGATCACCTCGCTGATCGATTACACCTCCCTGCGCGTGGACCCGACCGAGCACGTGATCGCGCTGTCCGATCCGCGCATGCTGGAGGCACCGTTCTGCTACCTGGCCGGGCACAAGCTGGTCGAGTTCAATGCCGCCGAGCGGCAGAACTTCGTGCGTTACGTGCGCAACGGCGGCTTCGTGTTCGTGGATGACTGCAACCACGATATCGATGGTCTGTTCGCGAAGTCCTTCGAAGCACAGATGGCCAAGCTGTTCGGGCCGAAGGCGCTGAACAAGCTGCCCAACAACCACGCGCTGTACCGCAGCTTCTTCCGCTTCCCCGAGGGCCCGCCCGCCACGGGGTTCGAGCTCAATGGCTGGGGCGATGACCTGGTCCACGATTACCTCAAGGGCATCGAGATCGATGGCCGGCTCGGCGTGCTCTACAGCAACAAGGACTACGGCTGCGAGTGGGACTACGACTGGCGCAACAAGCGTTTCCTGGCCGAAGACAACACTCGTTTCGCGGTGAACATCGTGATGTACGCGTTGAACAGTTAGGTTCCTTCCTGCATTTTCAGCCACGCATGGCGTGGCTCTACACCGATTTTCTGCGAGTGCCTTATGACGACCGACCGCCTTGATGCCCTTCTTCCCAAACTGCAGCAGCTGCGCGGCGCGCTGGCCCAGGCCGTGGTCGGCCAGCACGCGGTGGTCGAGCAGCTGCTGATCGGCCTGCTGGCCGGCGGCCACTGCCTGCTCGAAGGCGCGCCCGGGCTGGGCAAGACCCTGCTGGTGCGCTCGCTCGGGCAGGCGCTGGAGCTGCAGTTCCGGCGCGTGCAGTTCACGCCCGATCTGATGCCCAGCGACATCCTCGGCACCGAGCTGCTGGAAGAAGACCACGGCACCGGGCACCGCCACTTCCGGTTCGAGAAGGGCCCGATCTTCACGAACCTGCTGCTGGCCGACGAGCTCAACCGCACCCCGCCCAAGACCCAGGCCGCCCTGCTGGAGGCGATGCAGGAGCGCACCGTCAGCTACGCCGGCACCACCTATGCGCTACCGGCGCCGTTCTTCGTGCTGGCCACGCAGAACCCGATCGAACAGGCCGGCACCTACCCGCTGCCGGAAGCCCAGCTGGACCGCTTCCTGCTGCACGTGCGGGTGGATTACCCCACCGAACAGGAAGAGCGCGACATCCTGCTGCAGACCACCGGCAGCGCCAGTGGCAGCGTCCCCAAGGTGATGGAGGCTGACGAGGTCCTGGCGCTGCAGGCTGCCGTGCGCGAGGTCCACATCAGCGAAGACGTACTCACCTGGATCACCCGCCTGGTGCGTGCCAGCCGCCCGGGCAGCGACGCACCGGCGGCGGTGAACCAGTGGATCAAGTGGGGCGCCGGCCCGCGCGCCGGGCAGTCGCTGGTGTTGGCGGCCAAGGCGCGCGCGCTGCTGCAGGGCCGTTTCGCCGCAACCCGCGAGGACGTGCAGGCGCTGGCCGCGCCGGTGATGCGTCACCGGCTGCTGCTGTCGTTTGCCGCCGAAGCCGAGCAGAAGAGCGCCGACGACGTGGTCGCCGCGCTGCTGCAGGCCGTGCCGTTCCCGGGTTGATCCACACGCCGTGAGCCGCAACGCGCCGATCGCGATCCCCGCCGATGTCCGCAGCCGCCTCAAGGCGCTGCGGCTGCTGCCACGCCGTGCGCGCGGCGCGCACGGGATCGGCCAGCACGCCAGCCGCAGCCGCGGCGCCGGGCTGGAGTTCGCGCAGTACCGTGCCTACGAACCCGGTGATGAGCTGCGCCAGATCGACTGGAAGCTCTACGCGCGCTCGGACCGGTTCTTCGTGCGCGAATCCGAGCGTGAGAGCCCGATCACGGCCTGGGTGCTGATCGATGCGACCGCCTCGGCGGGCCAGCGTGATCGCGCGCGACCGGACTGGTCGCGGCTGGACCATGCCTGCGCGACCGCCGCCTGCCTGGTGGAACTGGCCCTGCAGCAGGCCGACCGCTTCGGGGTGATCGCCATCAGCGGCGAGGGCGTGCAACTGGTTCCCGCCGGGCACGGCCCGCGCCAGCGCGACCGCGTGCACCTGCTGCTGCGCCAGCTGCAGGCCAGTGGCACGTGGCCGCCGGCCACTTCGCTGGCCCCGGTCTGGGAGCGGGTGCAGGCCGGCGACCTGCTGGTCGCACTGGGCGACGGTTTTGACGAGGGCGGCATCGTGCTGCTGGAACGGCTGGCCGCCGCCCGCCGCGAGGTGCTGCACCTGCAGCTATTGACGGCCGAAGAGCGCGATTTCCCGTTCACCGACGGCCACCGTTTCCGCGATCCGGAAACCGGCGACGAGCTGCTGGGCGACGGCCGTGCGATCCGTGCCGAATACCTGGCCCGTTTCGATACCGCCCAGCGCGCGTTGCAGGCGCGACTGCAGAGCAGCGGCATCGTGCATGCGACCGGCTATCTCGACCAGCCGCTGGACCAGCCGCTGCGTGCGCTGCTGGGTGCCGGAGGCGGCGCGTGAGCCTGCTGTTTCCCCTCGGGCTGCTGGCACTGGCGGCCTGGCTGGTGCCGCTGCTGATCCACCTGGCACGTCGCCACCAGTACGCGCCACTCGACTTCGCCGCGCTGCGCTGGCTGCAGGCCCGGATCCGGCCGCGTCAGAAAATCCGCTTCGATGCGTGGCCGCTGCTGCTGGTGCGGCTGCTGTTGCTTGCCGCGCTGGCCTTGCTGCTGGCGCGGCCGGTGCTGCACGGTGGCGGCGCCGATACCCACGCGGTCACGGTCGTCGCCCCTGGTCTCGACGGCGCGGCGCTGCGTGGCCAGGACGCCAAAGGCGACTGGCGATGGCTGGCGCCTGGCTTCCCTGCGCTGGCCGACGGCGTCCCGGCGTCCCATCAACCACTGGCCAGCCTGCTGCGCGAGCTGGACCAGACACTGCCTGCCGGCGCACCGCTGACGGTGTACGTGCCCGACCCGATGCCCGGACTGGATGGCGAGCGTCCACGCCTGTCGCGTGCCGTGAACTGGCGGCCGATCCTCATGGCGCCGGCCAGCGCGCGTACGGCGACACTGCCTGTGCTGCAGGTCGGTGGCGATATCGCAGAAGGCGAGCAGCGCGTGCTGGCCGCGCTGCAGCGCGCCTGGTCCAACCAGGCGCTGTCGCCTGCCCGCGGTGCTGATACCGCCCCCGATGCCGGGCAGACCGGCGTGTGGCTCGCTGCTACGCCGCTGCCTGCCGCCTGGCAGACGTGGGTGCAACAGGGCGGCAGTGTGCTGGTCGCGCCCGGTGCTGCGGGGGCCGGCTGGATGCCCGTCCTGCGCGATGCAGAGGGTGCAGTGGTGCTGGAACAACGGCAGGAAGGCAGCGGTCGTCTGCTGCGCTTCAGCGCAGCGCTGTCACCGACGGCGCTGCCGGCGTTGCGCGATCCCGGCTTCCCCCGCCAATTGCTGGCGGTCATCGCGGCACCGGCCGCACCCACCCTCGCACCTGCGGCCACACAGGCACCGTTGCGTGGCGCTGCCGCACCCCTTCCCGCACCGCGTGAGCTGACCCCATGGCTGCTGGCGCTGATCGTGCTGCTGTTCGCGCTGGAACGGGCGATGGCGACCTCGCCGCGCCGCGGAGCAGGCGCATGAACGCTGCCATCCAGCACGCCTGGCAGCGCGCGCGTCGGCGCCAATGGTGGATCACCACCCTGCTCGCGGTGCCGGTCGCGGTGGCGATCAGCGCGGTGGCGTGGCGGCTGGCCGGCTTCAACGCGGCGACGGTGGTCCTGCTGTTGACGTTGCTGATCAGCGTCGGCGTGGCAACCTGGCGCGCACGTCGTCTGGATCGCCAATGGCTGGTCCGCCGGTTGGACGACCACCCGCTCGTGCAGGACAGTGCCGACCTGCTGTTTGCCATACCGGCGGCATTGAACCCGTTGCAGCAGCGGCAGCGCGCACATGTCGCCGCCGCCCTGCAGTCGCGCATGCCCGAACTGCGGCCGCGCTGGCCGGGCCGGTGGGTGCTGGCCTCGGTGATCACGTCGGTGGTGATGATCGCGCTTGCGCTGGGCTGGCCACGCGGCCAGAACGCGGCGCCCCTGTTCCCGGGCACGGCGGCACCGCCGGCCACACCTGCGCAACCACCACAGCTGCGTTCCGCCCGGCTGGAGATCACCGCCCCGGCCTACACCGGGCAGGCCGCGCGTGTGCAGAGCGCGCTGGACGGCAAGGTCCCGCAGGACAGTCGCCTGCACTGGTCACTGCGTTTCTCCGCGCAGCCGCAGACCGCGACCCTGCAGTTCCACGATGGCCAGCGCATCGCGCTGGCGCGTGACGGCGAACAATGGACCGCGCAGTGGACCGCCACGCGTCCGGCGCTGTATCGCGTGGTCACCGAGCCTGCCCTGCGCGACACCCGCCTGTACCGGCTCGATGTGGTGCCCGATCGCCCGCCTGTGGTGCGCGTGATCGCGCCCGACCGCAGTCTCGTGCTGGGTACGCCCGGCCAACGTCAGTGGCCGCTGCAGTTCGAGGCTACCGACGACTATGGTGTGGTCGCCACCGCGCAGTTGAAGGTCACGTTGGCCCAGGGCAGCGGCGAGAACATCACCTTCCGCGAGCAGACGTTCAGCCTGACCGGCACCGGGCCGGCGACGCAGCGGCGTTTCGCGCGCACGCTGGACCTGGCCGCGCTGGGCGCCACCGAAGGCAACGACGTGATCGCGCAGCTGACCGTACGTGATACCCACACACCCACTGCGCAGAGCGCCCAGAGCAGCAGCGTGATCCTGCGCCTGCCCAGCGCCGCGGAGATCCAGGGCACCGACATGGAGGGCATGGTCAAGAAGACCCTGCCAGCGTATTTCCGCAGCCAGCGCCAGATCATCATCGACGCCGAAGCCCTGATCAAACAGCGTCGCCAGCTGCCGGCAGAGGAATTCGTGAAGCGTTCCGATGCGATCGGCGTGGACCAGCGCATCCTGCGCCTGCGCTATGGCCAGTTCCTCGGCGAGGAAAGCGAAGGCGGGGCCAAGCCGCCGCCGACCAGCGATGCCCTGCCGACCAGTGACACACCGGCGGCCGCGCACGATGACGATCATGATCACGATGGTGAGCATGCCCAGGCGCAGGCCGGCCATGATGATCACGACCACGGCGCGCCGACCGACGGCAGCGCCCCGGTGTTCGGCAGCGCCACCGATGTGCTCTCCGAGTACGGTCATACCCACGATCACGCCGAGGCCGCGACCCTGCTCGATCCCAAGACGCGCGCCACGCTGAAGGCAGCACTGGACCAGATGTGGTCCTCGGAAGGCGAACTGCGCCAGGGCCAGCCCGAGCGTGCCCTGCCCTACGCTTACAAGGCGCTGGGCTTCATCAAGGAAGTGCAGCAGGCCGAGCGCATCTACCTGGCGCGGGTCGGCCCGGAACTGCCGCCGATCGACGAGAGCCGACGCATGAGCGGCGATCGCGCCGACCTGGCCAGCCGCACCTTGCCACTGCGTGCGCTGGAGGCACCCGACCAGGCCATCGTGCAGGTCTGGCAGCAGCTGGCCGATCCGGCCAGCGCCCCCGATCTGGACGCGCTGACCCAGTGGCTCCGACGCAATGAAGCACGCCTGCCGGACCCGCTGAGCCTGGCCGCCGCCATCGAAACACTGCGCATCACCCCCGGCTGCGCCGACTGCCATCAGGCCCTGCGCGCGCAGCTGTGGCGTGCCCTGCTGCGCCCGCTGCCGCAGGTAGCCCGGCGCAGCGCACCCGATGCCATGGGTCAGCGCTACCTGGATGCACTGGAGGCGACACCGTGAGCGACCCGCGCTGGATCCTGTTCGCGCTGCTCGCCGTGCTGCTGCTGAGCAGCGCGCGTCTGTGCTGGCAGCAGTGGCGTGGACCGGCGCGGGCAAGCGGCGTGTTCGCCACCCTGCTGGTGTTGCAGGCCGTGGTGACCGTGCTGCTCTACCTGACCCTGGTGCCACCGATGCAGCGCGTGGCCGGTGGCCAGCTGACCGTGCTGACGGGCGCGGCCGATCAGGTGCGCTGGTCGGCGGCACCGGGCGAGACCGTGGTCGCACTGCCGGAAGCGACGAAGGTGGCAGACGCCCTCGCAGCACCCGACCTGGCCACCGTGTTGCGCCAGCATCCGGGTCCCACCTCTCTTCGGCTGATCGGCGATGGCCTGTCGGCCCGCGATCGCGATGCCGCGCTGCCCCGTGGCGTACGTATCGAATTGCCCAGCGCACCACAGGGCTGGATCGCACTGCAGCCGCCGCCGGTCACTGCGCCCGGTGCGGTGTTCACCGTCAGCGCGCGCGCGCAGGGCGTGTCGAAGGCACGCGCCGAGCTGGTGGATCCTGCCGGTGTGGTCATCGACAGGTCTACGCCAGATGCCGAAGGGAAGATGCAACTCAGCGGTGTGGCCCGCGTCGCCGGACAGAGCGTGTTCGGCCTGCGTCTGATCGACGCCGAACAGCATGTGGTCGATACGCTTGCCGTTCCTGTGGACACCGCTGCCGCGGCGACGCCCCGCCTGTTGATACTGGCCGGTGCACCCGGCCCGGAGTTCAAGTACCTGCGCCGCTGGGCCACCGATGCCGGGCTGCGGGTGCAGGCGCAGGCCAACGCCGGCGGTGGGGTATCACTCGGCGATGCACCGATCGCGTTTACCGCTGCCACCTTGGCTGAGACCGATGTCGTGGTACTGGATGAGCGCAGCTTGGGCGGGCTGTCGGGCGCGCAACGCAGCGCGCTGCAGCAGGCGATCCGCGGCGGGCTGGGCGTGCTCGTCCGCACCGGCGGCCCGCTCGGCGACGGCGCCCGCCAGACGCTGCGCAGCTGGGGACTGACCGTCACCGGCGGAAACCAAGCGGTGTCCCTGTCACTGCCGGCCGATGTCGACGCCGCGTTGCTGCAGGCACGCCGCGGCCCACAGCGGCCCGCATCGGACACCACCGCCTACATCGATGAGGCCGACACCGCCTCGCACCAGGCCGCGCTACCGGTGTTGGAGCAGCTGGGCCTGAAGATCAGCGATGTGACACCCCTGCTGCACGATGACAAGGGCATGGCAGTCGGTGGCCATCGCGCCCTCGGACGTGGCCGCATTGCACTGCTGCCCATCACCGACACCTATCGGCTGGTGCTGGCCGGCCGCGGCGATCGCCACGCCGAGCTGTGGAGCGGCGTGCTGGCCAGCGTGGCGCGCCCGCTTCCCGCCGCGGATGCGCCACGCGTAGAGACCACCACCCCTTGGGCCGGCGAGCGCGTGGCACTGTGCCAGCTTCGGGAGTCGGCACAGGTGCGCGCGCCGGATGGCACACTGATCCCGCTTCGGGTTGACCCGGCCAGCGGTGCCGAACACTGCGCCGGCTACTGGCCGAACCAGCCGGGCTGGCATCAGCTGCAGCAGGGCGAAGACCGCCGCGCGTTCTACGTTTTCGATCCGGCCAGCGCGCGACCGCTGTATCGGCAGCAGCTGCGCGACGCGACGGCCCAACGCCTGGCCACCGGCGCCGCCGCAGCATCGGCTGGCGTGGTCGAGACGCCGGGCGCACGGTGGCCGTGGCTGCTCGCCTTCGTGCTGGCGGCCGGGCTGCTGTGGTGGCTGGAGCGGCGGCGGGTGGCAGCCCCTGCACGGTGATACGCCAAGGGTGTCAGTAATGCCTGCTGAGCTCAGTCAACGTCCATCATCCTCTCCAGTGAATGCAACCGCTGCAGTCGCTGCCGGTGCCGGTGCCGGCGGCATACCACCCAGGCTGCGACCGCAAACACCCCTACGACGACGGCATTGACCACGATGTTCAAGGCCCATGCCGCAGGGGGTGCAACCTGCACCATCGGCATCCGCCCCTGCGCCGTGAACAATGCCCAGAGCGTCATCGCCGTCCACAGCGCCACACTCACCCATGTCGACACGCGCCAGATACGGAGCGCCGTGCGTGAGCGCTCAGCTTCGAACGCCATCAGCGCGCGTGCATCGAGTGCCTTCGCGTACCACTGGCGTCGGCGTTGCCGCTCACGAAGGATGGACTGCAGGTCAGCGGCGGTCGGTAGCGGCAAGGCGGCGGCTCAGTCAGCGGCAACGGAATCAAATGCATCGCGGTAGGCCCAGCAGCCCACATACCCCAGCAACAGCAACCCGGGCTGGAATACCACGCTGCCAACCAGCAGCATCGACAGCACAAGGTACAGCGCGATGGGTTGCCAACCTGCAGCCAGCAGGCGCCGGTTATAACGCAATGCCTCCGCGACGCCGACGCGGTCCAGCACCACCCGCGGCGCGGTGAAGAACAGCAGCATGCCCGGCAGCGTCCCCGCCGCGAAGACGGTGGCCAGCTGCAGGCGGGTCAGCTGGGTGACCACCGCCGGATCCCCCGTCGCCACGCCGAGCGCCACCGACGGCCCGACCCACATCCACAGCAGCGCGATCTGGAAGGCGAACACACTCGCTGACAACACAGCCAACGGCAGCAGACGGCCGCGCAGCCGGAACGTCCGGGCCATGCCTTGCCTTATGGCGAAGCGGCCATTGCGCACACGCTGGTCCAGGACGATCAGGCACCACACCGATGCGACCGGCACCACGAACTTGGACAGCACCACGCCGGCCACCGGAATGGACACCTGCAGGACGAGTTCGAGCGCCATCGGCACCAGGGACAGCCCGAACCAGCGTATCGGCGCCTGCCGGTACATGCGCCAGGCTGCGGCCCACCAGTGCCACATGCGACGGGCGGACCAGGCGCTTGCGTGAGGTGACGGCAGAACGGTGTCAGGGGTAAGCATGCGGCTCTCCATGTGGGCGTGCGTCCTTTAGAAGACCGTCAGTGCGTGGAAAACCTGACAGATGGTCTGGATCACCAGGCCCAGAGGTCAGTCGTGATGCTTCCGGCTGGCATGCGCCGCACACTGCTGGCGGCACCCACGTCATTCTCCCGTACGACGTCATGGTGCATTTCAGCGACTGCAACCGCGCGGAGGTGATGCTCGGCAGAAGCGCGTTCCCGTGGTGCCATGAACTACAACTTCTTGCATGGTGAGCGCGCCGGCAAACTGCCAACCTGCCTGGTTTTCCACACGCTGACATGAGCATGACGAATGCACCTGCCATGGTGAAGATCGACTCGATGGGGACATCGGCCTGGTACACCGTCCCCCTTGAGGCAGCCCGCTTGCGATGAAGATCATGGCATTCGGCGTGCTCGTCCTCTTGTTTCTGGCGCCGGTCATACAGTGGCAACGACGGCGTGACGCCCGTCATTTCTTCGAACGGTTATGCGAGCAGGCACCCCTGCGTGTGCTGTCGGTCAAAGAGCGCGCCGCCCTGGCGCCGCTCCATGCCTGCCTTGACCTCACCGTGGATGCCGAGGTGCGCGCACTGACCGGCCCCCATATCCGCGAAGTGTTGCGCAACCGGGGTATCTCATTCGTGCGGGAGAGCGTGGGCGGCGTGGACGTACTGCTGCCCTTTGATGCGGCGGACCACCTGGCCGAGCAGAACACCGCAGAGGTCGTTCTGGGGCCGGGCTATGCGATCGTGGTGCGGCTCAATGCATTCGATATCACCACAGCAGGGTCACGCGCGCTACGGACGCCCGCACGACACGTGGGCGAGCGCATGGAGCATCCGGAGGAACGCCGGCTCCGTCGCCGCCCCGGTACGCCGCGGGCGGCTGCCGGGTTGGCCCTGCTGGCCAATGCCTGCGGCGTGGCCCTGCTCTGGGACAACGGCCCGTGGGCCTGGGGCGTGCTGGGTGCAGGACTGGCCTTGATGCTGTTGTCGGCCGGCTTCTATCTGCGTCGGCAGGTTGGTCCGGCTGCCCTTCAGCCAATCGACCGGGTGCATGGTCGCCTGAACCGCTTGCAGCTTCTGCGCCCCGGCGATCCTGCGGGCACCGGATGTCACGTGTTGATCGGCAACGACCAGCGGATTCGCCCCTGCCACGACTGGAACGAATCGAAGGGACTGCAGGCGGGTCACCCAATCGAAGCCGAGATATACCGGCACAGCCGGCGCGTACTGTCCCTGGGTCCGGGCTGGTCGATGCTGGATGAGCATCGTCGATATCCACCAGTGCCGCTGGCGCGGCATGCCCTGATGCTCGCGGTAGCGCTGGTGTCGCTGTGCCTTGCGCTGAGTGCCAGCGATGGCCCCACCTACGAAGTGCAGCGCGCGATGCGATTGTTCTCGGCGCACCAGCTCCGTACCGATGCTGACCCCGGCAGCCTGCTGCAACGCCCTCCCGCCATCGGCGATGGTGTGCACCTGCGCGTGCGCACAACGTGCGAGTTGGTGCCTCAGCAACGGCACGGCCATACCGTGGCCACCGCCGACTGCGACCGGGTCCGCTGGGGAGTGCCCCAGGTGCCGATGGCTGAACTGGAGATCGCAGAACCGATCCTGAGATTGGGGTCCTACGATACGCAGCTGCGTACGCAGTACGCCGGGACCACCGATCTGTTGGCACCCTTTCGCCAGGTAACCGGACTGGGCGACCTGCTGGAGCGCGTCGATGCCGCGTGCGTGCAGGGCCTGGATGCCTGCGGCGACCTTCAGTCAAGGTTGCTGCGTCTGCTGTCCTGGCAGAGCGATCACACCGCGCATGGCGATCATGACTGGGCCTCGCTCATGCGCGCCGCCCGCCTCGCCAGCGATCAGGCGGGTCCGCAGGGCCTGGCGTTTCCCAGCCACGTGATCAGAAAGATCAACACCGCGGTCGAGCAGGCGGCCGATGCGCATGTGCTGTCGCGGTGGGCGGCGCAGACGCCTGCGCTGCTCGCACAGCAGCAGGGCGGCGTGGTCCTGGTGACGGCTTCGCCGGCTGAGTTCCACTCTGTCGGCGACGCCTGGCTCGGCACGGCGCATGACCAGTGGAAGCGCATGCGCGCCACCGCGACCATCGCTCGACCGGTCACCGTCTCTGGCACGGTCACTGCGCGTATCCACGATGGGCGCACGCAGTGGCTGGAGATTGATCCGACCGAGCCCTCCGATGCAGCCATCGCCGGGCTGGGCCGTTGCGCATGGCTGCTGGCAGCGCTGCTGCTGATGCTGTTCCACGCGGTACAGTGCGTGCGCTACGTGCCACGGGCCATCGCACGCCGCAGCGCGCTGGACGCGGACATCCTCCAGCGGCCAGCGCCGATGCACCGCTGGTCGCCCTGACCGATCAGGGCTCCGGCAGCACCGGGCACCCACCCTGCTGCGCACACACCTCCTGCGCGCGACGCTGCTCTTCGTCGGTCAGCTCCGGCGGTGGGCGGGCGCTCGCGGACTGGATCTGGTCGGGTCCGCCGGTAAGTTTGTTCACGCCCTGCGCAGCGGCGGCCAGCCCCTTGTTGATGCCCATCATCAGATAGCCACCGCTCATGCTGACCTGCTCCGGCGAGGGTGGTTCGCTCCAGGTGCGGCTGAAGCGGTTGGGCTGCACCTGTACCGGATTCTTGAAGCGGTACAGGTCCAGCGGTTCGTCGTCGGGCTTGAGGGCGCGCACCTCGCCCAGCGTGGTGACATCCCCCTGCGTTGTCGGGGGCGGCGGCTCCACGGGTTCGGGTGGCGCCACCTGCTGTGCCTGCGCGGCGGCGGCCAGCAGCAGGCTGGCCAGCAGAACTGCACCTTGGTGTCCACGTAATGCCACTGCGGCGCCATCCTTGTGTGTGCGGGCTCCCTCAAGCATACGGACGCCGCCTTCAGATTTCGTTGCTGGCAGCTGTCCAGATAGCGCGGGCGGGCACTGAACCATTCACCGGCCTGCATCGCGATGTCTCAGACATTGAGACGCGGTCATGTTTCCATAGCGTCCTTTGCAGACCGTTGTGACCATGGCTTACGAACTCGCCAAGCGCACCGAGGACGCCGAGCGCAACCTCGCCACCACCGATGGGCTGCCCTCGCGCGATGGTGCGCTGCTGACCGCGCGCCTGCAGCGCCGCTATAACGACCGCATCACCGGCAGCTTTACGATTCCCGCCCGCGAGGGCCAGTACGCGCCGATCCCGGCCGATGTGCCCGATGCCCTGGTCAACGCGCTGAAAGCACGCGGCATCGAGCAGCTGTACAGCCACCAGGCGCAGGCCTGGGAGGCCAGCCAGCGGGGCGAGCACGTGGCCATCGTGACCCCGACCGCCAGCGGGAAATCGCTGTGCTACACCCTGCCGGTGGTCAGCGCCGCCATGCAGGGCAAGGCCAAGGCGCTGTACCTGTTCCCGACCAAGGCGCTGGCCCAGGACCAGGTGGCCGAGCTGCTGGAGCTCAACCGCGCCGGCGACCTGGGCGTGAAAGCCTTCACCTTCGATGGCGACACGCCGGGCGATGCACGCCAGGCGATCCGCCTGCACGGCGACATCGTGGTCTCCAACCCGGACATGCTGCATCAGGCGATCCTGCCGCATCACACCAAGTGGGCACAGTTCTTCGAGAACCTGCGCTACGTGGTGATCGATGAGGTGCACACCTACCGCGGGGTGTTCGGCAGCCACGTCACCAACGTGCTGCGCCGGCTCAAGCGGATCTGCGCGTTCTACGGCGTGGAGCCGCAGTTCATTCTGTGCTCGGCCACCATCGGCAACCCGCAGGCGCATGCCGAGGCGCTGATCGAAGCGCCGGTCACCGCGATCACCGAATCCGGCGCGCCGACCGGGCCCAAGCATGTGCTGCTGTGGAACCCGCCGGTGGTCAATGCCGATCTCGGCCTGCGGGCCTCGGCACGCTCGCAGAGCAACCGCATCGCCCGCATCGCGATCAAGTCCGGCCTGAAGACCCTGATCTTCGCGCAGAGCCGGTTGATGGTTGAAGTGCTCACCAAGTACCTCAAGGACATCTTCGACCACGACCCGCGCAAGCCGGCCCGTATCCGCGCCTACCGGGGCGGCTACCTCCCCACCGAACGGCGCGAGACCGAGCGGGCGATGCGGGCCGGGCAGATCGACGGCATCGTCAGCACCTCGGCGCTGGAGCTGGGCGTGGATATCGGCAGCCTGGACGTGGTCATCCTCAATGGCTATCCGGGCAGCGTCGCCGCGACCTGGCAGCGTTTCGGCCGCGCCGGCCGGCGCCAGCAGCCCGCACTGGGCGTGATGGTGGCCAGCTCGCAGCCGCTGGACCAATACGTTGTGCGGCATCCGGACTTCTTCGCCGACGCCTCGCCCGAGCATGCGCGCACCGCGCCGGACCAGCCGCTGATCCTGTTCGATCACATCCGCTGCGCCGCCTTCGAGCTGCCGTTCCTGGCCGGCGATCCGTTCGGCCCGATCGATCCGCTGGTGTTCCTGGAAGCCTTGGCCGAAACCGAGGTGGTGCATCGCGAAGGCGACCGCTGGGAGTGGATCGCCGACAGCTACCCGGCCAACGCGGTCAGCCTGCGCTCGGTCGCCGACGGCAACTTCGTGGTGGTGGACCGCAGCGACGGCAAGCAGCAGATCATCGCCGAAGTGGATTACTCCGCCGCCGCGCTGACGCTGTATGAAGGCGCCATCCACATGGTGCAGTCCACCCCCTACCAGGTGGAGCGGCTGGATTGGGAAGGCCGCAAGGCCTACGTCACCCGTACCCACGTGGACTACTACACCGACAGCATCGACTTCACCAAGCTCAAGGTGCTGGACCGCTTCGATGGCTGCATCGCCGGGCGTGGGGATTCGCACCACGGCGAAGTGCACGTGGTGCGCCGCGTGGCCGGCTACAAGAAGATCCGCTATTACACCCACGAGAACATCGGCTACGGCCCGGTCAATCTGCCCGACCAGGAGCTGCACACCACCGCAGTGTGGTGGCAGTTGCCGCAGGCGCTGCTGCTGACCGCGTTCGACAGCAAGCAGGAAGCGCTGGATGGCTTCCTCGGTGCGGCCTACGCGCTGCACATCGTCGCCACGGTGGCGGTGATGGCCGATGCTCGCGATCTGCAGAAGGCGGTCGGCAATGGCGATGGCGCGTGGTTCGCGGTGGCCGACCAGAGCGGACGCGGGCAGCTGCGCGGCGCCGAGTTCGATGCCAGCGCGATCGAGCTGCAGCAGCAGTTCGTGCCGACGGTGTATCTGTACGACAACTTCCCTGGCGGTGTGGGCCTGAGCGAACCGCTCTGGGTGCGCCAGGCCGAGCTGCTGCTGCGCGCGCGCGAGCTGGTGCAGGGCTGCGACTGCAAGGCCGGCTGCCCGGCCTGCGTGGGCCCGGTGCTGGCCGGCCAGGAGGACGATGCCACCACGCCCAAGGCGCTGGCGTTGAAGGTGCTGGATCTGTTCGACAGCGCCGCGCTGCCGTCTGCTGAAGAGCAGGAGCGCCGTAGCGCCGAGGTGGTGACCCCGTGAGCCTGAGCCTGGACAAGCTGCGCCTGCTGCGTCGGCAGGCCGGTGATGCGACAGCGGCGCCTGCCTCTGGTCCGGCCATCGCCGCTGGGCGCGGATCCGCTGCCGCTGACACGGGCGCTCCCGGCGACACGGGCAGCACCCCGCTTCCGCCCGCCGCCAACGATGCGCGTGCGCGTACGCCCGCACCGGCCTCCGTCTTCGGCTGGGTCGAGCAGGAGATCCGCCACAAGCCAACCGGTGCGGCCGCACGCGAGACCGCACCGGCGGTTCCCGCTGTTCCTGCTCCCGCGCCGGCGCTGCGCAAGCCCGAGATTGGTGGCCTGCGCCGTCTGCTCGGCCTGCGCGATCGCGGCCTCAGCACGGCCCCCCCGCGCGAGAACGCCAAGGACCGCCATGTGCCGGGTGAGGAAATCGCGCCGGGCCTGTTCCTGATCGAATCGTTCGTTACCCAAGCCATTCCGACCGAACCGTTGTCGCTGGCCTTCGCCAAGCGCGAGGGTGAACAGGTGCAGCCGCAGGACCTGCTGTTCTTCGATACCGAAACCACCGGCCTGGCCGGCGGCACCGGCACCCGCGCCTTCATGATCGGTGCCGCGGACTGGCACACGCATCCCGAACGTGGCGACGGCCTGCGCATCCGCCAGTTGCTGATGACCACGATGGCCGCGGAAACCGCGATGCTGCGCGAGTTCGCCGGCTGGCTGCAGCCGAGCACGGTGTTTTCCAGTTACAACGGGCGCTGCTACGACGCCCCGCTGCTCAAGACGCGCTATCGGCTGGCCCGGCAGCGCTGCCCGATCACGCCGCTGGATCACGTCGATCTGTTGTTCCCGACACGCCGCCGCTATCGCGGCACCTGGGAAAACTGCCGGCTGGCCACGATCGAGCGGCAGCTGCTGCAGATCGTGCGCGAGGACGATCTGCCCGGCTCGGAAGCGCCGGCTGCGTGGCTGAACTACCTGCGCGGCGGCAGTGCGGTGAACCTGCGCCGGGTAGCCGAGCACAACCACCAGGACGTGGTGACCCTGGCGCTGCTGATGCGGCGGCTGGTGGCCGAAGAACAGCGCGACCGGGAGACGTTGGCGCTGCAGGCCATTGACGCGGTGTAAAGGCCGGCCCACGGACACTGCGGGTACTTACCGTGGGAGGACCACCACATGCGTCTGAACCTTCTGTTCGCCCTGGGCTGTGCCCTGCCGCTGGCCGCGTGCAGCCATCCCGGCAAGACGGCGGCGACGCCGGCTGACAGCCCCACCTCCACCGCGCCACCCGCGGTGGCCGGCAGCGCCTCCCAATGCGACCCGGAAAAACTCACCGGCCTGACCGGGCAGACCGCCACCGAGGCGGTGATCCAGAAAGCGGTGAAGGACAGCGGTGCGCGCAACGCCCGCGTGCTCAAGCCGGGCATGGCGATGACGATGGATTTCCGCGAAGACCGGCTCAGCATCGAAGTGGACGCGCAGAACAGGATCGTGCGCGCCAACTGCGGGTGACCGGTTGAACCCTGCCGCGTGCTGCGACTGAAGGCGGCGGCCCGCCATCATCTGCGGGCCGCCGTGCCAGGCAGGCGGGGTCAGTCGCGCAGGCGCTCGGCCTTGCCGCTGGCCAGCGCCTGATCGATGGCCGTGCGGACCTCGCGCACGGCGCGGGCCGAGGCCAGGCTTTGCTGCTGCGCCAGACGCGCCTGTTCGCGGCCCAGTTGCGCCTGCTCGCGTGCCACCAGGGTGATCTGGCGGGCATCCACCGCCTTGGCCGTGGCGACGCGCGCCTGGCGTGCTGCCTGGCTGGCGCTGGCTGACGCCGCACGCGCCTGCCGAGCGGCCTGGTTGGCCTCGGCGGCCGCATCCAGGCCGGCCTGGCGGGTGACGTGATCGGCTACCGCCTCGACATCCACCGCCGCCAGAGCGTCTGCGGTGACCTGCATCGATACCTTGGCCAACTGCTGCCCGATCACGGCCTGGCGGTCGCCCAGTTCAGCCTGTGCGTTGCCCAGCGCGGCCACGTCGGAATGGCTGCGGCTGAGCTGGCTGAGCACGGCAGGATCGCGGATCAGATAGCGCGCCTGGCCACGGCGTACCCACAGCGCCGGCGCGCTGCCGCCCACGTCGCGTCGGGCCTGCTTGAGGTCGGCGACGGACGCATCGACGAAGTTGTCGTCGCCACCCATCAGCACGAAGGCCTGCGCGGGCTGCCGGCTGATGTCGAGCCGGCCGTGGGTGACGTAGGACATGCCGTCGTCCAGATCCTTCGGCGGCTCCGGCGCACGGGGTGCGGCAGGCGCGGCCGGCGGTTCCGGGGCAGACAGCGGTTCCGGGGCAGACAGCGGTTCCGGCGCGGGAGCAGGCTCAGGCGCGGGCAGCGCCGCAGGGGCCGGTCGCGGTGCCGGCGCCGGCAGCGCTGCCGGCGGGGTGGATGCGCTGGGCGCGACCGGTGCCTGGGGCGCGGCCGGCGGCGGCGGCGGTGCAGCCACCAGACGCAGCGGCGCCACGCCGACCACCACGAACAACGCGGTGATCGCCAACGAAGCCACGCGCGGCACGCTGCGGGTCTGCTGCAGGGTCACCAGGCGGCGCTTGAGACTGCGCAGGTTGGGCGAGGCGCTGGCCACGCCCACCGCGGGACGCGGCGCGACACCGAGCTGCACCAGCAGGCGGCCATAGTCATGGCGGCAATGGCCATGCCCGGCCACGACGGCACCATCGCAGGCTTCTTCGCGGGCCAGCGCATACTCGCGGGCTGCCACGTGCACCAGCGGATGGAAAAAGAACAGATGCTGCGACACCGCCGGCAGCAGGCCCCACCACAGGTCACGGCGCTGCAGATGGATCAGCTCATGGGTCAGCGCCATGTCCAGGTCGTCGGCCGACATCGCCGGCAGCTCGCGCGCCGGCAACAGCAGCACCGGCCGCCACGGACCGATCAACTGCGGCGAGCGGATCTGCGCGGAGAGCTTCAGGCGCGGCGCACGGCGCAGGCCATGGGCTTCGGCAGCCAGCTGCAATGCCTGCTGCAGCCCGGCGTCGGTGCACTCGGTGGCGCTGCGCACCAGCGCGCGGCTGGCGCGGTAGCCCCGCAGACTTTGCGCCACCATCAACAGCACGCCGGCGGCCCACAAGGCCAGCAGCAGCGAGGGCCAGGACCACGCCATCGTCGCCGTCTCGACCGCGGCCGGCGCATAGGCGACCGGGGCCGCCTGCACGGCGGCATCGAACGCGGGCAACGCCACCGTCGGTGCCGTCATGGTGGCCGGTGCGGGCAGCACGGCCAACTCCAGCGGGCTGCTCCACACCAGGCCCAGTACCGCCTGTGCGGCCACCAGCCACCACAGGCGGCAGCGGGTGGCGGCCGGCAGCTGCGGCAGCAGGCGGCACACGCCCCACACCAGCGCCACCAGCACCGCGCTCTGCACGCTGGTCCAGCCCAGCCGCATCAACAGCTCACTCATCATCGTGCCCATGGCTCAGCCCTCCCGCTTGCGTGACTGCAACTGTGCGACCAGCGCTTCCAGCTCGGCCAGTTCCTGATCGCTGACATCCACCTTGTGCGACATGAAGGCAACGAACGGCGAGACCGAGCCCTGCAGCGTCTTCTCCACGAAGCTGGCCACGGCGCCCTGCACCACGCTGTCCTGGCCACTGGTGGTGGCATAGCGGTACACGCCGTCCACCTGCTTGCGGCTCAGGTACGACTTGGCGCGCAGGCGCTCCATCATGGTCAGCACGGTCGAGCGTGCCAGCCCACGCTGCTCGCCGAAGCCGGCGGCGACCTCCCCGACACTGGGGCGGTCCTGTTCCGCGATGTACTGCAGCAGGGCCAGTTCCTGGTCCCCGATGGTCTTGCCGCGCATGGCGCACTCCCTATGACTACACGTGTCGCCACCGTGCCAGTGACTACAGGTGTCGTCAAGTGCCGGATGGCGCGCGCCGACGAACGGTAACCTCGGGATACAGCCTCGCTATGCATTGGCGTAAAAATTGGCGCTCGCGCCAAACTTGCTGGTAAATTCCAGAAAGAATGGCGCTTCGTAACCTGTAACGGCATAGCGAACCCTCGATAGCGCCAATATTTCACGTGGCAACTCGGACCTAAAGTTGAGTGGCTTGAACCCACGCATACGTTTGAGCTTCGTCACCTTCCGAGCCCAACGCTCCAAATGATTGTGGACGTTTCCGCCCAGCCACCAACAACCTACCGACATCCTGGAGAAGGCACTTGCAAGGGAAGGACCTGAGGGACCTGCTTGAAGCACACGCTAATGCCGAGCACCACCTGAGTGATGCAAATGACTACTTGGTCAGCTATCGCTTCGACACTGGGGCTGAGGTCGCCTTCGACCCCCGTACAGTCAGAAAGTGCTCCGTCTTCTTGGCGAAGAAGCCGCCAGCCGGGCTCTATCACCCCGATGACCTTGTCGTCTACAAAGACGAAAATGAGCCATCCACCGCTCTGCGTCGGGTCGCCATCCAGCTTGCATCCACTCGTCCCTTGTATCGTGTCAACTTGAAGGACCTTAATCTGGCCAAGGAACTGATGGACTGGGTCAGGTTGGCCTAGCAGGGCCGCGATTGGACATAGGGATACCTACAAACGATTGAGCGAAGAGAGCATGGAACTGAGCTGGGTACAGTCGTTAGTCGCCAACCAAGTGCAGGAATCTCTGTATCTGGAACTAAAGAGGGGCGATGCCCTCTCGCTACAGAACAACCAGAAGAAGGAGATGGTCAAGGACGTCACTGCGCTCGCGCATGCCAGTGGTGGGCACCTTGTGTACGGGATCGAAGAAGAGCCGATCGACGATATCCCGACCGCAGACCGCAGCACGCTTCCACCCGATCACTGACAGGAAGCTCAACAAGGACTGGGTGACCACGGTCATTACCGACAACACTTCGCCAAGTTTCACTGCGTTTGAGGTCTTTGAATTCCCAGTGGACGGCGGCAGGGTACTTGTCATCAAGGTGAAAGAGGCTTCCACCGCGCACCAGAATCTACTGGACTACCGCTATCACCAGCGGATCAACACGGTATCCCGAGCAATGGCGGACTTCCAGATCCGCGACCTGATGTCTCGTCGCTCATCCCCAAGTTGCGACGTCCGGGTTCATCTCGAACGCGTTAGGATTAATCACGACGACCACGTTTACCGGCTAAGACTCGAACTGGTTAACACCGGTATGGTGTCGATGGAGAAATGGTGGATTTCCATCGATGTTCCGAGGGAATGCCTAGCCGGATTGACGTATCCACATTCGGATCTGCGAAGCCACCCACGTTTCGGCAAAGTTGCCCGCGAAGTGGATAAAGACGGGTCGGACTTCATCAGGTTCTCTTGGGGGGACCCCTTCTTCGATGGGGATCGCTACATTCTCCACCCGGGGCAGTCGCTGGATTTCGCGCCGAGCAACGACTCTCTTCACACTCAAGCCCCCCTCCCACCTATTCTTTTTGAATTCAACGACGGGATCTTTCGAAGCTTGGTGCACAGAGCCCCGGAGCTTCGGTGGACGCTGTACACCAACCATGGTCAACCCGTTTCGGGCTCGTTGCCATTCGAGCAATGGTGCAACTACTGAGTGAAAGGCCTGAGTGTCTCCAAGGGAGCACCCCGCACCGCCGCTTAGTACGACACGTGAGAGATAGAGTGGCTGTCAAGAGCACGGGGAGCGGACAGCCGCTCCAAGCATCAGATAGTCAGGCTGAGTGAATTACGAGCGCGACGGCGATACTGAATGCGCCTGGTCACGTTTCCCGCAGTCGGTCGGAACCCGTCTAAAGTTGCCACTCCATGGTAGGCACTGCTCCCGACGCGAGTGAATCGTCGACGACTCTGTAAGCAGTTGAACAACTTCTTCTAGCCGGAAGCAGACGCAGATCGTGCGCAGATGCCCTCTTGGGGCGCTTCCGTCCGCTAGCGGCCAAGACCGGACGCTCTCAAGGATCGATCTACGACTCGGTGCACTGAAGCGATCCCGCACAAGGTGAGCTAGGGCTGTGGCCTAAGTTCTATCTCTTCAGCTGAGCGAGGGTGAAGGGGTGTGAGTCTGGAGTTTGATGTCCTCAGTACAGGCTGGGTTAGCACCAGCGTGGCTCCTGCGATAAAGCTTGCCACCACTGCGGCGATGACCCTATGGTTTGGTCCAAACATCAGAGCAGTGATCACTGTAACGATGAGCAGCGGCACCAACGTAGCGCGCAAGCACCTTGGAGTCCGCATACACGCCTGAAACGTGCCCCGCAACGCCAAGTGGCCGGCATGGGCGGTGCACGCTCGGCCTTCATCGTCTACCCCGACCAGGGGCTGGCCATCGTGGTGCTGACCAACCTGGTCGGGGCCAACCCGCAGACCTTCATTCCACGGATCGCCGCGTTCTACGGCGTGGACGCGCCCGCGCCGGCGATCAGCCGCGCGGCCCGCCCATCACCGGCAGGATCACGCCGCTGATGTAGCTGGCGGTGATCGGCGAGGCGAGGAAGACGTAGGCCGGCGACAGCTCTTCCGGCTGCGCCGGACGGCCCATGTCGCTGTCCTGGCCGAACTCGGCTACATCCGGCGCCTTCTTGTCGGCCGGATTGAGCGGGGTCCAGACCGGGCCCGGGGCGACCGCGTTGACCCGGATGCCGCGTGGCAGCAGCTGGCTGGCCAGCGCCTTGGTGAAGGCATGGATGGCGCCCTTGGTGGCCGAGTAGTCCACCAGCGATTTGCTGCCGAACAGGCCGGTCTCCGAGCCGGTGTTGATGATGCTCGCGCCTTCGCCCAGGTGTGGCAGCACCGCGCGCGCCATCTGGATGTAGCCGCCGATGTTGGTCTGCAGGGTTTCCTGCAGGTGCTCGTCCTCGAGGTCTTCCAGACGATCGCAATGCAGCTGGAAGGCCGCGTTGTTGACCAGGATGTCGACACCGCCGAAGGCCTTGACGACCTGCTTGACGGCCTTGTTGCAGAACGCCGGATCGCGCACGTCGCCCGCGATCACCACGCAGCGGCCGCCTTCTTTCTCGACGTGCTCGCGGGTGATCTTCGCGTCCTTCTTTTCATCCAGGTGCAGTACCGCCACATCCGCCCCTTCGCGGGCGAACAGCACCGCCACCGCGCGGCCGATGCCGGAGTCGGCGCCGGTGATGATCGCGCGCTTGCCCTTGAGCTTGCCGCTGCCCTGGTAGTCCGGCGCGAGGAAACGCGGGGCCAGCTGCATCTCGTGTTCGTTGCCCGGTTTGGCCAGCTGCTCGGCCGGCATTTTTTCCGGCTGGCGGCGCGTGCCCGCTTGGGTGGCCTTTTTGGCGGCCTTCGTGGTGGGCGCCTTCGCGGCCTTCTTCGCCGCACGCGCGTCCTTGGCCTTTTCCTGGTCCTGCAGACGGCGCTGGCGGGCCGCCACGCGCGCAGCGCGCGGATCGGTGGCGGCGGCCTTGCGGGTCGCGGTTTTGACGACCGGGGTACGGGCGCGTGGTTCGGCCGCCGCGGCAGCCGCCTCCGCCGGACGCGGACGCTTGCGGGAAGTGGGGGTCTTGGTGGTCTTACGGGTTTTGGCCGTGGCCATGTTCGACTCCTGTTGCCGGATCAGATACGTGGGTCTCACGCGGGCGCATGTTCGTCGCGGCGATGGCCGCCGTGGAATGCGCAGCCCCACTATGGTCAACCCGGCGGCCAGGGACGGTGAATGGAGCGTGCCCACACCGTGTAGAGATTCATGCGCCGCATACGGGCACCGATGCACCCTGAGCGCAATTCCCATGGAGTGCGTCGCATGCTTCGTTACCTGTCCGCGGCTGTGGCCGTCCTTGCTTTGTCCGCCTGCAGCAGCACCCCTGTCGCGCAGGTCCAGCCGATCGACGGCGTCATTTCCGGCCAGTGCCACGTGGACAAGGTCCGCGGCGCCGTGGGCCTGGCGGCATCGCAAGCCACGGTCGAGCGTGCCCGCGTGGACAGCGACAGCTTGCAGGTCATCGTCGTGCGCAGCGAGCGTGCCGCAAGTGGCGCCACTGCCAGTGGCGCGGCCAATCCCACCCCGGGTGCAGAACAGGGCGGCGAACGGCTGACCATCGAAACCGGTCGTACCAACAACATCACCGCACTCTACTGCGGCTGACCGCTACGCTCATCCCGCGCGGGCACGCCGGACGGTGCGCCGCGCGGCCTTGAGCACTTTCAGCGTGGCCAGTTCCCACTGGCGCTCGCCACGCAGGCCGGCAAGGGCCTTCAATGAGCCGGCCCGCCAGCCATCGAATACGCAAGGATCGATATAGGCCTTGCGGCACACCGACGGTGTGTTGCCCAGCAGGTTGGCGACCTCGCATACCACCTGTTTCTGCAATGCTGCCAGCGCGCGCTCACTGGAGGGTTCGGGCAGCTCGGTCACGGCAAGCTGACGGATCGCCTCCAGCGTGCCGCCCCAGGTGCGGAAGTCCTTGGCGCTGAAATCCTCGCCCATCGCATCGTGCAGATAGTCGTTGACCATGCCCGAGTCCACCGGTTGGACCGCGCCATCGTCATCGCGATACTGGAACAGCGCCTGCCCGGGCAGCTGCTGGCAGCCACGGATCAGCTTGACCAGTTCGCGGTCATCCACATCCACCTCATGCGCCTGCCCGGACTTGCCCCGGAAGCGCATCTGCGCCCGGCCGCCCTTGACCAGCGCGAGGTGGCGGTTGCGTAGCGTGGTCAGCCCGTAAGAGCGGTTGTCACGTGCATAGACTTCATTGCCAACGCGCACCAGCGTCTGTGCCAGCAGCGCCACCACGATCGCCAGCACCTTGTCGCGTGGGAAGCCGGGCAGCTTCAGATCGCGGCGCAGGCGCCGGCGCAGCGTGGGCAGGGCGGTACCAAAGGCAATGATGCGATCGAACTTGCCATCGCCCCTCACCCGCGCCCAATCGGCGTGGTAGCGGTACTGCTTGCGTCCGCGCGCGTCACGCCCAGTGGCCTGCAGATGGCCGTTGGGCAGTGCGCAGATCCAGACATCGGTGTACGCCGGCGGGATCGCCAGCGCGCGGATCCGGGCCAGGGTGGCGGCATCGCGGACCGTCGCGCCATCGGCATCGCGGTAGGCAAAGCCCTTGCCGGCCTTGCGGCGGGCAATGCCCGGCAGTTCATCGCTGACATAGCGCAGGCCGGCCTGGCGGGCGGCGGCGGCTTCGGGGGTAGTGGTGCGGCTCGGGCTCATGGACGCGGCGCGGATCAGGGAAACGCAGTGTTACCGCTGCCGGTGCGGCGCCGCGTCAATAACGCAACACAAACACCTCACGCCGCGCTTGGCGATATCCTCCAGTGTTTACTGGCTCGCTTTCTGGAGTACCGATGTCGTCCCTGTCGTTCCGCCGCGTGCGGCGTTCTTTCGGGCTGATTGCCCTGTTCCCCGCCCTGCTGGTCCTCGGTGCGTGCAGCGCCCCGCCGATGGACGAGCAGGAGGCCGTCGCCACCCATGCGCAGAAGGCGGCCGAAGCCGCCGCCGCGCCGACCGACGAAGCCGGCAAGGCGACCGAAGCGCCGCCGGTCGGCAGCTGCGATGCCACCCAGGTGCAGAGCCTGGTCGGCCAGCCCTATACCGCCGAGCTCGGCAGCCAGGCCCAGCAGGATGCCGGCGCCACCAGCGTGCGCGTGCTCAAGCCGAACGACATGACCACGATGGAGTTCATCGGCGAGCGTCTGAACGTGGAAGTGGATGCCAAGAACGTGGTGGCCGGCGTCCGCTGCGGCTGAACAGGCGACGGAGAAAACCCCTGAAACACAGGGGTTTGGTTGCGCCTGCAACCGTGTATTGCGGCGTTGCAGCAACTATGCTCTAGTCGAGTCATCCGGTGCCTCCAGATGCGCTCAACGGATTGAGCGGGGACGAGTGTCGCCGCTCACCCGACATTGAGGCAGAGATGGCCCCCCGCAACCGCCAAGGGCTTTACGACCCGCAAGATGAGCGAGATGCCTGTGGTTTCGGCATGGTCGCCCAACTCGACGACCAGCCGTCCCGACTGCTGGTCGACACGGCTATCGCCGCACTCTCGCGCATGACCCACCGCGGCGGCGTCGCCGCCGACGGTGTCACCGGTGACGGCTGCGGCCTGTTGCTGCGCCGTCCCGACGTGTTCCTCAAGGCGCTCGCCGTCGAGGCCGGCCTCACCCTTGGCGCGCGGTTCGCCGCCGGCGTGGTGTTCCTGCCGCACGACCCCACCGACGCACAGGCCTGCCGCGACACGCTGGAACAGCAGCTGCGCGCCGCCGGCTGCCAGCCGGTCGGCTGGCGCGTGGTGCCCACCGACCCCAGCGTCTGTGGCCAGCTCGCCCGTGACACGCTGCCGCATATCGAGCAGGTGTTCGTCGATGCCGGTGCCACGCAGGACGAGGCCGCCTTCACCCTGGCCCTGTTCCTGGCCCGCCGCCGCAGCGAACAGCAGCTGCGCGAGCACGCCGATTACTACGTCACCACGCTCAGCCCGAATGCGATCAGCTACAAGGGCATGGTGCTGCCGGACAAGCTGAGCCGCTTCTACGTGGATCTGCAGCGCAACGATCTGGCCTCCAGCGCCATCGTGTTCCATCAGCGCTTCTCCACCAACACGCTGCCGCGCTGGCCGCTGGCGCATCCGTTCCGGATGCTCGCCCACAACGGCGAGATCAACACCATCGAGGGCAACCGCCGCTGGGCGCAGGCGCGCAGCAAGGTGTGGAAGACCCCGCGCTTCGACATCGGCGAGTTCGACCCGGTGATCTCCATGCATGGCTCGGATTCGCAGAGCCTGGACAACATGCTGGAGCTGATGGTCAGCGCCGGCATGGACCTGATCCAGGCGCTGCGCATCCTGGTGCCGCCGGCGACCCAGTCGCTGGAGTTCAAGGACCCCGACCTGGCCGCGTTCTACGAGTTCTACGGGCTCAACAGCGAACCGTGGGACGGCCCGGCCGGCATCGTGGCCTGCGATGGGCGCTATGCCGCCTGCACGCTGGACCGCAACGGCCTGCGCCCGGCGCGCTGGATGCTCACCTCCGACCGCCACTTCCTGGTCGCCTCCGAAGCCGGTGTGTGGGAAGTGCCGGCCGAGCGCGTGGTGCGCAAGGGCAAGCTGGGGCCGGGCGAGATGATGGCCATCGACCTCAAGCGCGGTGACCTGCTCGACTCGGACGCCATCGACCGCATCAACCGCGGCCGCGCACCGTACAAGCAGTGGCTGCAGCAGGGCGTGACCTACCTGCAGACCGAGCTGATCGATCCATCACTGGTGGAAGAGCCGTTCGACGAGCGCACCCTGCGCAGCTATCACAAGCTGTTCCAGCTGAGCACCGAAGAGGTCGAGCAGATCCTGCGGCCGCTGGCCGAAACCGAGCAGGAAGCCACCGGCTCGATGGGCGATGACACGCCCATGGCCGTGCTCAGCCAGCACAGTCGCCCGCTCTACGACTACTTCCGCCAGGCCTTCGCGCAGGTCACCAACCCGCCGATCGATCCGCTGCGCGAAGACTGCGTCATGTCGCTGTCCACCCAGCTCGGCAAGGAAACCAACATCTTCCATGCCGGCGCGGAGACGGTGAACCACGTCATCCTCAATTCGCCGGTGCTCAGCCAGCGCAAGCTGCGCCAGCTGATCAAGATGGAGCAGTACGCCGACAAGAACCGGCTGATCGATCTGTCCTACAGCCTGGACGAAGGCCTGAAGGCCGGCATCGAGCGCATCTGCGCCGAGGCCGAGGCGGCCGCCCGCGAGGGCATCGTGATGCTGCTGCTGAGCGACCGCTACCCGGTCGCCGACCGGCCGATGGTGCATGCACTGCTGGCCACCAGCGCGGTGCACCATCACCTGTCCAACGCCGGGCTGCGCTGCGACGTCAACCTGATCCTGGAAACCGGCACCGCGCGCGACGCGCACCACATGGCCTGTCTGCTCGGCTTCGGTGCCACCGCGGTGTACCCGTACCTGGCCTACCAGACCCTGTTCGACCTCGGCCGGCGCGGCATCCTGCAGCTGAGCAAGGGCGGCGAGCAGTCTCAGATCGGCCGCCGCTACCGCAAGGGCATCTACAAGGGCCTGTCCAAGATCATCTCCAAGATGGGCATCTGCACCGTGGCCAGTTACCGCGGCGCGCAGCTGTTCGAGATCGTCGGCCTCGATGACGAGGTGGTCGACCTGTGCTTCCCGGACACCGCCTCGCGCGTGGCCGGCGTGGGCTTTGCGCGCCTGGACGACGAAGCCCGCGAACTCACCGTGCGTGCCTGGAACGACCTGCTGCGCCCGGATGTGGGCGGCGTGCTGAAGTACGTGCACGGCGGCGAATACCACATGTACAACCCGGACGTGGTCATGACCCTGCAGCGTGCCGCGCGCAGTGGTGATGCCGCGGACTGGCAGCGCTACTGCGAGGCCGTGCACGGCCGCCCGGTGTCGGCGCTGCGCGACCTGCTGCAGCTCAAGGCCGCGCCCACGCCCACGCCGCTGGACGAGGTGGCCCCGGCCGAAGACCTGTTCCGCCGCTTCGACACCGCCGCCATCAGCCTGGGTGCGTTGTCGCCCGAGGCGCACGAAGCGCTGGCCATTGCCATGAACCGGCTCGGCGGCCGCAGCAACTCCGGCGAAGGCGGCGAAGACCCGGTGCGCTACGGCACCGAGAAGCGCAGCAAGATCAAGCAGGTGGCCTCGGGCCGCTTCGGCGTCACCGCCGAGTACCTGGTCAACGCCGAGGTGCTGCAGATCAAGGTCGCCCAGGGCGCCAAGCCCGGCGAAGGCGGCCAGCTGCCCGGCCACAAGGTCAACGAACTGATCGCGCGGTTGCGCTATGCCAAGCCGGGCATCGGCCTGATCTCGCCGCCGCCGCACCACGACATCTACTCCATCGAAGACCTGGCCCAGCTGATCTACGACCTCAAGCAGGTCAATCCGACCGCGCTGGTGTCGGTGAAGCTGGTCAGCCATGCCGGCGTCGGTACCATCGCCGCCGGCGTGGTGAAGGCCGGCGCCGACCTGATCACCGTGTCCGGCCATGACGGCGGTACCGGTGCCAGCCCGGTCAGCTCGATCCGCTATGCCGGCGTGCCGTGGGAACTGGGCGTGGCCGAGTCGCACCAGGCGCTGGTGGCCAACGACCTGCGTGGGCGCACCCTGCTGCAGACCGACGGTGGCCTGAAGACCGGCCTGGACGTGATCAAGGCCGCGCTGCTGGGCGCGGACAGCTTCGGCTTCGGTACCGCGCCGATGATCGTGCTGGGCTGCAAGTACCTGCGCATCTGCCACCTCAACAACTGCGCCACCGGCGTGGCCACCCAGGACGAGCGCCTGCGCGCGCAGTACTTCACCGGCCTGCCCGAGCGCGTGGAGAACTTCTTCCGCCTGCTGGCCGAGGAAGTGCGGGGCTGGCTGTCCTACCTGGGCGTGCGCTCGCTGGACGAGATCGTCGGCCGCACCGACCTGCTGCAGCAGCTGGAGGTCTCGCCGCGCCCGGGCGTCAAGGTGGATCTGTCGCGCCTGCTCAACCCGGCCGAGTACGCCGGCAGCCACTGCGCCGCGCAGCGCCTGTACGAATCGCCGGACAGCCTGGCCACGCAGATGGACGGCCTGCTGGCCCCGGCCATTGCCGGCAAGCTCGGCGGTGAACACCGCTTCCTGATCCACAACACCGACCGCTCGATCGGCACCCGCCTGTCCGGTGAGATCGCGCGCACGCACGGCAACCAGGGCATGAGTGATGCGCCGCTGACGCTGCGTTTCCGCGGTACCGCCGGGCAGAGTTTCGGTGCGTTCAACGTGGGTGGCCTGCAGCTGGAAGTGGAAGGCGAAGCCAACGATTACGTCGGCAAGGGCATGGCCGGCGGCCGACTGGTCGTGCGCCCGCCGCGTGGCGCGCGCTTCGAAGCACGCAACACCGCGATCATCGGCAACACCTGCCTGTATGGCGCCACCGGCGGCGAGCTGTTCGCGGCCGGGCGTGCCGGCGAGCGCTTCGGCGTGCGCAACTCCGGCGCGCTGGCGGTGATCGAAGGCGCCGGTGACCACTGCTGCGAATACATGACCGACGGCATCGTGCTGGTGCTGGGCAAGGTGGGCCTGAACTTCGGCGCCGGCTTCACCGGCGGCCTGGCCTACGTGCTGGATATCGACCGCGATTTCGTGGACCGCTACAACCACGAGCTGATCGACATCCACCGCATCTCCGCCGAAGGCTTCGAGAACCACCGCCAGCACCTGCATACGCTGATCAGCCGCCACCGCGAGCTGACCGGCAGCATCTGGGCGCAGCAGATCCTCGATGAATTCCGCGATTACGTCGGCAAGTTCTGGCTGGTCAAACCGAAGGCGGCCAGCATCGAATCGCTGACCGAATCCCTGCGCCGCGCCGCCTGACCGGGGTCACGGCGCCAGCCCCACGCCGGCGCTGTACATCCCACCGCTGTAGTGCCGGCCGCTGGCCGGCAACCTCAAATCGTAGTGCCGGCCGTTGGCCGGCAACTCACCACCGCAGGGCCCACCGATGAGCCGCAAGCAAGCTTTCCAGTTCCTCGATCTGCCCCGGACGATGCCGCAGCGCATCCCGGTCGAACTGCGCACCTCCGGCGACTGGGGCGAGCTGTACGGCAAGTTCGGCAAGGAAGACGCGCAGTTCCAGGCCGGCCGCTGCCTGGACTGCGGCAATCCGTACTGCAGCTGGAAGTGCCCGGTGCACAACGCCATCCCGCAGTGGCTGCAGCTGGTACAGGAAAACCGCATCCACGAAGCGGCCACGCTGTGCCATTCAACCAACCCGCTGCCGGAAGTGTGCGGCCGGGTGTGCCCACAGGACCGCCTGTGCGAAGGCAGCTGCACGCTGGAGGAATTCGGCGCGGTCACCATCGGCGCCGTGGAGAAGTACATCGTCGATACGGCGCTGGCCACCGGCTGGCGCCCGGACATGAGCGCGGTGGAAGCCACCGGCAAGCGCGTGGCGGTGATCGGCGCCGGCCCGGCCGGGCTGGCGTGCGCCGACAAGCTGGCGCATGCCGGCATCCAGGCCGTGGTGTATGACCGCTACGAACAGATCGGCGGGCTGCTGCAGTTCGGCATCCCCAGTTTCAAGCTCGACAAATCGGTGATCAGCCGCCGCCGCAACGTGCTGGAGGGCATGGGCGTGCAGTTCCGCCTCGGCGTGGAGATTGGCCGCGATGTGAGCATCGATGCGCTGCTGGCCGAGTACGACGCGGTGTTCGTCGGCACCGGCGCGTACCGCTATACCGATGGTGGCCTGCTCGGCCAGGACCTCAAGGGCGTGCTGCCGGCGCTGCCGTTCCTGGTGCAGAACAGCCGCATCGTCAGTGGCAGCGATGCCCACGGCCGGCCGATTGCCGGCTGGGAAGACCAGATCGCCCTGCCCGACCTGGAGGGCAAGCGCGTGGTGGTGCTGGGCGGTGGCGATACCGGCATGGACTGCGTGCGCAGCGCGATCCGCCTGGGTGCGGCCAAGGTGACCTGTGCCTACCGCCGCGACGAGGCCAACATGCCCGGCTCGGCGCGCGAAGTGGCCAACGCCCGCGAGGAAGGCGTGCGCTTCCTGTTCAACCGCCAGCCGCTCTCGATCGAAGCCGGTGCGGACGATGAAGTGATCGGGGTGATGGTGGTGGAAACGCATCTGGACGAACCGGATGCCCAGGGCCGCCGCAACGCAGTACCGATCGAAGGCAGTGAATCGCTGCTGGAAGCGGACGTGGTGATCATCGCCTTCGGCTTCTCGCCGACTGCGCCGGCCTGGCTGACCGAACAGGGTGTGGAAGCCGGCCACAACGGCCGGATCGTGGCCGGTGGCAGCGGCCGCCTGCCGTTCCAGACCGCCCACCCGCGCCTGTTCGCCGGTGGCGATGCGGTGCGCGGTGCGGATCTGGTGGTGACGGCCGTGGCCGAGGGCCGCGATGCGGCCGGCAGCATCGTGCAGCTGCTTTCGGCGTAACGGCGCCCTACCGAAGCGCGCCTCTCAAGCGGCGCGCGGGACCGCAGGTACCGGCGTGTGACGCACGCCGGCGCGCTCGATCTCCAGTGCCATCAGCAGCTCGATGTTGTCCAGCTGGTCGCGGATGCGGCGGTTGCTGACCACATCGTCGTGGCCGCGGCCCATGTGCGCATCGAGCATGCGCGCCAGCCCGGCCAGCAGCACCTCGGCATCGGCCCGGGGCGCCTCGCGCAGCACCGTGGCCAGCGCACGGATGCGGCGGCCCGTCTCCAAGGCGGGCGATGATGAGGAGACGATGGGGGAACGGGGGAGGGTCATGGCAGGGGTTTCCTGATTGACGGACGACCACCACTGTCGGATACGGCCCCTCCCGAGACCATGCAACAACTACGAAAGTGCGTGAACACGCGTGATCTCCATCACTGTTCGATGCTTGCTTCCCCGCAACCTGAGCGGATTACACTGGCGCGGTCTTCCTCTGGACTGCCCTCATGCGCATCGGCTTGGCCGCGAACCGCCTGCATCACCACGACAAGCACGCCGCGCTGTTCCGCTGGCTGCGTGCCAGCGATACCGGCCTGCGCGAACTGGGCGTCGAGCTGCATGCAGTCGGGCGCACCTTCGATGCGATCCAGCGGCTGGGCTTCCTGCAGGACTTCGCCCCGCTGCGCCGCTACCCCAACGGCCGCGAGGGCGGCCTGATGAAGCTGGTCGCCGAGGTGGTCGGGATGGGCACGCCGGAGCGCACGCTGGACGGCGCGATCTACCTGATGGACCCGGTCGATCCGTCCTCGGTCTTTCCCGAAGCGACCGCGCTCAAGCGTCAGTGCGTGATCCACGGTAAACCCTTCATCTCCACCGTGGCCACCGCGCGCGACTGGGTCGAGGTGGAGCGCCTGCATGCTGGCCTGGCGCCGGACCCGGGCGCCGATGACCTGCACGCCTTCGAACAGCACACGCTGGCCCTGATCGCGCATGACGCGATGAAGCCGGCGATGCTGGCCTTCGCCGATGAGCACTTCGCGGTGCTGTCGCGCTTCCGCCGCCGGGTCGGCACCGGCACCACCGGCCAGCGCCTCAACGAACTGGCCTGGAGCCGCGGCTGGCCGCAGGGCGAGGAATGGGTGACGCGCTACCAGAGCGGCCCGATGGGCGGCGATGCGCAGATTGCCGACCGCGTGCTGGAAGGCCACTGCCAGCGCGCGATCTTCTTCGAAGACCCGCACGTGGCCCGCCAGCACGAAGCCGACATCCAGCTGCTGGAGCGTGCGGTCACCACCGTGACCGACCAGGCCGTGTGCATCACCGCGCCGCGCGTGGCGGCGCGCTGGGCGCAGGCCGCCACCGCCCGCGCCACCCGGTAGGTACCGACCGTTGGTCGGTACGCCAGACCCCGACGAACCGATGGTCGGCCGATGCGCCACACACCGGTAGGTACCGACCGTTGGTCGGTACGCCAGGATCGCGGGGTTGGATGTCATGCGCAGCCGACCAACGGTCGGCTCTACGGGGTGGGGGTCAGCAGCTGCCGCAGCATGGCCTTCAACCGCCGTCCTTCGGCCTGAAAATAATCGCGCTCCTGCCGCCACGCCGGGAAGCGCTTCTCCACCTCCGCCCAGAACGCCGGCGAGTGATTGGCCTGGATCAGGTGGCAGAGCTCGTGCACCAGCACGTACTCGAACGCCGAAGGCCGCCCCAACACCAGGGCCAGATCCAGCGCCATGCTGCCGTCCGGGGCCAGCGAGCCCCATTGCGAGGACATCACCTTCAGCCGCAGCCGCGCCGGTGCACGCGGCAGGCCGGGCAGGTAACGCGGCAGCCACTGGCCGACATCGGCACGGGTCTGTGCTTCGTAGAACTCGCGCAGGGTGCGGCGCAGCGTGGCATCGGTCCCGCGCGTGGGCCAGTGCAGGCAGGCGCCCTGTTCGTCCACGCGCATGTGCGCGTAGCGGCCGGTTTCCCAGCGCAGCGGCAGCAGCTCACCGCGCAGCGGCAGCACCCCCGCCTCGCCGATCACCAGCGGTGGCGGCAGGTTGGTGGCCTGGTAGCTGCGCAGTTGTTCGGACAACCAGCCGCGATGCTGGTCGAGAAAACGCTCGCCCATCACCAGGCTGGCGCGCGGTGGCAGGGTCAGGCGTACGCCGCGCTCATCGACGCTGAGCTTGATCCGGCGCGCACGCGGATCGCGCACACGCAGGACATCGATCTCGGCATCCTCCAGGCGCAGCCGTACCGTATCGCGCTGCAGCGTGCTGACAGCCGGCGAAATCAGGCGGCGGAGGAATCCGGACATGGGTACAGCATAGCGCCGGCCGTGACCGGCGCATGACTGGGGACTGATCGGAACCGATCAGTCCGCCTTGCTCAGCTTGAACGCCTCTTCCAGCAGCAGGAACAGGCGGCGCACTTCGCCGCTCTGCAGGGCGAAACGGGCATCCAGTTCGGCGCGGCGGCCGTCATCGTCGGCGTGCTCGAGCTGGTCCAGCGCGCCATCCAGGAACTTCAGCTTGCGCACGATCAGGTCGTCGCCCAGCACGAAGGACAGGTTGTCCTCGAAGACCAGGGCCAGCTTGGTCACCTGCTTGCCGGCGTCCAGGTGCTTGTCGATCTCGTCGCAGCGCAGTTCCTGGTGCTGGCACTTGACCACCGCACCGCCCTCGGCCGGGTCCTTCATCTCGCACTCTTCGCCCAGGCTCAGCCCGGTCGGCAGGGTTTCGCCGGCGATCCAGCCGGTGAGGATCGAGCGCGGCGCCACTTCGGCGTTCAGCGGCATCGCCGGGAAGCTGCCGAGCAGGCCGCGGATGTCGGACATCATGTTCTCGCCCTTCTTGCTGCTCGAGCAGTCCACGGCGACGTACCCGTGGGTCAGGTCGATCAGCGCGTCGGTACGCGAGCTCTTCACGAAGGCACGCGGCATCAGCTCGTGCAGCAGATCGTCCTTCATGCGCTTGCGCTCGCGGCCGCCGGGCTTGCGGCCTTCCTTCTCTTCGATTTCCTCGAGCTTGCGCGCGAGCAGGTCGTTGACCACCGCGCCCGGCAGGATCTTGTCCTCACCGCCGACGGTCAGCCACAGCGCATCGCCGACGCGGTGCGAGAACACGGCCTTTTCTTCACGGCCGAACGGCGAGATGAAGCCGCGCGAATTCATTTCAAGCGGACCGACCGGCTTGAGCAGCACCTGCGGCAGCAGGGTGTCTACCTCGGAGAAATCGGTGGCGGTCGGGAAGCGGAACAGCGTCAGGTTGCGAAAGAACATGGACGTCCAGAGTAAGAGCGTGAAAGGGAGGGCGGGCGCACCGGCGTGGCTCAGGCCGGGCCGGAGGCGTCGCCGAGGTCGTGGGCAGTGCCGGCCCAGGCCGGCGGATCGGGCAGCGGGGCCGCCGCGGCGCGCCCCAGTGCCATGAAATCAAACAGGGCCGGATCGGCCAGCTGCGAGGGATGGATGTTACCCAGCGCGCGTGCGATCTGGTCGATGCGCCCGGGCTGCTCGCGCTCCCACTGCTGCAGCATCTGTTCCACCTGGCGGCGCTGCAGGGTGTCCTGGCTGCCACACAGCGTGCAGGGAATGATCGGGAACGCACGCGCCTGCGCGTAGGCGCTGATGTCTGCCTCGCCCACGTAGGCCAGCGGGCGGATCACGATGTGCTGGCCGTCGTCGCTGCGCAGCTTGGGCGGCATCGCCGAGAGCTTGGCGTGGTGGAACAGATTGAGGAAGAACGTGGCCACGCTGTCATCGCGGTGGTGGCCCAGCGCGATCTTGGTGTAGCCGTGTTCGGCCGCATGCCGGTACAGCGCGCCACGGCGCAGACGCGAGCACAGCGAACACATCGTGCGGCCTTCCGGGATCACCCGGCTGACCACCGAATAGGTGTCCTGCTCGATGATCTGGAACGGCACACCGATCGAGGCCAGGTACGTCGGCAGCACCTGCTCGGGAAAGCCCGGCTGCTTCTGGTCCAGGTTCACCGCGACCAGCTCGAACGGTACGGGCGCTTTCTTCTGCAGCTGCAACAGGATGTCGAGCAGGGTGTAGCTGTCCTTGCCACCGGACAGGCACACCATCACTTTGTCGCCCGCCTCGATCATGCCGAAGTCGGCGATGGCCTGGCCGACCTGGCGCCGCAGCTGCCGCGCCAGCCGGTCCTGCACACCGCCGGGCGCACGCGGATCGCGGGCGCGCGGGACGGGATCGGGCAGGCGGATGACAGCAGCGCTCATGCACGCATTCTACCGGCTGCAACGCGCCCTCACAGGGGCCAGGAAGTGACTGCGTTCACTCCCGGCGGTCATCCGGGATGTGTATGCTCGGAGCTTGTGGACACCATGACACCCGCCGATATCACTGCCCGCCTTGCCGTCCTTCGGCAGGAGCATCGTGCGCTGGATGATCAGATCCTGCGCATGGCCGCCAACGGCGACGATGAGCTGGACGCCAAGCGCCTGAAGCGGCGCAAGCTGCAGTTGAAGGACTGCATCGCCAAGCTGGAAGACATGCTGATTCCGGACGAACCCGCGTAGAGCCGACCGTTGGTCGGCTGCCGTTCGTCCCGATCACCGCCCATGTTCCGGGGGTAGAGCCGACCGTTGGTCGGCTGCCGTTCGTCCCGGCGACATGAACCCCTGTCATGTGGCTTTGGACGGTGGTCAACGTCGGTCAATCGGTGCACGCCGTGTTGCCTGGTCTGCGGACGCTTGTGCCGCGCTTGCGCGCGGGTACCGACCAACGGTCGGTACCTACGAATTGCTGGCGAACGCAATTAGATTCGGATACGTCCGGATGCGTGCGGATGCGTCCGGATGCGTGCGGATACGTCCGGATGCGCCTCGGCGCATCCGCTTCCGTCAATCCGTGCTGACCGGCTCTTCCGGCTTGGCCGCTTCCGGGCTGACACGCTCGATGGTATGGCGCAGTTCGCGGCCGAGGATGAATTTCGCATCCTTTGCCCACGCGTCCAGGCGCGCATCGAACAGCAGTTTGCTGTTTTCATCGGGCCACACCAGGCGCAGTTCGCGCAGCTTCTGGATGAAACCGCGGAACAGGGTGCGGTCGAAGAACTCCGGCGCGGCCGGCGCATAGAGCAGGCTCAGACGCTGTGCAGCCTGCTGGCACAGGCTTTCCAGCTCGGCCGCGCCCAACGTGCCGGGGCCATTCTTCACCAGCACCGAGATCGCGATGTAATAGCGCTCGAACGCCTGCTGCAGCGAATGGCCGATCGCGCGCAGGCGGAAGACTTCGTCGGTCTGCCCGGTGTTGCGCGCCAGGATGCCGCCGTCGTCATCGTTGATGTTCTGCAGCAGCCCTTCGCGCACGAACACGTTGATGGTCTGCTCGATGCGCTGGGCGAACTCGTCTTCGGTCCACGGCAGGAACAGCTCGGCCTGCAGGAACGGATACACCGTGCGGCCCAGCTGGACCAGCCCGGTACGGCTCATGCGGCGGTTGTTCTGGAAGCAGCAGGCCACCCACGACGAGGCCGTGAACAGGTGGATGACGTTGTTGCGGAAGTAGCTCAGCAGCACCGCGGTGTCGCCGCTCACGCTGAGCACGTCGCCCAGCGGGTGCTTGATGCGGGTGAGGACGTTGATCTCCTCGGCGTGGGCGATGATCCGCTCCGGCGAGTGCGGGGTCACCGTCACCCGGTCCGAGTACGGCATCTCGACCAGCAGGGTCTTGCACAGTTCGATCTGCGCGATCAGGTCCGCCTCGCCCATCGCATGCTTGGGCGTGGACAGCAGCGCCAGCGCGAGCAGGTTGATCGGATTGACGTCGGCCGCGCCGTTGATATGCACCTGGATACGTTCGGCCAGGTGATCCACCGTGCCGGACAACCACGAGGGCTTCTCGTCCTCGCCGACCGGTTGGCCGTTCCAGTCCGGCGCACGCTGGGCGAGCACGTCGTTGAGCGCGATCGGCTCGCCGAAGTTCACCACGACCTGGCCGTAGTTCTGCTTGAGCACCTTCGGGATCGACCACAGCAGCGACCAGATCGATTCCTTTTCCTTCGGCCGCCCGGACAGTTCGTCCAGGTAGCTGCCGCCTTCCATCAGCTTTTCATAGCCGATGTAGACCGGCTGGAACAGCACCGGCTTGCGCGGCTGGCGCAGGAAGGCGCGCAGCGTCATCGAGATCATGCCGCCCTTGGGCTGCAGCAGGCGCCCGGTGCGCGAGCGGCCGCCTTCGACGAAGTACTCGATCGAGTAGCCGCCGGCGACCAGCTGCGCCACGTATTCGCTGAGCACCGCCGAGTACAGCGCGTTGCCACGGATCGAGCGGCGGATGAAGAACGCACCGCCCTTGCGCAGCAGCGTGCCGACCACCGGCAGGTTGAGATTGATGCCGGCCACGATGTGCGGCGGCACGATGCCGCGGTCGTACAGCAGGTAGGACAGCAGCAGGTAATCCATGTGGCTGCGGTGGCTGGGCACATACACCACTTCGTGCCCGGGCGCGGCCGCCTTGAACTTGTCCAGGTGGTGGACCAGCACGCCGGCATAGATGCGGTTCCAGACATGGCTGAGCATGAAGCTGGCCGAGCGCACCACGGGACTGGAGTAGTCCGCGGCAATTTCCCACGCGTAGGCGTGGGCTTTTTTCCAGGCATCGGCCGGCTTGGAGTTGTCGCGCTTGGCCTGTGAGGCGATCGCTTCGCGCACGGTGTCCGCGTCGAGCACCTTGTCCACCAGCAGGCGGCGGGTCGACAGATCCGGCCCGATCACCGATTCGCGGATGCGGCGGAAATGGGTGCGCAGCACGCGCTGCAGCTTGCGCACGGTGCGCTCGGGGTCCAGCCCCTCATCGACCGTGGTGCGCAGCGAGATCGGCGGGGCAAAGCGCACGATCGTGCTGCGGCCGTTGAGCAGCACCGCCAGCAGGCGACGGAAACGACCCACCAGGGCCCAGTTTTCCGAGAACAGCACCGCGAACCAGCCGCTTTGCTTGTCCGGCGCGCGGCCGACGAAGATCGACACCGGCACCAGGTGCACGTCCAGCTCGCCGCGGGCGCGGTGCGCCTGCAGGACCTTGGCCAACGAGTCCGAGTGGGTCTTGGCGCCACGCTGCTCGGGGATCAGCGAGTTGCTGCTGCTCCGGCGCGACAGGGCCAGGTAGGCGCGCTTGCGCCCGGTCGGGTCACCGGCGATCGGCACCAGCGGCGAGGGCAGGCCGGCTTCGCGGCAGGCCTTGTCCAGGATCAGCGCGTTGGACAGACCGTAGTCCTCCAGCACGTAGACCACCGGGCGGCCGTCGTTGTACTGGCCGGGGTGCTCCGGTTCGATCTTCAGCGACAGCCACGGCTCGACCAGACGGCCGAGCAGGCGCGCCCACCACGGCGGGCGACCGCTGGGGGGGCGGGTGCCGGGCACGATCGCGGACGGCGCAACAGTGGACGGCTCCGCCTCGACGGCAACGGCCTCCACGGGCGCGCCAGCGGCCGGTGGAACCGGGGCGGCAGCACCGTCGGACGGCACGGTATCGGGCGACGAGGACGTAGCGTCCGGCGTCTTGGGCGGCTCTTCGCCGGGGAAAGGCAGGGGATTCTGGTTCGGCATCGGCTTCATTATGGCTTAGCCGGTGCAGAAGCACCGTCCTTGACCGTCGCAGCCGCCTCTGCTTCAGCGGCCTGGCGGGCATCATGTTCAGCTTGCGCGGCGTCGGCGGCCTGCAGCAGCGCATCGGTGTCTTCCAGCGTGCGGGTCACATACCAGTGCCCGTCGCGCCGTGTCATCCGCACCTGGGCGTCGATCTGCTCGCCGGCCAACGTGTACTGGATGCGCACCACGGCATCGTCGCCCAGCTCGGACGTCAGCTCGCCACGCAGCTCGGTCAACGCCGCGTCCAGCGACAGCCCGTAACTGGCCAGCGCGGTCTTGAAGGCCTTGATGAAGGGGCCGAGGCGACGCAGGCTCTCTTCCATGCCCGCGGCCTGCAGTTCGGCATCCGTGGACAGCCCCGCAGTGCGCGCGGTAGCGGTGAGCAGGGTGATGGTCGTCTTTGCCCGCTGCTTGTCGGTCAGTGGCGCCGCGGCGGCCCAGCGGCTGAGCGCCTTCACCACCTGGGTGTAATGGGCGCGCTCGCTGTCGCTGTACTCGCTCTGGTTGCTCAGGTACTGCTCGCCGAACAATCCCATCGAGTGGGCCGCCTGGCGGACCTGCGTGGCCTGACCGGCGATCTGGGTATCGAACGAGCGTTGCAGCCGCTGCGGCGCATCCGGCCGCGACAGCGCGGCCAGCATCGGCAACAACTGCCCATCCAGTGGCAGCTCGGTCAGCGGCCAACGGCTGTGCCCCTGGCGCCAGGCGCCCTGCAGGCGGGCGTACTGGGTGGGCGGCACCGCTGCCTTCGCGTAGCCGACCAGATCGTTGTCGGCGACCCGCTGCGCCAGTTGCTGCAGGGCCGCGACCGGCTCGGACGCCGGTGCATCCGGATCGATCTGCTTGTCCCTGCAGGCACTGAGCAGCACCAACCCGCACAGGGCGAGCGCCAACGCCTGCCCTCGGTACTGCCACGGCTTCAACGACATGGACATGAATTCGGACTCCCCGGACCGGTCCGCATCTTGCGGCCTGTTCGGTGACAGCGGCAAGCCGGCAGACCTGCCGACCCTGCGCTCGGTGCGCAAGCCCTTGAATGTACAGAAAAACCGCGTGTGACGGAGCGTCCGGCCCCGTCACCGCCTCAGCGCGCGGCGAGCGCCTGGGCGATCTCGGCCTGGAGGGCGCGCGCGGCGGCCTGCGGGTCGCTGGCGAGCCGGATCGGGCGGCCGACCACGATCGCATCGGCGCCGTCGGCAAAGGCCTGGGCCACGCCGACGGTGCGCTTCTGGTCATCGCCGACCGGACCCCCGGGGCGGATGCCCGGGCAGACGATCGAGAACCCGGCGCCGGTGGCGGCGCGGATCGGCCCGGCCTCCTGGCCGGAGGCGATCACCCCGTCGATGCCGGCGGCCTGGGCGGCGAGCGCGCGTTCCACCACCACCTCGACCGGCTCGCGGTCGATGCCCATCTGGGCCAGGTCGCTGCGGCCCATCGAGGTCAGCACGGTCACCGCCAGCAGGCGCATGTCGCTGCCGTTGGCGGCCGCGCAGGCCTCCATCATCGCCGGGTGCCAGCCATGGATGGTGGCGTAGCTCACCGGCCACTGCGACAGGCGCTTGATCACCGCCGCGGCGGTGGCCGGGATGTCGAAGAACTTGAGATCGACGAACACCCGCTTGTCGCGTGCGGCCAGTGCATCGAGCACCTCGAAGTACTCGCCGGAGGCCAGCAGTTCCATGCCGATCTTGTAGAACGACACGGCATCGCCGAGACGATCGACCCAGGCCAGCGCATCGTCGCGGCCGGGCACGTCGAGCGCGAAGATCAGGCGCTCCTCGTCCCGCAGCGGCAGCGGCGCGCGGCTCACGGTGCGTAATCCAGCGCGGCGCGCTTGGCGTCGTGGCGGGCCTGGCGCGACTGGCTGTAATCGTTGTCGAACTGGGCCGGCTCGAAGCCGCCGTAGGTCGGGTTGGGCAGCATCCACCAGCGCTCGCCGAACCAGTCGTGGTACTGCTGCAGCAGCGCGTCACGGCCATCGTTGGTGTTGGCGGTGACTTCCACGAAGTCGCCCAGCTGGTCACCGAACTGCATCAGCACGCGGTATTTCTGGCCGGCCAGGCGGCGGCGGCAGTTCTTTTCGCTGCCGGCCTGCTCGCAGCCGTCCACCACGGTGCCCAGGCCGAGGAACACGCTGTCATCGGCCACCGGCAGGCCCTGCTCGCGCAGGTTTGCCAGGGTGGCCTCCTTGAGGTGGACGGCGCGGTTGGAGATGTACAGCAGGGTCACGCCCTTGGCATTGGCGGCCTTGGCGAAATCGACCACGCCCGGAATCGCCTTGGCCTTCTTTTCAGCCACCCACTGGTCCCAGCTCAGCTCGTCGTATTCCTTGCCATCGCGCACCAGGCGCGCCTGGTAGGGCGAGTTGTCCAGCACGGTTTCATCCACATCCAGCACCACGGCAGGCTTCAGGCCCTTGGCGGCATTGCCGCGTTCTTCAGGCACCAGCGCGTCCCAGTTGGGCTCCTTGAGTGCCTTGTCCAGGTGATCGGCCGCCGAACGGTAGGTCTGCTCGGTGATTGCCCGGTACTCCTGCGAACGCTGCATCCACAGCACCGCGTTGAGGTTGTCATTGGCAGCCACGGCGGCATCGCCGGTGGCGACCGGCGCGCTCGCCGCGGCAGCGGCCGCCGGCGGGGCGGCATCGGCCGGGGTTTCAGTGCGCTTGCAGGCACTCAGTGCCAGCACGGCACAGGCAAGCACGGACAGGGAAACAGCACTACGACGCATGGCATTCACCGGCAACAGATTCGCGCCAGTTTACCGGCTTGTCCCGCGGCATTCATGCCACAGGCGGGGCTCGGCTATGCTGCACGCCCCTGAAACACCCCGGAGCGCCCCATGACCGACGACACCCAGACCCCTGCCCTGCCCGTGCTCAGCGCGGCCCAGGCCCGCGCGTTGGGCTGCCTGATCGAGAAGGAGGCGACCACCCCGGACGCCTACCCGCTGACGGTCAACGCCGCCCAGGTGGCGGCCAACCAGAAGACCGCCCGCGAGCCGGTCATGGCCCTGTCGGCCGGCGATGTGCACCACGCGCTGCGCCAGCTGGAGACCCTGGGCCTGGCGCGCCAGCAGTACTCCTCGCGCGCCGAGCGCTACGAGCACCGCGCCGGTGCCGCGCTGGACCTGACCCGCCAGCAACTGGCCATCCTGGGCCTGTTGCTGCTGCGCGGCCCGCAGACCCTCAATGAACTGCTGACCCGCAGCGAGCGGCTGGTCCGCTTCCAGGACGTGGACGAACTCCGCCACCACCTCGAGCGCATGATCCAGCGCGGCATGGCGATCCAGCTGCCGCGCGCCAGCGGCCAGCGCGAAGACCGCTACATGCACCTGATGGCCGGCCCGGTGGACGTGCAGGCCTTGGCCGAGCAGTACCGGTCGGCGCCGTCCGGCGGCGGCGGCAGCGCTGCCAATCCGGCGCTGGAGTCCCGCGTGCAGCAGTTGGAAGCCACCGTGGCCGAGCTGAAGGAACAGCTGGCGGAGCTGCGCGCACAGTTGGGGGGCTGAGAGCAGCCGACCAACGGTCGGCTCTACCGGCCGAGGATCGAGCGCCGCGCCGTGCCCGTCGACGGTGTCAGGGGGCCGGCGCGCCCGGGGTGGCGAACAGCAGCACCACCTCCTCGTGTGGCGGCGGCAGCAGCAGGTCCCCCCGGCCCTCCATGCCCAGCTTGCGCAGCAGCGCGGCGGAGCGCACGTTGTCCGGCGAGACGATGCCGTACAGATCGGCATGACCGAGCACATCGCGTGCGTAGTGCATCACCCCGCGCGCGGCTTCGAATGCGTAGCCGTGGCCTTCGTACTGCGACAGCAGTGCATAACCGATATCCGGTGCCGGCAGCCCGGCGCGGCGGACCAGACCGGCGTTGCCCAGCCATGCGCCGTCCTCGCGGCGGATCACGGCGTACATGCCAAAGCCATTGAGGGTGTAGCTGCCGAGCACGCGCTCGGCGGTGTAGTCGCGCGCCTGCGCCAAGGTGCGTACGCCGCGGTCGGCGATGTTGCGGATGAAGCCCGGCTCGTTGAGCAGGGCCAGCATGTCGGCCGCGTCATGATCGGGATCGATCAGGCGCAGGTGCAGGCGGTCGGTCTGGATCACGGCGGACATGCGGGTACCGGTGGAAGGCGATACACCGATTGTGCAATGCGTGCCCCGAACACGGTAGAGCCGACCGTTGGTCGGCTGCGGGAACATGGTAGAGCCGACCGTTGGTCGGCTGCGGGAACATGGTAGAGCCGACCGTTGGTCGGCTGCTCTTCGAGCCGGGATACGGCAGCCGACGCGCTTCGGGCAGCCGACCAACGGTCGGCTCTACCCGTGCGGCGAGTCAGTCGAACAGGGCCTGGATCGCGGCCAGGCCCGCGCTGGCGCGCTCTTTCTTGCGCGCGGCATCGGCGACGGGGTCGGCACCGTCGCGCTGCATTTCCTCGGCGGGTATCTCGTCGAAGAACCGACTCGGCTTGAGCCGCACGTGCTCGCCGAACTTGCGGGTGAGCTTGCTGTAACTCATCCACAGCTGCACCTTGGCGCGGGTGATACCCACGTACAACAGACGCCGCTCTTCCTGCAGGTTGCCTTCGTCCAGGCTGACCTGGTGTGGCAGTACGCCGTCCTCGCAGCCGATGATGAACACGTACGGGAATTCCAGGCCCTTGGAGGCGTGCATGGTCATCATCCGCACCTGGTTGCCGCCGTCGTCCTTGTCGTTGCGCGAGAGCAAGGCCAGCTGCGCGGCCAGATCCGCCGTGGAGGCACCCCGCGGGCCGCCTTCGAACCACTGCGCCAGTTCTTCCAGGTTGCCGAGGCGGCGCTGGTAGACCGACTCTTCCTTGCACGCACTGCGCAGGTCCGAGACCAGCCCGGAATCCTTCACCAGCTTGCGCACCAGATCGCCGGAGCTGAGCTTGGGCATTTCCGCGCGCAGATCGCGCAGGATATCGGTGAAGCGGCTCAGCCCGTTGGCCGCGCGCGGTGGCAGCTGCGAGAGCGCCCCGATCGCTTCGGCGGCATGCGCCATCGGCAGGTCTTTTTCCGAGGCCAGCTCGGCCAGCTTGGCCAGCGTGCCGGCACCCACTTCGCGCTTGGGTGACTGCACCGCACGCATGAACGCCGTATCGTCATCCGGGTTCACCAGCAGACGCAGCCAGGACAGCGTGTCCTTGACCTCCTGCCGTTCCAGGAACGCGGTGCCGCCGGTGATGTGGTACGGCGCACGCACCAGCTGCAGCGCTTTTTCCAGCGGCCGCGACTGGAAATTGCCGCGGAACAGGATGCAGAAATCGCTCCACGGAATCTTCTTGGAGGTGGCCAGGAAGGAGATTTCCGCCGCGACCTTTTCCGCTTCGTGCTCGCTGTTGCGGCACTCCCACACACGGATGCGCTCGCCGTCGGCCTGGTCGCTCCACAGCTTCTTGAGGTGTTCGTGCGGGTTGTTGGCGATCAGCGCGTTGGCCGCGCGCAGCACGCGGTTGGAGCAGCGGTAGTTCTGCTCCAGCTTGATGATTTCCAGCGCAGGATAATCGCGCGCCATCTGCTGCAGGTTTTCCGGGTTCGCACCGCGCCAGGCGTAGATCGACTGATCGTCATCGCCCACGCAGGTGAAGTTGCCCTTGCTGCCGGCCAGCTGCTTGAGCAGCCGGTACTGCGCATCGTTGGTGTCCTGGCATTCGTCGACCAGCAGGTAGCCGATGCGTTCGCGCCAGGCGATGGCGATCTCCGGATTCTCTTCCAGCACCTGCACCGGCAGGCGGATCAGATCATCGAAATCGACCGCGTTGAATGCAGTCAGGCGCAGCTGGTAGCGCTCGTAGACGCTGGCCGCTTCCTTCTCGCGCGTGCTGCGCGCCGCGGCCATCGCCTGCTCGGGTGAGAGGCCGGCGTTCTTGGCGCGCGAGATCAGGTTCTTCACGTCCTCGATGTCGTCCGGCTTGGCCCCGTACATCAGGTCCTTGACCTGCGCGGTCGAATCGTCGGCATCGAAGATCGAAAAGCCGCGCTTGAGCCCGACGGCCGCATGTTCAATCTGCAGGAACTTCAGCCCCAGCGCGTGGAACGTACAGATCGTCACTTCATCGGCGTCGTCACCGCGCAGGCGCTTGGCCACGCGCTCGCGCATTTCCTTGGCCGATTTGTTGGTGAAGGTGATCGCCGCGATCCGCCGCGCCGGGTAGCGCTTGCTGGCGATCAGCTGGCCGATCTTCTCCACGATCACGCGCGTCTTGCCGCTGCCCGCGCCCGCAAGCACCAGCAGAGGACCTTCGCAGTGCATCACTGCCGCGTGTTGGGGAGGATTGAGACCGTGCATGCCATCTCCAGGGGAGGGGCATTGTACCGGGCCTTGGTCAGCCCGCATCGACGTGCCACCAGCCGGATTGACGCCTTCACGGGGCTGGGGTATCCATTGTCCCGATCAACGCAGAGGACGCGACGCATGGCAATCGTCAGGAAGGCAAGCCGGGTATGCACCATGATCGCCGCCCTGGCCGCGCTGCCAGCATGGGGGCAGTCGAGTCAGCCGGACCTGCGCGCGCAGGATGCGCAGGACACCCACACCTTTCTGGCCAGCCATCCTGACCTGCGCTACCGCAAACTCGGCAAGGAGGCGCAGGCGCGTGGCCGCCTCGAAGAGGCGCGGCGCTTTTACCGGCTCGGCGCGCGCCATGCCGACAAGTTGTCCCAGGCCGCGCTTGCCGAGATGTGGTGGAACGGCCAGGGCGGCGATCAGGATCGGACCCTGGCCTATGCCTGGATGGACCTGGCGGCCGAGCGCGGGACCGAATTCCTCCTGGTGCTGCGTGAGCGGTACTGGGCCGCGCTGACCCCGGACGAACAGACCCGCGCAGTGCAGCAAGGCCAAGCCCTGTACGCGGAGTTCGGAGACACGGTCGCCCAGCCCCGACAGGAGCGTGAGCTGCGTCGTGGCCTGCTTGAGGTCACTGGCAGCCGCACCGGCTGGGTCGGAGGCATGCGCATGCTGGTCCGCGATGATCGTGGCAAGCGTTACGTGGAACCGGACGTGTTCTATCGGGACGAATACTGGCAGCCTGACCAGTACTGGCACTGGCAGGCACAGCAACTGGAGGCCGCCGGGCGTACCATCGGCACCGGCAGCGTCGAGGTCGGCATCCCCACCGCCGTACCCGGTTCCCAGGACTGAATGAACACGGCACCATGCCCGGGCGCCCGAGCGGATAAAATCCCGGCATGGCCAAGCTCTATTTCTATTATTCGGCGATGAACGCCGGCAAGACCACGACCCTGCTGCAGTCGGCGCACAACTACCGCGAGCGGGGCATGCGCGTGGCCATCCTGACCCCACGGCTGGATGATCGCGCCGGGCGCGGCGTAGTGGCCTCGCGGATCGGCCTGAAGGCCGACGGGATCGCGTTCCAGCAGGACACCGACCTGCAGCAGCTGATCGCCGAGGACATAGCCACGCACGGCCTGCTGGGCTGCGTCCTCGTCGATGAGGCGCAGTTCCTGACCCGCAGCCAGGTCTGGCAGCTCAGCGAGGTGGTCGACCAGATGCGCATCCCGGTGCTGTGCTACGGCCTGCGCACCGATTTCCGCGGCGAGCTGTTCGAAGGCAGCCAGTACCTGCTGGCCTGGGCCGACGAGATGCAGGAGATCAAGACGATCTGCCACAGCGCTAAGAAGGCCACGATGACCGTGCGCGTGGACGAGCACGGCCACGCGGTGCAGGACGGGCCGCAGGTGGAGATCGGCGGCAACGAGCGCTATGTGTCGGTGAGCCGCGCGGAGTTCAAGAAGATCACGCGCGGCGAGGGAAGAATCGACCCGGCACAGGCCCCACTGCCGCTTTGATCAGTACAACGTGCGCTCCGGCGCACCCTTCGGCGGCGGGCTGTACTGGTACAGCCAGGTTTCGGTCAGCGTCTTGCCGCCACTGCGCAGGTACAGGCGGATGTCGATCTGCTCGGTGGAATCGTCTGGCGGCACCAGATCGAACATGGCGCGGTAGCCCTTGATCTCGCGCAGCGGGCGGGCCGAAACGATCTCGGTGCGGCCACGGCTGACCTGGACCACGGCTTCCACCTCACCCTTGTCGATCAACGCGGCCAGTTCGCCGCCTTCGAAATCGACCGCGAAGCGCCACGAGAAATACTCGCGCCGCTTGCCGATCACCCCGCCCAGGCCGGTGCGGCTGGCCACGCAGTGTGCCAGCGGCGTACGCGCCGGCGGCTCGGCGCCCCAGTACAGGCGGTAGCCGAGCAGCAGCTCCTGGCCCGGCTGCGGCTTGGCCTCGGGATTCCAGAACGCCACGATGTTGTCGAAGGTTTCATCCACGGTCGGGATTTCGACCAGCTGCACCGAGCCCTTGCCCCACTGCCCCTTCGGTTCCACCCACAGGCACGGGCGCTTCTCGTAGAAGACGCCGTCGTCCTGGTAGTGATCGAAATTGCGGTCGCGCTGGAGCAGGCCGAAGCCGCGCGGGTTGTTGTCCACGAACATGTTGAAGCGCAGGTGGTACGGGTTGCACAGCGGCCGCCAGATCCATTCACCGGCCCCGGTCCACATCGACAGGCCGTCGGTATCGTGGATCTCCGGGCGCCAGTCCCAGGCCATGCGGCGGTCGTTCTCGCCCACCTGGTACATGCTGGTGCACGGGGCGATGCCGAGCCGCTCGATCGCCTTGCGCGGGTACAGCGCGCAGTCGATGTCCATCAGCAGCACATCGCCGTTGGTGATCGCAAAGCGGTAGGCGCCGGTGGTGCTCGGCGAATCCAGCAGGGCGTACACCACCAGCGTGTTGGAGTCGGCCGCCGGCTGCTCGAGGTAATAGGCGATGAAATCCGGGAACTCCTCGGGCTTGCCCGTGCCGGTATCGATCGCCAGACCGCGCGCGGACTGGCCGTACTGGCCCTCTTTGCCGACTGCGCGGAAATAGCTGGCCCCCAGGAATGCGGCGAAGTCGCGGTCGGTGTCCTTGCGGGTGTTGAGACGGAAACCGGCAAAGCCCAGGTCGGCCGGCAGATGGCTGCCCTTCAGGCCACTCTTGCCGTAGTCGAACGCGGCGCCGTCGTAGGCCAGCTCCTGCGCCTTGCCGTCGGTCACGTCGAACATCCGCACCGGCGAGTGGAAATACAGGCCGAGGTGGAAGAACTTGGCCTGGTAGCGACCGGGCTGGTCGGCCCACAGCGCGTGATCCTGGCGGTACTGGATCGACTGGTACTGATCCCAGTCCAGCGCTTCGACCGGACCCGGCAGGGTGCGCTTATGGCTCTGGTAGGCAGCCTGGGACAGCGCGCGGGCCTGCCCCTTCAGCGAGGCGAAATCGAACGGCTGCGGCTCGCCCAGCCGGCGCAGGCCGACCTGGTTGCCCTGCGCGGCACACGCCGGCAGTGCAGGCAGGCCGAAGGCGGCCAGGGCCACGGAGGCATTGCGGAGGAAGTCGCGTCGTTGCATGCAGGCAGCGATGGCAAGGGAGGGCCGGCCATCATAGGCACGCAGACGTTAATTCGCCGAGGTGAATGCGCGGCGGCGTTCAGCCAGCGTGCTCTGGGGCGGCCGCGACCTGCGCCGGTGCGCATGCCTGCCGCATCTGGTTCACCTCCTGCAGCAGCTGCCCGCCCTGCGGCCACTGTGCCTGCAGCTCCTGCTGCAGCTGCCCCAGCGCCTCACGCGCACGCGCCGGTGCGCTCGTGCAGTCCAGCTCCGCCATCGCGGCGCGGGCGCGCCAGCGCAGGACGCGGCTGCCCTGATCGGCGGCGTCGCCCACCAGCAACGGGGCCAGCGCGCGGCGTGCTTCCACGGCCTGGCCCATGCGGCCCAGATTGCGGCCCCAGGCCAGTTGCAGCGCGCGCTGCAGCGCCGGGCTGGACGGACCCGCCCGGTCCACCCGGCGCATCAGCGCCGCCAGTTGCTCGCCGGCCTGATGCGGGTCGCCGTAGGCGCTGACCAGTTCGGCCATGCGCCGATCCGCCTGCTGCACGGACGCATCGTCGTCGCCCCGTTGCGCCGCCTGCCACTGCCGGCCCTCATGCAGGGCAGCCAGCGCCGCCTGCCAGCGCCCCGCCTGGGCCAAGGCTTCGCCCAGGTCATACAGGCCCTGCGGCAGCAGCCCCACGCAGTCGGGTTGCCGCCAGATCGCCACCGCCCGGGCGAAGTCATCGATCGCCACGGTGCTGTCACCGCGCTCCAGTGCCAACCGGCCCAGCGCGTGCCAGGTCAGCCCGGTGTCGCGGTGTTGCTCGCCCAGGGCCTGCCGGGTCAGGTGATGGACCTGCTGCAGCTGGGTCTGGGCCTGCTCAAGATCACCGCGCTGCATCGCCAGCAGGGCACGCAAGCGACGGATCGACAGGGTTTCCGGGTGATCCGGCCCATACATGCCCACCGCATCGGCACTGGCGATCTTCAGGGCCCGCTCGGCCGCGTCCAGATCGCCCTGCGCAGCCAGCGTCTCGCCCATGTGCCGGCGCAGCGCGATCAACTGGGGATACCGCACGGTGTCACCGGCCTGCAGCAGCTGCAGCGCTTGCCGGTAGCCGGCCAGTGCCGCCGGGGCGCGGCCATCGTCGCTGTCCAGTGCGGCCAGGTCGGCCAGGCTCTCGGAGGTGCCCGGGGTATCGCGCAGTACATCGCGCCGCAGCACCTGTGCCTGTTCGAAGGCAGCGCGGGCGTTGTCGCGGTACCCCAGAAGTTGTTGGCAGCGCCCGAGTTGGGTGTGGTACTCGGCCACGGCCGCCGGCAGCCGCAGGCGGTACTCGGCGGCCAGCGCCTGCATCGGAGTGAGGTGGGTCACGCACTCGCGCGAGCGGCCCAGCATGCGCAGCGCACGGCCGCGCTGGGTCACCGCTTCCAGCTGCAGGGTGGGCGGCACCTCGCCGGCCTCCTCCAGCAGCGCGCGTTGTCGGTCCAGCGTCTGCAGCGCCAGCTGGTAGTCGCCCATGCCGATCCGCAGCCGGCCGATCACGCCCTCCAGCTCGGCCAGCGACAGCGGTTGATCGCGCAGTTCCGCCTCACCGCGTTGCTGACCGGTGGCCAGCAGCTGGCGCAGATCGAAGCTGCCATGGCGCACGCCGGCGGCGCGATCGAACAGGCCGACCGTGAAATCCTGCATGGCCTGGGCACGCGCGATCTCCCGCCGCGCCTGCTGCATCTGCCACAACGCAGTCAATGCCAATGCGAGCAGCGCCAGCACGGCCATGCTGCCCAACGCTACGCCCCAGCGATGCCGCCCCAGATATTTGCACAGCCGGTAGCCCACATGCTGCGGGCGCGCGTGGATCGGACGGCCTTCGAGGAAGCGGCGCAGGTCCTGGGCCAGGGCTTCCACCGAGGCGTAGCGCTGCGCAGGTTCCTTCTGCAGGGCCTTGAGCAGGATGGTGTCCAGATCGCCGCGCAGGCGCCGCGACAGTCGCCGGGCTGCCCCGGCCTGTTCGCCACCGGCGGCGGCCACGCGCGCCATGACGGCCGAGGCGCGCGGTGCCTGCACCTCCAGGATCGAGCGCTCCCACTCGGCATCGCTGTGCCGGCGCAGGCGATAGGGCTTCTGCCCGGTGATCACCTCGAACAGCACCACGCCCAGCGAGTACACATCGGTCAGCGTGGACACCGGCTCGCCGCGGACCTGTTCCGGCGCGGCGTAGTGCAGGGTGAACGCCCGCGCTTCGGTGGGGGGATGCACGGGTGGTTTGCCTTCGTCATCGTCGAGCAGCTTGGCGATGCCGAAATCCAGCAGCTTCACGTCGCCCTCGGCCGTGACCAGGATGTTGGAGGGCTTGAGGTCGCGGTGCACGATCAGGTTGGCATGCGCATGGCTGACCACCGCGCAGACCTGCAACATCAGCTGCAGCCGCCGCTCCAGCGGGAGCGCCAGGCGCTGGCAGTGCTCGGTGATCGGCTCGCCTTCCACGTAGGCCAGCGCAAGGTAAGGCTGCCCCTGCAGATCCACGCCGGCATCCAGCAGATGGGCCAGGTTCGGGTGCTGCAGCCGCGCCAGAATCTCGCGTTCGCGGCTGAAGCGCTGACGCAGGCCGGGATCGGCGTAGCCGCTGCGCAGCAGCTTCAGCGCGACCTGGCGCTCATACAGGCCATCGGCGCGCTCGGCCAGCCAGACCTCGCCCATCCCGCCCTCGCCGAGGGGCCGGAGCAAGCGGTAGGGGCCGACGCGCGTGCCCACCCGGCTGTCCTCCGGCGCGGCGGTCCACAGCGGCTGGGCCAGGAACTCGTGGCTGTCGCGCTCATGCGCGAGCAGGCGCTCCACATCATCGGCCAGGCCCGGATCCTCCACACGCAGGCGCGCGAGCCGCTGCTCACGCGCCGGTTCGGGCAGTTCCAGCAATTGATCCAGCAGGCAGGACAACTGCCGCCAGCGTGACGCCTCCATCGGTCCTCTCCCCGGACGATGCGTGGCCTTTCAGGGCTCCCCGACCGAAGCCAGCAGGAACATGCGCGCCTTCTGCCAGTCGCGGCGGATGCTGCGCTCCGAGCGTTGGCACAGATCCGCAATCTCCTGCTCGGACAGGCCGGCGAAGTAACGCAGTTCCACCACCTTGGCCAGGTGTGCATCCACCGCATGCAGCTGGGCCAGCGCCACATCCAGCGCCAGCAGATCTTCATCCAGACGCACGCCGCTGCTGCTGTTCTCCGGCAGCTCCACCCGCTTGAGATCACCGCCGCGCTTGCGCGCGAGCCGGTTGCGTGCGTAATCCACCACCACGCTGCGCATCGCCGAGGCGGCGTAGGCGAAGAAATGCGCGCGATCCTCGAAGCGGGCCGCGCCGCGGGAGCCGAGCAGCTTCAGGTAGGACTCGTGCACCAGCGAGGTGGCATCCAGGGTGCGTCCCTGCTGCCCGGCCAGCTGCCGGCGGGCCATGCTGTGCAGCTCGTGATAGAGCAGGGTCAGGACCCGGTCGAGCGCGGCGCGGTCGCCCGCCCGGGCCGAATCCAGCCATACGGTGATATCCGGTGCTTCGTCCATCGCACACCCCCGCCGGTGACGTTGGGCGGACTATACCGCCCGGTGGGCGACAGCCGCGCGACGATTCAGCGCTGACAGTGCCCGCACCAGACGCTGGCGCGCTGGCCGATGGTGGCGTGGCGGAGCAGCCGGCCGCACTGGCGGCAGGGCTCGCCTTCACGCCCGTACACCAGCAGCTCCTGCTCGAAGTACCCCGGCGCCCCGTCCGGATTGATGAAATCGCGCAGGGTGGTGCCGCCGCGGGTGATGGCGTAGGCCAGGATCTGTTTCACCGCATCGGCCAGGCGCTGATAGCGCGCGCGGGAGATCTTGCCGGCCTCGCGCAGCGGGTTGATCCCGGCCATGAACAGGCTTTCGGCGGCATAGATGTTGCCCACCCCGACCACGATGCCCTGGTCCATCAGGAAGGTCTTCACCGAGGCGCTGCGGCCACGGCTGCGGGCGAACAGGTAGTCGCCATCGAACGCGTCATCCAGCGGCTCGGGCCCCAGCGCTGCCAGCAGCTCATGGGTCTCCCCGGCCGGCTGCCAGAGCAGGCTGCCGAACCGGCGCGGGTCGTTGAAGCGCAGCAGGCGGCCGTTGTCCAGGCTGATGTCGACGTGGTCGTGTGCGCGCACCGGGGTGTCGCCGGGCAGTACGCGCAGGCTGCCGGACATGCCCAGGTGCAGCAGTGCGCTGCCAATGGCGGTATCGAGCAGCAGGTACTTGGCGCGGCGGCGCACGCCCTGGATGGCCTGCCCGGGGAGCAGCGTGCTGATCTCCGGCGGGATCGGCCAGCGCAGGTCGGGCCGGCGCAGGATCACGCCGTGGACGTTGCGGCCTTCCAGGTGCGGGGCCAGGCCGCGACGGGTGGTTTCTACTTCGGGAAGCTCGGGCATGGGGGGATTCTAAGGCGTCCCCCGATGAACCGCGGTAGAGCGGACGCCGCCTCGCGGCGGTCCGGGCGCGACGTTCAGCGCGGCGGCGCAGCCAACTCGCGCGCACTCAGATACCCGTCGCCATTCGCATCCTGTTTGTGGAACCGCTGGATCAGCGTCTTCCGCTGCTGCTCCCGCGTGATCGACGGGCCTTTGCCACCGGGCAGCTCATCGGCGCTGAGCACGCCATCGCCGTTGCGGTCCATGCGGTCAAAGGCGTACAGCAGCCACTGCACGTATTCCTCCTCGCTGACCCGGCCGTCGCCGTCGGTGTCCATGCGCTGCAGGTAGCTGCCGGTATCCGTGACCTGCGCCTGTGCCGTCGCGCCGAGCAGGCCCACGGCCAGGCCCACACACGCGAAACGCCGCACAAGGCGGCGTTTCGCGGAGACGTTCCCGGTTGGGAAGCGCATCGATCAGTGCGCCGTCAGTGCGTAGCCTTTCAGGCGCGCGGCGTAGTTCTGCAGCGCGGCGATGCCACTGGCTTCGGCTTCGTGGCACCAGGCCTGCAGCAGCTTCAAGCGCTCGGCGGCGTCATTACCGCGCGCTTCCAGCAGGGCCGCCAGACGCGCGCGGTGTTCGACCAGCACGCGGATCCGCGGGCGCTGCTCGACCCACGTGCTGAGCTGGGCGCGGCAATCCGGCTTGAGCCAGCGGCCGTCGTTGACCAGGCCACGGCGCATGCGGCGCGGCAGCAGCTTGCGCAGCTTGGCGCCGGCCATCGCGGCCTCTTCGCGCAGGGCCGGCACGAATACGTTGCGCTGGTAATCGGTCATCGCCTGGAAGCGATGCGACAGCAGGGCCTTGAGGGTTTCCGCATCCGGCACGGCGATGTTCGGGCGCACGTCCATGCTCGGCGCCACGCGCAGCACCTTGGCCAGACGCACCGCCTGCAGGCCGCGGATCACCGCCCAGCCGATGTCGAACTCCCAGCGGCGCATCGAGAAGCGCGCCGAGCTCGGGAAGGCATGGTGGTTGTTGTGCAGCTCTTCGCCGCCCACCCAGAACGCCCACGGCGTCAGATTGGTGGAGGTGTCGGCCGATTCGAAGTTGCGGTAGCCCCACCAGTGGCCCAGGCCATTGATGACGCCGGCGGCCCAGAACGGGATCCAGGCCATCTGGATCGCCCACAGGGCCACGCCGGGCAGGCCGAACAGCACGCTGTTGATCACCAGCAGCGCGACCGGGCCGAGATTGGCGTGCGGGGTGTACAGGTGACGCTCGATCCAGTCATCCGGAGCACCGCGGCCGTACTGCTCGATGTCCGCGCGCATCGCGCGGGCCTCGCGGTACAGCTCCACGCCCCGCCAGAACACCATGCCGATGCCCTTGGTCACCGGGCTGTGCGGGTCTTCATCGGTTTCCACCTTGGCGTGGTGCTTGCGATGGATCGCCACCCACTCCTTGGTGATCATGGAGGTGGTGAGCCAGGTCCAGAAGCGGAAGAAGTGCGCGATCACCGGGTGGAAATCCACCCCCCGGTGCGCCTGGCTGCGGTGCAGATACAGCGTCACGGCAAAGATGGTCAGCTGGGTGAACACCAGCAGCACCAGACCCATGCCCCACCAGCCGAGGCCGACGACACCGCCGGTCAGGAAGTTGAGGAGCGTATCGAACATCGCAGGACTCCGGGCCGCAGTCGGCCGTCAAGGAAACAGGGATACCTTCGGACATGATGGGGCCAGACGTTGCAAACTTCATCCCTTCGATGCCATTTTTGCTCAGTCATTCAGTTCTCCCCTTACCTTCGTGAGCATGCCCCCGCATTCATGACAGTCGCAGCCTCACCGGCGGTGCCGGCCTCCCCCGTCCCCCTGATCGAGCTCGACCGCGCCTGTGTCATCCGCGGCCAGGTCCGGGTCCTGCACGATCTCAGCCTGCGCATCGAACAGGGCCAGCACACCGCGTTGCTCGGCCCCAATGGCTGCGGCAAGTCGTCCTTCATCAAACTGATCACCCGCGAGCTGTACCCGCTGGCGCACGGTGATGGCACGGTGGCGGTGCGCGTGCTCGGCCAGAACCGCTGGCAGGTGGACCGGCTGCGCTCGCAGCTGGGCATCGTCACCGGCGACCTGAGCAGCAACCTTTCCGACATGCCCGGGCTGACCGTGGAAGAGGCGGTGCTGACCGGCTTCTTCGCCAGCTTCGTGGTGCCGGCCTTCCGCGAGGTGAGCCCGGAGATGCGCGAGCGCGCGCGTGAAACCCTGGCCATGACCGGTGCCCTGCCGCTGCTGCAGCGCGGCTATGCCGAACTCTCGGCCGGGGAAACCCGGCGCGTGCTGATCGCCCGGGCGCTGGTGAACCGCCCACAGGCCCTGCTGCTGGATGAACCCTCCACCGGGCTGGACCTGATCGCGCGCGAGCAGCTGATCGCCACCATGCGCGAGCTCGCCCGCCAGGGCATCACCCTGGTGCTGGTCACTCATCACATCGAGGAGATCATCCCTGAGATCGAGCGGGTGGTGATGCTGCGCGGCGGCAAGATTCTCGCTGACGGCCCGCGCGCGGAGCTGCTGCGCGATGCACCGTTGTCCGAGCTGTTCGGCGGCCCGATCCGGGTGGTGGATCAGGCCGGCCGATTGAGTGCGTTCGCGGGTTAGGTCACGCAGCCTAGAACCTCACCGCCACCGCACGCGATTCGATCGGTGCCATCCGGCTCTGGTCCTGCAACTGCAGGTCGCGCACTTCGAACGGGGCGGCATAGCCACTCGGCAACGCCACGCTGGCGAACGGCAGGCGCAGCTCACCCGCCCCTGCCGTCGCGAACCACGCCGCACTGTGTGCCTGCGCGACGGGCCGCAGCGTCCCGTCCGGGCCGGTGGCATACAGCGTACCGCGCGCCTCGTAGCGGCCGGGCGCACCGATCTGCAACGGCAGGCGCACCTCGCGGCGGCTGGCATCCGCCTCGACCTGGCCCTGGAAGCGCGCCGTCGGCTGCGCCACCGCAAACGCCACCTTGGCATCGCGCTGCACGCCGTCGGCACTGACGAACGCCTGCAGCTCCCACAGCCCCTGCGCCGTGCCGATGTCCTGCGGCACCGTCACCTGGGCACGTAGACCGTCTTTGGCGGCGACCAGCGGCACCGGCCAGCTGCGGCCATCCGGCGCCACCAGCAGGGCCTCGCCCACGGCCGGCAGCGGCCGCGTACTGGCACGGGCGGGCCGTGCCGCAGCCGCGCCACCGTCGTTGACCAGACGCGCGCTCAGCGCCAGCGTGCCCCCGGCGAGCACCCGTTCGCTGCTCGCCTGCAGCTGCAGGGCGATCGGGCTGTTGGGTTCCAGCACCTGCACCACGTAGCGGCCCTGGGCCTGTGTGCTCTGCAGCCGGTAGCTGCCGACCGCCGATGTGGTGCCCGTGCGGACCATGGCCGTGCCCGTGCCGACCGACATCCCGGCCGCGCGCAGTTGCTGGTCATCGACCACCTGGGCCACCGCCAGCGCACCGGCCGGGTCACGCACCTGCCATTGGGTGGTATCGAGCGCACGCGCGCCCTGCACCGGACTGAGCTGGATCACCGCGTCGGGCGCGGTCAGCGGCAAGGCCAGGCCCTGCTGCAGCGCCGGCGCGTCCACCATCTCCCAGTAGCTGCGGCTGCTGGCCATGAAGGCCGGCGCAGCGGCCAGTGCCTGGGCGGGATCCAGCGCCCACGCAAAGCTCAGCGGTGCCTGCTCCACCGGTCCGGCCGGCAGGGGCGCACGCTCTACCGCACGCGGGACCTGGTCGCTGGCGCGGGCGGCCAGCAACGGTTGTGCCGCCTGCAATGGCAAGGCTGCCAGGGCGGCGAGCAGGGCCACCGCGATCGTCGTCTGTCGCATCATCGGGAGGCTCCTCACAGGGTCAGGTCGTTGCGCAGGATCGTGCCCAGGCCGAAGCACTCGCGCCGGCTCTGGTTGTGGCTGAGCGGCTCGGCGCCCCGGGTGAGCTGCGTGTCGGTGAACCAGGTCGTACCGGCCGCCTTCTGGCTGCTGCACTCCAGGAAGCCATCCGAGCAGCTGTTCAACCAGTTCTGGGTGAACTCCAGGCCCACGTTCTGCGCATAGCCACCGCAGTAGCTGTTGCTGTCCCACACCGCCGATTCCACATCCGAGCCGACCACCGCGCGGAACGGCTTGGGCAACGCAGGGCGGCCGGCGGTGCCGTACAGGTTCTGCGCGTTGTAGGTGGCCATGTGGCCCACCTGCTGCTGCCGCACGGCATCGCTCTTGTAGCCCAGCAGCCAGCCCACCGAGGTTTCGAACACGTTGCCGTTGAGCACCGCGTCGGCGAGCGGCGTGCCGGCCGAGGACGGCGCCAGCGCAGTGACCTTGCTGACCGTCTGGATGATCTTCGGATAGCGGCTGTCATACGTGGGGTTGGAGAGGATCCAGCGCACCACGTTGCCGCCGTTGGAATGGGTGATCACCACCAGTTTGGTGATGCCCTTGCTGTTGATGAAGGTGGTCAGCTGCCCGGCCAGGCAACCCGCCGCCTCGGGCGTCCACATGTACTGTTCGAAATCACAGTTGATGACCGTGTAGTTGCTGCTGTTGGGCAGCCCCTGGCGCACGGTGTCGATGATGCCCGGCTGCCAGTAGTCCGTACGTGCGTCGGTCTGCTTGCCGGTGCCGTGCACGAACGCCACGCCCACCACATCGGCCGCGTGCACGCTCGCGCACGCCAGCATCAGCCCCAGGGCGAGACCGCCACCCCACCTTCCCGCGTTGCTTCGCATCCGCTGTCTCCTTGCAGGTGATCCCCCTGATGACCGGCGCTGCCGCGTTGCCATGGGGTCCATATATCCATGGAGATATGACGATCGATGGCGCCTGCGATGACGCTATGTCGTGCGACCCATGAAATCCGTGAACCAGTCGCGGGTTTCCGTCATCCGGGGCACGGCCATGCCGGATCTGGCCGGATGACGAACGGCCGCTGTCGTTGCCAGAGGAAGCTGCGATCATGCGGCTCCCCCTCTCCGAGACCTGCCGATGTCGTCGTTCCTGCGCTCTGCTGCCGTTCGCCCGCTGCTGGTGACCGCCCTGCTCGCCGCCCTCGCCGGCTGTTCGTCAACGGCCGCACCGCGCACCACGGCGGTGGAGGCCTCGGTCACCACCAAGGCCGTCGGCTACCTGCAGAGCACGGCCGTGCCGGACAGCCTGGCACTGGTACCGGCACCGCCGGCCGCCGGTTCGGCCGGCTTCGCACTGGACGAACAGGTCAGCCGTGAAGCCCGTGGCCTGCGCGGCAGCCCGCGCTTCGAACAGGCCCATCGCGACGCCGAACTCGCCTTCCCGGCCGGTGCCAACCAGTTCTCGTGTGCGATCGATGTCGAGGTGGATGCGGTGAAGACGCCGGCCCTGTACCGCCTGCTCGAACGCAGCCGGATCGATGCCAGCGCGGCCACCCGCACGGCGAAGAAGCACTACCAGCGCGCGCGGCCGTTCATGGTCAACAACGAACCGACCTGTTCGCCGGAAGACGAGCAGGACCTGCGCGGCAACGGCTCCTATCCGTCCGGCCACACCTCGATCGGCTGGGCCTGGGCCCTGATCCTCTCGGAGATCGCCCCGGACCGCGCCGATGCGATCCAGGCACGCGGCCGCAACTACGGCGAGAGCCGCCTGGTCTGCAACGTGCATTGGCAGAGCGACATTCTGGAAGGCCGTTTCATGGGCGCTGCTGCTGTGGCACGCCTGCATGACAATGCCGCCTTCAACAGCGACCTGCTGGCTGCACGCAAGGAAATCGTGGCGGCACGCAAGGCGGGGCTCCATTCGGCACGGGATTGTGCGGCTGAAGAAGCGGTGTTGAAGGTGCGGCCGGCCAGCGCGTTGTAAGACAGCGCGTGTCGGTGGAGTTGCGTTGCTGGTAGTGCCGGCCGCTGGCCGGCTCCTCACGGCGCCGATCGACAGACAGCAGAGCTGTAACGGGATTGGGGCAGCCGACCAACGGTCGGCTCTACCTCGCAGGACGAAAAACGGCGCGGATTTCTCCGCGCCGTTTTCGTTTCAGGGGCGTGCCCACCAACGGTGGGCACCTACCGCATGTCGTGGATCAGAACTTCGCGGTGAACTCCAGACCGAACGTACGCGGCTCGTTGAGGAAGCCGGTCAGGTTGTTGAAGTCGATTGCGCCCACCACGCGGACCTGGTCGGTCAGGTTGCGGCCGTACACGGCCACGTCGTACTGGCCGTAATCCCAGTTGTAGCCCAGGCGCAGGCCACCTTCCAGCGAGGAGCGGCTGCGGAACTCCGGCGACTCGTACAGGAAGAAGTTCACTTCGCTGCGGTAGGCCCAGTCGGTGTAGACGTAGAACTCGCTGGCATCGTTGACCGGGAAGCCGGCGCGCAACGTCAGGTTGTGGATCCACTTCGGCGCCTGCGGCAGCGGGTTGCCGTTGACCAGTGCGTAAGTGCCGCCATCGATGACCGTGGTCGGGTCGGTGATGGTGCAGCCGCCGCCACAGATCGCCACCGCCAGATCCTTGTCCTTGATCTCGGTGTCGTTGTAGCTGCTGCCCAGGGTCAGCAGGACGTGGTCGGTCAGGTAGGCTTCGAAGTCGAGCTCGGCGCCCTGGCCGAGGGTCTTGTCGGCATTGAGCAGGGTCGCGGTGTTGTTGGTGCCACCCACGGCGATCAGCTGCTGGCCATCAACGTTGTAGCGGAACACGTTGAAGCCCAGGCGCGCGCGACGATCGAACAGGTCGGCCTTGATGCCGGCCTCGTACGAGATCACCTTCTCCGAATCCGCCTGCGAGACGCCACCAAAGGCCAGGCGGCCCTGGATCGACGGCGCGCGGAAGCCCTTGGCCACGCGGGCATACGCGTTGAGGTTGTCGGTGATCTGGTAGACGCCGCTCAGGTCCCAGCTGACGTCGTTGACGTCGGTCCTGGCGATGTACGGGCCGCTGACCGGGGTGCCGAACGGCACGGCCTGCAGCACGCTGGCGCTGAAGTCCTTCTTGTCCTGCGTGTAGCGCACGCCACCGCGCAGCTTGAAGCGCTCGGTCACGTCAAAATCGCCGGAGGCGAACGCGGCCCACGCCTTGTTGCGCTGCTGCTGCACGGCGTGACCGGTCTGCGGATTGCCCGGGGTCAGCGAGTCGTAGTTGAAGCTGTCGATGGTGACATCTTCATCGAAGTAGAACACGCCGGCCTGCCAGTCGAAGCGGCCCCACTCATTGGATTCCACGCGGAATTCCTGGGTCCACTGGCGGTGGTGCGGCAGGCCATCGGCCGATTCGGAGGCGAACGGGATGTTGCCCGGGCCGTAGTTGCCGGCGCCCAGGAAGCTGGCACCGTAGCCGCCGTCGATGTCGCCGTGGTTCAGCGATTCGGCGGTCTCGTAACCGGTGATCGAGTGCAGCGTCACGCGGCCCAGATCCCACTTCAGGCGCGCGCTGCCGCCCCAGGTTTCCAGGTCGGAGAAGTTCTGGCCATCGGTGGAGACTTCATCGCGGTCGAAGTTCTCGACCAGCTGGTTGGTGCCCGGCTTGAGGATGTTGGCGCGGAACAGGCGCGCGGTGCCGTTGAGCTTGCGCTTGTGCAGGTTGAACAGCGCTTCGACATCGTCGCCTTCGTACAGGAACTGCACGCGGGCGGCGGCTTCGTCATAGCCCTCGAAGCCCTGCGCCGGGGCGCCCTGGCGGGTGTTGGTGACCCAGTCGTCGCGGCGCTGGTACAGCGCGGACACGCGCGCCGACCAGCGGTCGGTCAACGGGCCGCCGTAGGCGCCCTGCGTGTTCCAGGTGTTGTAGCTGCCGTAGGCGACCTTGATGTAGCCGTCGGCATCCTGCGAGGGACGCGCCGAATCGAATTTCACCACGCCGGCCGGGGTGTTGCGGCCGAACAGCGTGCCCTGCGGGCCGCGCAGCACTTCCACACCGGCCAGGTCGAACAGCGGGAAGCCCTTCAGCAGCGGGCTTTCCTGCACCACATCGTCATACACCAGCGAGACCGGCTGCGAGGCATTGAGGTCGAAATCGGTGTTGCCCAGGCCGCGGATGTAGAACCGCGGGAAGGCACGACCGTAGGACGATTCAATGTTCAGGCTGGGCACACGCGCCGACAGGAAGCGGATGTCATCGCCGGCCGAACCGAGCACGTCGAGCTTTTCACCCTGGATGGCCGAGATCGAGACCGGCACGTCCTTGGCGTTTTCGACGCGGCGTTGCGCCGTGACCTGCAGCGTATCGAGGGCGACCGGATCCTTGGCGGCGGGGGCGTCCTGGGCTGCGGCCGTCAATGGCAGCAGGGCGGCAAGGGCGACAACGAGCGGGTGCACGGACGGGAAACGGCCGTGGGCAGTGCGGTTCGGGAACATGGCGTTTAGGCTGTGTTGGGAGGGGTGGTGGACCGGCGCTACCAGACAATTGTTGCAGTACAGCAACAGAGCCGCAAACAACCGCTATTCATTACGCCCTCCCGGGCACGCGCGTTGTGACGGCCGTCGCGGCCTGACCTCCCCGGTCATGGCCTGAATGCCCTGCCCGGCTGTTCTGCCGGGCGCGCCATCGCTTCGGTATGCTGGCGCCCCTTGATGCCCATTCAGTTGCCACGCCGATGACTTCACTGCGCCGTACCCGCCTGACGCTGTCCGTTGCCCTGCTCGGCCTGCTGGCCGGTTGCGGCGGTGACCCCGTGCGCCCGACCCCGCCGCCGGCGGCTGTGCCGGTGGCCCCGGCCAAGCCGGTCAAGATCGGCATCGCGCTGGGCGGCGGCGCGGCCAAGGGCTTTGCGCATATCGGCGTAATCAAGATGCTGGAGGCCAACGGCTTCGAACCGGTGGTGGTGTCCGGCACCAGCGCCGGCAGCGTGGTCGGCGCGCTGTATGCCAGCGGCATGGACGCGTTCCAGATGCAGTCCAAGGCGGTGGCCCTGGATGAAGCCAGCATCCGCGACGTGCGCCTGTTCTCCGGCGGCCTGGTCCAAGGCCAGAAGCTGCAGGACTACGTCAACGCACAGGTCGACAACCGTCCCGCCGAAAAGCTGAGCAAGCCCTTCGCCGCGGTCGCCACCCAGTTGGAAACCGGCGAGCGCACCGTGTTCGTGCGTGGCAACGTCGGCCAGGCCGTGCGCGCCTCCAGCAGCATCCCCGGTGTGTTCGAGCCGGTGAAGATCGGCAAGTACAACTACATCGACGGCGGCGTGGTCAGCCCGGTGCCGGTGGATGCGGCGCGCCAGCTCGGCGCGGACATCGTGATCGCCGTGGACATCTCCAGCAAGGCCAGCGGCAAGGCGCCGACCGGCATGCTCGGCATCGTCAACCAATCGATCTCGATCATGGGCCAGCGTCTGGGCGAGCAGGAACTGGCGCGCGCGGACGTGATCATCCGGCCCAAGGTGCTGGACATCGGCGCGGCCGATTTCGGCCAGCGCAACAACGCGATCCTGGAAGGCGAGAAGGCCGCAATGGCGGCGATGCCGCAGATCCGCGCCAAGGTCCAGCAACTGCAGAAGGCGCGTGCGGCCGCGCTGGCCCCGCCGCCGCCGCCGCCGCCCAAGTGCGATGAGCCCTCGCGCGTGGGCAAGCTGATGGGGCGCAAGGAAAAGTGCGAGGGCTGAAGCCCCGCCACCGGTAGAGCCGACCGTTGGTCGGCGGCTCCTGGCTCTGGTCTCCACGAACCCGACCAACGGTCGGCTCTACCGTGCGGTCGCGAGGGCGATCCGCGTCATTCCAACTGCGACAACGGCAGCGCGCGGAAATCCTTCACCGTGCGCAGCACGAAGCTGGAGTTGACGTCGGCCACGCCGGCGGCATTGAGCAGCTTGTCGAGCAGGAAGCTGGAGAAGTGCTCCAGGTCGCGCACGTAGATGTGCAGCAGGTAATCCATGTCGCCGGTGAGCGCATGGCAGGCCACCACCTCATCCCAGTTCAGCACGCTGTCGGCGAACACGCCGATGGCGTGCTGGTCGTGCTTCTCCAGCTGCACCCGGACGAAGGCCTGCAGGCCCAGGCCAATCTGGCGCGGCTCCAGGCGGGCGCCATAGCCGGCGATCACGCCCTCGCTTTCCAGCCGCTGGACGCGCCGCAGGCAGGCCGACGGAGACAGATTCACCCGTGCGGCCAACTCGGCGTTGGTCGCGCGGCCGTGTTGCTGGATTTCGGCCAGCAAGCGCAGATCCGTGCGGTCGAACTGGGTATCTCCGGCCATTGCTGCCCCGCAACATGAGGTGGACGCAATGATCTTGCGCCAGAAGCCCATATCCGCGCAACTTTGCAAACCTCTTGCGCGTGCCCTGCCCTAGCATCGACAGATGACTTCCCAGGAGACCACCACGATGGAAACCGCCACCGCCCCCCGCCGCGTCGAACACCAGCAGACCGACAAGGGATACGTGCCGGTCTATACCACCGCCATCGTGGAACAGCCCTGGGACAGCTACACCGCCGACGACCACGCCACCTGGAGCACGCTCTACCAGCGCCAGCGTGCGCTGCTGGAAGGCCGCGCCAGCAAGGAGTTCCTGCACGCGCAGGACGAGATGGGCATGAGCGCGCACATGATCCCGCGCTTCGACCAGCTCAACGAGGTGCTGGGCGCGGCGACCGGCTGGACCCTGGTCGGGGTGGAAGGCCTGCTCCCGGAGCTGGATTTCTTCGACCATCTGGCCAATCGCCGCTTCCCGGTGACGTGGTGGATCCGCCGTCCGGACCAGATCGACTACATCGCCGAGCCGGACATGTTCCATGACCTGTTCGGGCACGTGCCGCTGCTGATGAATCCGGTGTTCGCCGATTACATGGCCGCTTACGGCCGCGGCGGCGTCAAGGCGCATGCCATCGGCCCGGAGGCGCTGCAGCACCTCACCCGCCTGTACTGGTACACGGTGGAATTCGGGCTGATCAACGCCGATGAGGGCCTGCGCATCTACGGCGCCGGCATCGTGTCGTCCAAGGGCGAATCGCTGTACTCGCTGGAGTCGGCGGCGCCGAACCGGATCGGCTTCGATCTGGAGCGGATCATGCGCACCCGCTACCGCATCGACACCTTCCAGAAGACCTACTTCGTCATCGACAGCTTCGAGCAGTTGATGGCCGCGACCGCGGCGGACTTCACCCCGATCTATGCCGCGCTGGAAGCCAAGGACCATCTGCCCGCCGGTGAGGTGCAGGACGGCGACACGGTGTTCCAGAAGGGCACCGGCGAAGGCTGGGAAGACGGCGGCGACGTGTGATCGGTAGAGCCGACCGTTGTGTGATCGGTAGAGCCGACCGTTGTGCGATCGGTAGAGCCGACCGTTGGTCGGCTGCCGTTCGAGCCACGATGCGGCGGACGCCGTGGAGCTGGAGCAGACGACCAACGGTCGGCTCTACCGGGGATACGCCAGCAGCACCACCAGATCCATCTCCCCCACCTGCTGCAGCGCATGCGAACTGCCCGTTCGCGTCAGCAGCGCATCCCCCGCCGCCACGTCGTACTGCTTCCCATCCAGCACGTAGCTGCCCTGCCCGCTGACGATGTAGTAGATCTCGTCTTTGTGCTGGGGGTGCAGGCCGATGCCGGCCCCCTTGTGCAGCACGCGCTTGCGAAGCACGAACGGCAGGTCGGTGTCTTCGGCGAAAAACGGATACGCCGTGGTCGGCCCAGCTCCACCATGCGGGCCGGGCTGGGTCACCGCGATGTCACGCTCGTGGACCACGCGCGAGGGTTTGGCGGCCTCACCGCCCTGCCCCGCACTGCGCACCTCGCAGTCGATATCGCGCTTCAGCGCCGACGTGAGGTCAGGCTGCAACGCCAGCCAGTCGCGCATCACCAGGCACGCCACCGCCGTCGCACCGGCCACGCTGAAGTGCGTGCCATCGGCCTTGTTCTGCTCGGGCACGAACATGAAATACGGCTTGGCGCCCTGTTCGCCCAGCCCGCGGATCCAGCGCGTGGAACTGTCGTTGAGATCGATCAGCGCGACCTGCTCGCGGGTCGCCAGCGCTTTCACCGCCTGGGTGTACACACCGTGCGTGTCCAGCAGCGAACCGAAGTCGTACAGCAGCCGCGCCACCGGGGTGATCAGCACCGGCGTGGCGCCCTTGTCGCGGGCCAGCTGCACGTAGCGCATCAGGAACTGCGGGTACGCCGTAGCGGGATCGGTATAGCGGGTGGGATCTTCGAACTTGGCATCGTTGTGGCCGAACTGGATCAGCAGCACGTCCCCGCGCTGGAGCTCGGCGGCGATCGCATCCAGGCGCTTCTCATCGATGAAGCTGCGCGTGCTGCGGCCGCCCTTGGCGTGGTTGCGGACCTCCCACACAGCGGGATCGAGATAGCTCTGCAGTGCCTGGCCCCAGCCGGCCTGTGGCGCGCGCTCCGGGCCGTACGCGGCGGCGGTGGAATCCCCGGCAATGAAGATGCGGTGTGGGGCACACAGCGCGCTGGGGGCCGCGAGGAGGAACGACAGGGACAACAGCAAACGCAGCATGGTCATGCTCCTGGGTGGAGAGCTGCCGGCCAGCGGCCGGCACTACCGGCGTGCATCTGGTGGAAAGCCCCCTGAGTCAGGGGGCGACCGCGAAGCGGTGGGGGTCTGGATGCAACGATTGCCCGGGGCCCACGATCTGCAGCGCAGATCGTGGGAGCGCCAGCGCATAGCAATGGTGTTACCGGGCGAGCCAGCCGCCATCAACCGGCAGGACCGCGCCGTTGACGTAGTCCGAGGCGCTGGAGGCCAGGAACACGGCGGTGCCGCCGAGGTCTTCCGGGGTGCCCCAGCGCGCGGCCGGGATGCGATCGAGGATGGATTTGTTGCGGTCCTCGTCGGCGCGCAGCGCGGCGGTGTTGTCGGTCGCCATGTAGCCCGGGGCGATCGCGTTGACGTTGATGCCCTTGCTGGCCCATTCGTTGGCGAGCAGACGGGTGATGCCGGCGATGCCGCTCTTGCTGGCCGTGTACGACGGCACGCGGATACCGCCCTGGAAGGACAGCATCGAGGCGATGTTGATGATCTTGCCGCGGCCCTGGGCGATGAAATGCTTGCCGGCGGCCTGCGAGATGAAGAACGCGGACTTGATGTTGACGTTCATCACGTCGTCCCAGTCCTGCTCGCTGAACTCCACGGCATCGGCGCGGCGGATCAGGCCGGCGTTGTTGACCAGGATATCCAGGCCGCCCAGGCCTTCGATGGTTTCGCGGATGACGCGCTCGACCGGCTCGATGCTGATCAGGTTTGCTTCGATCGCCAGGCAGCGGCGGCCCAGCGCGGTGATCTTGGCGATGGTCTCGGTGGGCGGCGCGATGCCGGCCACGGCGACGTCGGCACCGGCCTGCGCCAATGCGACCGCGATGCCCTGGCCCAGGCCAGTGTTGCCACCGGTGACGAGGGCGACCTTGCCTTCCAGACTGAACGGATTAGCCATTGCGTATGTAGTCCTTCTCCAATGCGTAACAGACGCCGCCGGCGCGATGCCGGCGGCGCGTCGGGGTCACTTGAGCTGGCAGATGTCCAGCACGTGCATGTCGGTGTAATCCAGGTTCTCGCCGCCCATCGCCCAGATGAAGGCGTAATTGCTGGTGCCGGCGCCCATGTGGATGGACCACGGCGGCGACACGACGGCTTCGTTGTTCTGGATGACGATGTGGCGCTGCGCGTCCGGCTCGCCCATGAAGTGGTACACGCGGTCGTTCTGACCCAGATCGAAGTAGAAATACACTTCGCTGCGGCGGTCATGCAGGTGCGGCGGCATGGTGTTCCAGACGCTGCCCGGCTTGAGCACGGTCAGGCCCAGCAGCAGCTGCGAGGACTGGCAGGTGGCCGGCACGATGTACTGGTAGATGGTGCGCTCGTTGCTGGTTTCCAGCGCGCCACGGTCCAGGGCCACGGCGTCCTTGATCGACAGCGCCTTGGTCTCGAAGCGCGCGTGCGCCGGGGTCGAGGCCAGGTAGAACTGCGCCGGGTTGGCGGCGTCATCGGAGGCGAACACCACGTCTTCGCTGCCCATGGCCACGTACAGGCCATCCTTCGGGCCCAGCGTGAACACGGTGCCGTCCACGGTGATGGTACCGCTGCCGGCGCCGACGTTGATCACGCCCAGCTCGCGGCGTTCCAGGAAGGCATGGCCGGCGGCCGAGGCCGGTTCGGTCTGCTTGGGCAGCGAGACCGGGCCGTTGACCGGGGCCGCACCGCCGAGCACGAAGCGCTCGTAGTGGGTGTACTTCAGGGTCACCGCATCGGCGTTGAACAGACCGTCGAGCAGGTACAGGTCGCGCAGGTCGTCATTGCTGGCGCCCTTGATGGCGTCGGGATGGGTGGCGTAATGGGTCTTGCAGTACATGGCGTCTCCAGAGCAGGGGTGGGGCGATGCGTCGGCCCCGGCACGATTTCAGGTGATTGTAGCCAGTTGGTAAACCGGTGTCATTTTGCAGCGCACGATAGGTCGGGTGGCCCGCAGACGGGGTCGGGACGGGAGGCCACAGGACAGGGGGGAGGCGCCGAGGATTGACGCCCGGGGCGTCAATCCTCGGGGGGCTGACAGGAGTCGCGCACGATCAGGTGCGGGCGCACGCTGGCGTGCTGCATCACCGCCTGGCCGTCGGGCTGGATCAGCATCGCGGCCGCTGTGCGGCCGGTGTCGCGGGTGTGGCGCCGCACCGAGGTCAGCGACGGCCACAGGCGCGAGGCCAGCGGGCTGTCGTCGTAGCCGATGATCGAGAGCTGGCGTGGGATGTTGATGCCCGCGCGCAGCGCGACCTTGTAGATACCGGCGGCCATTTCATCGTTACCGGTGAAGATGGCGGTCGGGCGCTGCTTGCCCAGCAGCAGCTTTTCGGCGGCGGCCACGCCCGATTCGAAGGTATAGCCGGCCTCGACGATGCGCGCCGGGGGCAGCTCGATGCCGCGCTTGGCGAGGGCATCGATGAAGCCGGCGGTGCGTTCGTGCGCCGAGCGGTAGGCACTCGGGCCGGTGACCAGGGCGATATCGCGGTGGCCCAGCGAGAGCAGGTAATCGGCCGCTTCGGCGGCACCGTCGCGGTCGTGGGTGACCACCATCTGCGAGGTTTCGTCCAGCGGCAGCGAGGCGATCCGGGTGAAGCGGCAGCCGATCTCATCGAGCATGTCCACCAGCGCCTGGTCTTCGGAGGCACGTGGCACCAGGATCACGCCGTGCAGCTTCTGCTGCTGGACGAAGCGGCGCACGCCGTCGATGTAGCCGGGGCTGCGCGAATCGCAGGGATGCACGACCAGTTCGAAACTGGAGCCGCGCAGCGCATCCAGCGCGCCGTACTGCATGTCCACGATGTACTGGGCGGTCGGGTTGTCGTAGACCATGCCGATCAGGAACGAGCGGCGGAATGCCAGCCCGCGGGCCAGCGGGTCCGGCGTGTAACCGACCTCGCGCATCAGTGCCTCAACCTTCTCGCGCGTGTCCTTACGCACCAGCGGCGAGTTGTTGATGATGCGCGAGACGGTCTTCTTCGATACCCCGGAAAGACGCGCGATGTCGTTGATCGTGGCGGCCTTGCCTTTGGTCAATCCGTGCGGCGACGGATCGGTTTTGCTGCGCAATGACATGTCGTTCAAACCGGGGATGAGTCAAGGGATTCTAGCGGGGAGCTCAATGGAGGGCGCGGTAGCGGAAATTCCGGAACTCGACCTTGCCGTCGCCGGCAGCATAGATCGCCGGCTTCAGGGCCAGGAACTTGCCCGCCACATTGTGATGGTAGCCGGAGACTTCCATCTGAACCGGGTACTTCTGCCAGGTTTTGCCGTCGGTGCTGGAGTGGATGGTGACGATATGGCGGTTGTTGGTCACCCGCAGCCACAGCGTGCCGCCGGTGGCGCTGGGGGCCAGCCGGGTGGGGCGCTCCTCGCCGTAGCGGTGCATGATGAACTTCTCGCCGTTGCTGCCCACGCCCACATACAGGCGGTCGCTGTAGTAGAGCAGGGCCCCGCCCACCGCGCCCGGGGCGATCTCCATCTCGACCTCGAACTGGTAGGCCTTGTCGCCGGCGATGGCGGTCAGCGGCGAGCTGTCGCGCGGGGTGCTGCCCTTGCCCTGCAGCACCATGCCCTTGCCGGTGAAGGCCAGGCGCTTGTACTCGTCCTGGGCCGGGTTGAAGAACGACCACTGCGCACCGAGCGTGCTGCCGCGGAAATCGTCGGACAACGCCATGCCGTGCTGGCCGACCGAGGTGCCCGACGGCTTGGCGAGCGGCTGGCCGAGGTCGCCGCCCTTGGCCACGAACCAGCCATCGGCGGTCCATTCGATCGGCTCCAGCAGGGCCTGGCGGCCCAGCGTCCAGTACCCGTTCTCGTAGCCGTGATACATCATCCACCAGCGCCCGTCGGTGCCTTCGATCACCGTGGCATGGCCGCGCGACCACCACGGCTCGGCGGCCGACCGGGTACGCATGATCGGGTTGTTCGGCGCATTCACCCACGGGCCGTGGATCGAGCGCGAGCGCGCGGTGATCACCATGTGCCCGGTCGGCGGGCCGGCGGTGCCACCCACGGCGGTGGTCATGTAGTACCAGCCATCGCGGAAGTTGATCTTCGGGCCTTCCTGCGCATAGGCCTCCACGTCCCAGCTTTCCGGGTACTTCCAGCCGTCGTAGACGTGCTTGGGCGTGCCGACCACGCTCAGGCCGTCATCGGCCAGCTGCACGTAGTCGCCACCGCTGAGGAACAGGTAGCGCTTGCCGTCTTCGCCCACCGCATGGCCGGGATCGATGTAGCTGCCCAGGCCGATATCGATGGGCTCGCTCCACGGGCCCTTGATGCTGTCGGCCCAGACCACGAAGTTGCTGCGGGTCTCGCCGGTGCGGGCCGGGAAATAGATGTAATAGCGGCTGCCGTGCTTGACGATGTCCGGCGCCCAGATCGCACCGACGTTCTTGGTGATCGCGTGGCCCAGCGGCTGCCAGTTGACCAGATCGCGCGAGTGCCAGATCGGCAGGCCGGGGTAGGCATCGAACGAGGACAAGGTGAGGTAGTAGTCCTCCCCATCCTTGAGCACGGAAGGATCCGGGCGATCACCGGCGAACACCGGGTTGAGGAAGGTCCCGTTGCCCAGATCGGCCTGGCGCTGGTTCTCGATCCCGCGCGTCCAGTGGGTGGCCGGCTCGGCGGCGTGGCCGGCGCCGGCCAGCAGCAGGCAGGCAGTGGCGAAGCTCGCCAGGGTCTTCCTCAGGTGCATCGTCTTTCTCCCTTGAACGTATCGTGGGCCGGCCGCGCTCAGCGCGCCCCGGGCCCGGCAAGACGCTGTTGCCAGCGTGGGTACTCGGTGGTGATCAGGGCCTGCGGCCAGGTGCCGTACCAGTGATAGCCGGTGCGGCGCTCGCGCGGGATGTCGTTGAACGTGGCGACGCGTTCGCCCTCGCGGTTGGCCAGCAGCACGCCACTGTCGTGCAGGTCGTGGAAGCGGCCCCACAGCAGCGGCGCGCCCGGATCGGCGACCAGGCGGCGGTCGACCGTGGTGCGATGGAACTGGAACTGCGCGGGGGTGGTTTCGAAGGTCTCCAGCCGCCACCCGGTCAACGCATGCGCCTGGAACCACGCCATCGCGGCGTTGACCGAGGCGACCACCTCCGGCGCGGGATCGGGGATCGACATCAGGTAGCGGACCACGCCGACACTCTCGTCGGTGACCAGCGCCGGCAGCTCGAACTTCCGGCCCTGCGCGGGCAGCAAGGTGGTGCGGTCGTACTGCCCGGCCCAGATCGTCGGCACGCCGTCCTGGCGCACCTGCAGGCGCAGCAGGCAGGCATCGCCGGCGGTCACGGCCGCGTCCACGCGGGCACGCTGACCGGCAGTGATGAAGCCGAACGCCGGCTCGCGCTGGATGCGCCGCAGCGTGGTCAACACACCGCTGGTGACATCGTCGGCGAAGGTGATGTGGCCGTGGTACGACGTGCGCGAGGGCACCGAATGCGGCCAGCCACCACAGCCGGGGATCTGCTCGGCGAGAATGAAATCCAGCCCGCGTACGGCCGCGTCGCGGTAGCGGGCATCGCCGCTGCGCGCGAAGGCGTCGGCCAGGTAGCTGACCTGGGTGTAGATGTTGCGGTTGTCGAAGCTGCCGCCGGGGGTGGCCTGGTCGGCCAGCACCTGTGCCCTGGCGGCATCATCGAGGATCCGCTGCGGATCCTGGTTGACCGCCCAGCCCCCACCACGCCGCTGCAGCACGACCAGGTTGTCGGCGATCTGTCGGTACTGATCAGGGGCATAGCGCGGGTAGTCCGTGCCATGCCCGCTCTGCCAATGGTGGATGCCGTCCTGGAAGCCGCGCAGCGGGATGTCCTGGCCGTGCGCCATGACGGCGCAGGGCAGGGCGATCCACAGCAGGGCTGCCAGCCGCCGCACGCTTACGCGCGCAGCAGGGCGGGCAGCCACAGCGACATTTCCGGGAAGAAGGTCACGATCAACAGCACGCCCAGCGCGGCGAACCAGAACGGCCAGATCGAGCGCATGCTCTCGCCGACACTGATCTTGCCGATTGCCGTACCGATGAACAGCACCGAGCCCACCGGCGGCGTCACCAGGCCCAGGCCACCGGTCAGCACCAGCACCAGGCCGAAGTGGATCGGATCGATGCCGTAGGCCTTGGCCACCGGCAGGAAGATCGGCGTGCAGATCAGGATCATCGGCGCCAGGTCCATGAAGGTGCCCAGCAGCAACAGCATGATCACGATCATCAGCAGCACCATGAACTGGCTGTGCGCGAACGACTGCAGGAAGTTGACAGCGGCCGAGGGCACTTCGAGATAGGCCAGCAGCCAGCCGAACACGGCGGCCGTGGCGATCACGAACAGGATCACACCGGTGCTGCGCGCGGCATGGGTGACCGTGCCGAGGAACTCGCGCCAGTCGAGCTGGCGGTACAGCACGGTGGTCACCAGCAGCGCGTAGACCACGGCGATCGCCGCGCTCTCCACCGCGGTGAAGATGCCGGCCCGGATACCGATGAAGATCAGCGCGACCAGGCCCAGGCCAGGCAGCGCCGAGACCAGGCGCAGCAGCACCGCACGCCAGCCCGGGAAGATCTCCACGCCGTAACCGCGGCGGCGTGCCACCAAATAACCGGTGATCATCAGCACGACGGTCATCAGCAGCGCCGGCACGATACCGGCCGCGAACAGATCGGCGATCGACAGGCCACCACCGGCCGCGGCCGAGAACAGGATCAGGTTGTGCGACGGCGGCACCAGCAGCGCGACCAGCGCGGCGGTGATGCTGACGTTGACCGCGAAGTCACGGTCGTAACCGCGCTTGACCATCTGCGGAATCATCGTGCCGCCGACCGCCGAGACATCGGCGATGGCCGAGCCGGACACACCGCCGAAGAACAGCGAGGACAGGATCGAGACCTGGCCCAGGCCACCGCGCATGCGACCGACCAGCGACGAGGCCAGCGAGATCAGACGCTCGGAGATGCCGCCGCGCATCATGATTTCACCGGCGAAGATGAACAAGGGAATGGCGATCAGCGAGGCCGACCCGGTACCGGCGGAGATCTGCTGGACCAGCACCAGCGTCGGCAGATCCAGGTACCACAGCGTGGCCAGGGCGGCGGCGGCCAGCGCGAACGCGACCGGCACACCGAGCAGCAACAGCACCGCGAACACGGTGAAAAGAATGGTAATACCCATGACTCAGCGATCTCCCTCGGCAACGGCATCGGCCGGCCGTACAGCCAGCGCCATCTGGTTCACGGCGAAGATCGCCATCAAGGCGCCACCGATCGACAGGGGCAGGTAGTTGATGCTCTGCGGCAGGTGGGCGCCGGCGGCCTTGATATCCAGGCCGTCCATCAGCAGCACCGCCGCCCACCAGGCGATGACCACGCCGAGCACGGCCACCACCAGCGCGGCGAACACATCGACGGCGCGGCGCAGGCCCGGGCCCATGTGCGCGGCCAGCAGGAAGAAACCGAAGTGGCGGCGGGTATGCACACCGGTGGCCGCACCCAGGCTCATCGCCGTGGCCAGCAGCAGCAGCGTGACCGGCTCGGTCCAGCTGGGCGAATCATTGATCACATAGCGGGCGAACACCTGCCAGCCCTGCACCACCACCAGGCCCAGCAGGGCGATGACGGCAATGTAGATCGCCACGTCGGCGATGATGTTGAGCAGGCGCTGCGGCGCGGTGGGGGTGATGACGGTTTCGGAAGTCGAGTCGGACATCGCGTCGGGGCCTCAGGCGAAGTCGCGGATGCGACGGGTGAGGGCGGCCAGCTCCGGCTGCTGCAGGTAACGCTGCAGCAGCGGATCGGCGGCCTTGCGGAAGGCCGGCATGTCGACCTCGTTGAACTTGATGCCGAAGTCGGCCACGGCCTGGCGGGCGGTGTTTTCCGAGGCATCCCACTGCTCGCGCATCACCTGCACCGATTCACGCGCGGTCTCGATCACCAGGGTACGGTCGGCCGGACTCAGCGCATCGAAGCTCTGGCGCGACATCAGCAGCACGTCCGGTGCATAGGAGTGATCGCTCTGCGACCAGTAGTGCGCGGCCTCGAAATGACGGCTGGAATGGAAGCTGCGCATGTTGTTTTCCGCACCGTCGATCATGTGCGTTTCCATGCCCGAGAAGGTGTCGCCCAGCGACATCGGGGTCGGGTTGGCACCGAGCAGGCGCATCAGCTGGATGAAGATGTCCGAGGACGCCACGCGCAGCTTGAGGCCGTGCAGGTCCTTGGGCTCCACGATCGGGTGCTTGGTGTTGTAGAAGCAGCGCGCGCCGGAATCGTAGATGGCCAGGCCGACCAGATCGCGCGTTTCAAAGCCCTGCAGGACCGTATCGGCGACGCCGCCGTCGAGCGCGCGGCGCATATGCGCCACCGACTCGAACACATACGGCAGGCACAGGCCCTGGGTCAGCGGAAACGCGTTGTTGAGCGCGCCGGAGTAGACGCGGGTGATATCGATGGCGCCGAAGCGGGCCATGTCGATCGCCTCGGACTCACGGCCCAGCTGGCCGGAGTGATACTGGCGCAGCCGCAGCCGGCCGCCGGTTTTTTCTTCCAGCGTCTTCCCGATCCATTTCACCGCGGTGACGGTGGGGTAGTCGGCGACGTGGACGTCGGTGGCGGTCAACAGCTGCGCACCGGCCGGTGCGGCGTTGGATGACCGCGAACAGGCTGTCAGCGCGGGCGCGGCAAGCGCGCCCAGACTGGTAGCCAGGAAACTTCTGCGAGTGAACATCTGCGCCCTCCCAAGCGTGCTCGCCATGTCCGCGCGGTCAACCGGCGGCGATGGCCTTGCAGGTAATGTCGCCGTAACCGACGAAACGGATCAATGCTTCCTGGCCCACGGCGATGTCGTGGATGCCGGTCGCGTTCCCACTGGCGATCAGATCGCCGGCCTTCAACGGGCGGCCACGCTGCGCCGAGCGGCCCAGGGCGAACGCATAGGCGGTGCGCAGGCCGCCGGGCAGCAGGGTCGCGCCACCGGTGCCGACCACCTGGCCTTCGATGCGGGTTTCCGCACGCAGGTCGGCGTCGTCCAGGCGGGTCCAGTCCGGGATTTCCGGGCCGAGCACCAGGCCGTTGTTGTTGCCGAAGTCCGACACCACCACGCGCGGGCCGAGCTTGTTGATCGTCGCCAGCGGGCTGCTGGCCACCTCAACGCCGATGAACAGCTTGGCGGCCAGCGCCTCGGCTTCTTCCGGGGTCCAGTGCAGCTTGTCCGCCGGGGCGTCTTCCTGCAGCTGGATCACGTACTCGGCCTCGACCGCGCCGAAGCCACCGACGAACACCGGAATCTCGACTGTTCCACCGGTAGCATTCCAGAGCTGACGCGAGAAAATCGGCCCCAGCAGACGGTCGTCGCCGGAGACATCGCGGCGCTCGGCAGCGATGTAGCCGACCTTCCAGCCGACCACCTGGTCGTCCCACAGCGCGATGGCCTGGTCCTGTACCTGATAGGCCGTGACCAGGTCTTCCGGGATGGTTCCCGGGAAATCGGGCAGGGATTGGCCGTGTTGGCGGGCGCTGACGAAGTGCCGGGCGATCTCGCCCAACCCCTGGTCGGGCAGGTCCTGTTTGCCGTGGTCGTTGCTCAAGCGGGTCTCCCGGAAAAATTGTTGCACTGCCAATCGACAGTGGCTGGATGAGCTGTATATGGTAAACCGGTGTCATTGGCAATGTGCAGCGCATCAGAACGGCTGCCGGTCAGGCACGATGCCTGTTCCCCTTGCCCGAAGGACGTACCCGGATGCGCCGCTTCCTCGCGTTGCCCATGCTCACTCTCCTGCTGCTGGTCGGAGGTCTGGCCCACGCGGTCGAGCGTGCCGTACCGGAGACCGAACCGGCCCTCGGCGACCCGGACCGCATCGCGCTCTGGCCGGACGGCCGGGTGCCGGGTGAATCCGGCCCGGCCGCCGTGCCCAACGTGATCGAGCGCAGCCGCGATCCGGCGCTGCCGGACCGTTACATCGACAACGTCAGTGCGCCTTACCTGGTGGTGTACCGACCGGCGCGCCCGAATGGCACCGCCCTGCTGGTGGTGCCGGGCGGCGGCTATCAGCGCATCGTGCTCGACAAGGAAGGCACCGCGCTGGTGCCGGCGTTCGTCGAGCAGGGTGGGGTGACCCTGTTCGTGCTGCGTTACCGGCTGCCGGCCGGCCGCAGTGATCGCCAGGCCGCACTGGCCGATGCCCAGCGTGCGATGCGGGTGATCCGCGCCGATGCTGCGCGATGGCAGATTGATCCGCAGCGCATCGGGGTGATGGGCTTCTCGGCCGGCGGGCACGTTGCCGCGCGGTTGAGCAACGGCTTCGATGCACCGGTGTATCCGCACCGCGACGCCATCGATGCGCTCAGCGCACGCCCGGATGTCGCGTTGCTGATCTACCCGGTGATCGACATGGGCACGCATGCGCATACCGGCTCGCGTTCGCGCCTGCTCGGGCCGCATCCGGACAGCACGCTGCAGCAGCAGTTCTCGATGCAGGACCAGGTCCGCGCCGATACCCCGCCGACCTTCCTGGTGCATGCGCAGGACGACAACGTGGTCTCGGTCCACAACAGCCTGGTGTATTACCAGGCGCTGCTGCGCGCCGGCGTCACCACCGAAATGCACCTGTTCCCGTTCGGTGGCCACGGCTTCGGCGTGCGCATCCCGGCCGGTCTGACCGTTGCGCAGTGGCCCGAGCTGGCCCTGCGCTGGATCCCTTCGCGCCACACGGAGCCCGCGCGCCATGAGTGAGTCCCCCGCCGACCTGCAGCGTCGACGCTTTCTGCGCGACAGCGCGCGCTACGCCCTGATGCTGGGTGCCACCAGCCTGCCGCTGATGCCGGCGTTCGCCGGCGTGCCCGGGCCGCGCGATGACGCCGCACCGCTGGCCCGGGTACGCAGTGGCCGGGTGCGCGGACAACGGGAGCAGGGGGTGAATGTGTTCCGCGGCATCCCCTATGGGGCCGACACCGCGCCCCGGCGGTTCCAGCCGGCGCTGCCCGAGATGGCCTGGCGTGGCGTGCGCGATGCGCTGGACTATGGCAACGCCGCCCCGCAGACCGGCAAGGAAGGGCCGGGCAGCGAAGACTGCCTCTACCTCAACGTGTGGACCCCGGCGCTGCGCGACGGCGGCAAGCGGCCGATCGTGTTCTACATCCACGGCGGCGCGTACAACAACGGCTCCGGCAGCGACCCGCTGTACGACGGCAGCGCGTTGTGCCGGCGCGGCGACGTGGTCGTGGTCACGGTCAACCATCGTCTCAACGTGTTCGGCTACCTGTACCTGGCGCAGCTGGGCGATGCGCGCTTCGCCGACTCGGGCAATGTCGGCCAGCTCGACCTGGTGCAGGCGCTGCACTGGGTGCGCCAGCATGCCGCCGAATTCGGGGGCGATGCCGACAACATCACCGTGGTCGGGCAATCCGGCGGCGGCGCCAAGATCGCCACGCTGATGGCCATGCCGGCCGCGCGCGGTTTGTTCCAGCGCGCGTGGACCATGAGCGGGCAGCAGGTCACCGCGGCCGGCCCGCGTGCGGCCACCCAGCGCGCGCAGATCGCGATGCAGGCGGTCGGGGCGGCCGATGCCGAGGCGCTGCGCACGATGCCGATGGAGGCGCTGCTGGCCGCCACCCGTGCCCGCGACCCGTCGCGCGTGGAGAACAGCAGTCTCTACGTCGGGCCGGTGCTCGACGGGCGTGCGTTGCCGGTGCATCCGTTCTGGCCGGAGGCGCCCGCGCAGTCCGCCGGGATTCCGATGGTGATCGGCAACACCCACGATGAAACCCGCGCCTTCCTCGGCAACGACCCGGCCAACTTCGCGCTGACCTGGGAGACGCTGCCGTCCAAGCTGGAAAAAGAGCAGTACGTGGACCTGCTGCCCTCGGTGGTGATCGCCGAGTACCGCCGCCTGTATCCGCACTACACGCCTTCGGAGGTGTTCTTCGCCGCCACCACCGCCGGCCGCTCCTGGCGGGGTGCAGTGGAGGAACTGGAGGCGCGTGCGCGCCAGGGCGCCCCCACCTGGGCCTATCAACTCGATTGGGGCTCGCCGCTGGACGGCGGCAGGTTCGGCGCGTTCCACACGCTGGATATCCCGCTGGTGTTCGATACCACCGATCGCCCCGGCTCACGCACCGGTGACGGCGAAGCGGCGACCCGTGTCGCAGCGACCATGAGCGAGGCGTTGATCGCCTTTGCGCGCCATGGCGATCCGAATCATGGCGCACTGCCCCGCTGGCAGACCTATTCGCTGGCCCGCCGCGAAACGATGCTGTTCGATACCCCCTCGCAGCAGGCCGACGACCCGCGCGGTGGCGAGCGCCGCCTCTATCAGCAGGCCCCCTTCATTCAACGAGGTACGTTCTGATGCGCGCGTCGACCTGGCTGCTGGGCAGCGTGCTGTTCGGCCTGATGAGCGTTGTGCACGCCGCCGTGGATCCGGCGGTGCTGGATCGTCCGGCACCGACCCCGATCCGGGCCAGCAAGATCGTGCTGGTCGGCGATTCCACCACGGCCGTGCAGGGCGGCTGGGGCCCGGCGTTCTGCGCACGGCACGTGACCTCGTTCCTGACCTGCACCAACCTGGCCCGTGGCGGTCGCAGCACGTACAACTACCGCGCCGAAGGCTCGTGGGCGTTGGCCGACGCGGAGATGCGCACGCCCGGCTATGCCACCACCTGGGTGCTGGTCCAGTTCGGCCATAACGACCAGCCCGGCAAGCCGGGCCGCTCCACCGATCTGCAGCGCGAATTCCCGGACAACCTGCGCCGCTACGTGCGTGAGATCCGTGCCGCCGGTGCGCAGCCGGTGCTGCTGACCCCGTTGACCCGCCGCCAGTTCGCCGATGGCGTGCTGATCGATGACCTGGCGCCGTGGGCCGAGGCGGTGCGGACCGTGGCGCGCGAGATGAAGGTCCCGCTGGTCGATCTGCACGCGCGCAGCCGCGCGGTGGTCCAGGCGCTGGGGCCGGTGGCGGCCATGCCGCTGGCACAGGCGGCCGCCACGCCCGCACAGGTCAGCGCGGCGCTGGGCGGGACCACCGTGGGCGCCGCGCCCACTGCCGGCGCACCGGCCGCGCAGAACAACGCCCTCACCGAGCCCATGGGACAGGCCAAGGTCGCCTTCGATTACACCCATCTGGGCCCGGACGGCGCAGCGTTGTTCGCCACGCTGGTCACCGAGGAACTGGCCCGGCAAGTGCCATCGTTGCGACCGCTGCTGATTCCCTGATCGATAGGCAGACCCTTCGAGTTCTTTCGAATGGATCGCTACGTCGGGGATCGTGAGTCGATTGGATGTGATTCAGGTCAAACACGCTGTTCACCGGGATCGCCTAGACTCGGGGTATGCAAGACCAATGCAACCCGTTTCCTCCGTTCCATGGCCGTGATCGATTGATCGCCGCCGTCGACCATGCCGTCCAGCACGAGCACGCGCACCAGATCGCGGCAACGCTGCGCGCGGCGTTGCGCGAGGCGATCGCCGACAGCCGCATCCAGCTGCCCGCCTGCGTGCACCGCCCGATCGAGGATCACTACGCCCGCCGCGAGCTGTATCGCAGCCCGGTGCACGGCTACAGCATCGTCGCGATGAGCTGGGGCCCGGGACAGGGCACGCCGCTGCACGACCACAGCGGGCTGTGGTGCGTGGAAGGGGTGTGGCTGGGCCAGCTGGAGATCACCCAGTACCAGCTGCTGGAGCGCGACGGCGAGCGCTTCCGCTTCCGTGCCGAACCGGCGGTGCTGGGCGACTGCGGCAGTGCCGGCAGTCTGATCCCGCCGCATGAGTACCACACCCTCCGCAACACCAGCGATGACGACCTGGCGATCTCCGTGCACGTCTATCAGGGCGAGATGACCCGCAGCGCCGTCTTCGAACCCGAGGCCGACGGCTGGTACCAGCGCCGCGTGCAGGTGATGGAAACCGACGCGGCCTAGGGCCGCGCTCGACCTGCGGCCTGCGCCGCGCGCATCATCCGGTTCCCACCTTTCGAAGCGCCGCCATGCGTACGTTTCCGTTCCAGCAGGTCAACGTCTTCAGCCAGGACCCGCTGCGCGGCAATCCGCTGGCCGTAGTGCTTGATGCAGAAGGCATCGACGACGCACGCATGGCCGCGTTCGCCCACTGGACCAACCTGAGCGAGACCACCTTCCTGCTGCCGCCGACCGATCCGCAGGCGGACTATCGCGTGCGCATCTTCACCACGCTGGAAGAGCTGCCGTTCGCCGGGCATCCCACCTTGGGCAGCTGCCATGCGTGGTTGGCCCATGGCGGCGTGCCGAAGGGCGCGGAGATCGTGCAGGAGTGCGGGATCGGGCGGGTGCGGATACGGCGCAGCGCGTCCGGCCTGGCGTTCCTGGCGCCGCCGCTGCTGCGGGGCGAGGCGTTGCCGCCGGACCTGCGTGAGCGCGTCCGACGCGGCCTGGGCGTGGCGGCAGAGGACGTGGTGGACGCCCGCTGGGCCGACAACGGCACCGGCTGGCTGGCACTGCGGCTGCGTGATCGTGCGGCCGTACTTGCGATCCAGCCGGACTACGCGCAGCTGGAGGGCATGAAGGTCGGCGTGTTCGGGCCTTGGCTGCCCAGTGATGGCGACGAGGCCCAGTACGAAAGCCGTGCCTTCATTGCCGGCGACGGCGCCCCGGAAGACCCGGCCACCGGCAGCCTAAATGCCGGCATCGCGCGCTGGCTGCTGGCCACCGGCGAGGCGCCGGATCGCTATGTGATCAGCCAGGGCACGGCGATCGGGCGCGCCGGCCGATTGCGGGTGGAGCGGCTGGGCGATGCGCTGTGGATCGGCGGCGACTGCGTGACCTGCATCGAGGGCCAGGTCACGCTGTGAGCCAGACAGGGGCAGGGCGCCGGCAGCGCCATGCACCGCATGGCGTTATGGGTCCAGCGCCACCACGTTGTTGCGCTGGGTCACTTCCGCCGCACCGTCGGCCTGCATCACGCGCACGCGCAGGCCAGCGCGCTCCCCGGCCGGCAGCGGCAGGCTGACGGTCGTGGTCTTCGGCAGCAGGTCGCTCGGCGCCGCCAGACTCGGAATCTCGGCCCGGGCCAGCTCGCGGCCCTTCGCATCTTCCAGCACTGCCACGCCCACCCCGGTGGCGACGTGGCCCAGGCTGTGCACGGTCACCTGCACCTGACGCCCGTCCACGCGCACATCGCCCCGCCCGATGCCGAGGTCGGCACGCTGTTCGACCGGCGTGCCGGCCTGCACCAGCTCGAACTCGAACACCTGGCTCTGGCCCGGCACGAACCGCAGCGTGGTCGAGGCACTGCGCTCCAGGGTGAGATCGCGCGTGATGGCCTTGCCATCGATGGTGTCATCGCCGTCGCGGTCCACGCCGCTGGTCATCCGCCATTGCCCGGCGGTGACGTTCCAGGTGCTCATCTCCGCATCCACTGCGTGCTTGCCCAGGTTGTAGGCGATCACCTTGAAGCGGTCCGGCGAGGGTGCATGCACCAGCAGCGCGACCTGCTCGGCGGCCTGCGGCTGGGCGAAGCGCCAGCTCACGGTGTGGCCCGGCCAGCTCTGGTTGCGCTTGAGCGCGATGCCACCCAGGCGTGCACGCTGCAGGAATTCGCTTGGCGCTTCGACACGGTCGGACCACCAGTGGCCTTCGGTGTTCATGTATTCGCGCTGCGCCTTGGCCTGGATGCCGTCGGCATGCAGCGCCTCCAGGTACTTCTTGTCGCCGGTGGCCTGCCACGCCATCAGGCTGGCGAAGCCGGTGCTGCCACCGTCGGCATCGCTGATGAAGCGCGGGTTCCACTCGGCACCGCGGCCCAGCGCTTCCACGTAGTTCTCGCCCAGGTTGGACAAGGCGCCCGGGCCACCCCGCTCGACGCGGTAGTCCAGCGCCTTGAGGTATTTGTCATCGCCGGTCCAGCGCCATGCCGCCCAGAAGGTGTGCATGATGTCGCCGCTGCCCGAGCCGTTGTTGAGCTCGCCGCCACGGGTCTTGCCGGTCGCCCAGTTGATCTCGTTCGGCAGCGCCCAGCGTCCCTTGTCGTCGGTGTAGGCGTGGGCCAGGTAGCCATCGGCCAGCCCGGTGACCAGCTTGCGACCGGTCGGATCGGCGTTGTACTGGCCGATCAGGAACGCCGGGTGCAGCACCGGGAAGGAATACGGCTTCTGCCATTGCCAGTTCGGTTCGCGGTACACCTTGTTGCCGCCGAACCAGTTGCTGGAGAACAGCAGATGGCCCTGCGGGTTGGGCAGGATGATGCGTTCGTCGAACGCCTTCACCGTTTCCATCAGACGCTCGACGGTGAGCGGATCGCCCCAGTTGAGGTAGAGCATCGCGCTGTTGGTGTTGATGCCTTCCTCGTAGGCATGCAGCTCGTCGGTCTCGATGGTGCTCAAGCCGTTGCTGAACATGCCATTGCGGTACACCGCATCGGACAGCGCGGTCAGCGAGGCATTGAGCTTGTCCGGCTGCACGCCCATCAGCGCCAGGCCGGGCCACTGCTGGGTCAGGTCGGAATCGTCGGAGATGCCACCGCCGAAATCGCCGTAGGCGATCTGCCGATGGTCGATCCACCACTCGATGAAGCGGCGCACGTAGGTGAGGTCTTCGGTCTGCCGGAACGCCCACAGCGGCACGCCCTTGGGCGGCTCGGGCTGGGTGAATGGCGGCTTGCCCTGGCTGTTGTAGCTGATGTAGTTCCAGTACAGGCGCCCGAGTTCGTGGTCCGGGTCCACCCGCAGCAGATCACTGAGATCGGCATACACGCGCGCGTACAGGCGCTGGCGCTTGGAGGTAGTGTGCTCTTCGACCAGGAAGCCCCAGTTGTCACGCACCTGGTTTAAACGATCGGCGATGTGCTCCTTCTTCGCCTCCTCGCGGTCCTTGTAGACCATGCGGATTTCCGCACCGTCCAGCGAGGTGGCGTTGAACCCCGGTGCGGCCGAGGCGATGGAGATCCACAGGCTGTCGGCGGTGAGGATGCGGTCGCGCAGATCCAGCCACAGGGTGCGCTTCTGGCCCGGTTTGACCGACACCGACACGTCGATCATGTCGCGCGCCGGCCAGATCGGGTCCTTGATGCGGATGTTGAGTGGGATCAGGCCGTCATGGGTCGCCGGCAGGTCCAGCGTGGGCAGATCGATCGCGACGCCGTCCAGGCCGTCATGCATGTTCTCCCAGCTGTGCGCCCAGCTGCGGATCAGCGGTTGTGCCGCCGGGGCATCACTGACGCCGGAGGGAATCAGTACGTGCACGATCGGCAGCGGTTGCGCGGGCAGCGTGTCGGCCGTGCGCTTGCGTGCGCCGGCGCCCTTGGGCAGCGCCATCACCGTGCTGCGTTCGGCCGCCGGGTAGCGGCCGTCGATGTACTCCCGAAGTGCCGCGATGTTGGTGTAGTCCGGCAGCGCCTGGCTGTCGACCAGGTAGCGCTGCTTGACCGTGCCCTCCGGCTCGGCCGCGTCGCTGACCTGGTAGGCCCAGATTTCCTGGATCGGCGTTTCCTGTTCGGTATTGCGGAAGTGCAGGACGCCGCCGGTCTGTGCGGCAATGGCATTCACGCTGCGCACCACGCCCTGCGGGCGCTGGAACAGGGTCTGCGACGGCTGGCCGTCGGTGCTGTGGCTGAGCCCGCCGAACGCGGCGCCACGCACTTCGATGCGATTGACGCTTTCACCGGCCGGCAGGGTCAGGTCCAGCTGCTGGCCGCCCTCGACGTAGGTGTTCCAGTCGGGCAGCTGGAAGTAGTCGTTGCGGCCCGGCAGGCGCGAGCGGTTGTATACGCCCGGCCAGGTGGTTTCGGCAATGCCGTCGGTCGCCTTCCACATCCACTGCTTGTGGTCCTTGGTATCGGCGAACTCGACCTTGCGGATCGTGGTGGTCGGCGCGGTCAGCGCCGGCGGTGGCGCAGCGTCCCAGCCATGGCGGTGGCGCCAGGCGCGCATCGGCTCCGGCACGGCCACGGCGGTGGCGGGCGTGGCATTGCGCGCCAGGGCGGCCATGCCGGCCGGATCGAGCAGGCGGTCGTAGACGCGGATCTCGTCGAAGTCGCTGCCGCGCAAGAAGTTGTAGCGGCTCTGCACCTGGTAGGGCGCCATCACGCGCGCGGCCAGGCCGAGCTGATCGAGTGCGGCGTCGTAGTCGGCGGTGGTCTCCTGGCGGGCCACTTCCTTGCCGTCCACGTACAGGCGCACGCCGTGGTTTTCGTCCCAGCCGAAGGCGATGTGCTGCCACTGCTGCGGCGAGGGAATCTGGTCGAGCTTGAACGACACGCGCGTGCGCGCCAGGTTGGCATCGGTGACGAACGCATCGAAGCCGTGGCCGTTCCAGTCGATGCGCAGCCAGGCCATGTCCCAGCTGCTGTGGTCGGCGTAGCCGACCCGGAAGATCACGAACGGTGCTTCGCCCACCGCGTAGCGCGCGCGCCAGAAGAAGCCCAGCGTGCCGCGCTGGGCCTGGATGTTGCCCGGCGCGTTCCACGACAACACGCCATCATCCGCCCACTCAATGGCGCTGCCGTGCGCCCCGTTCGGCACCCGCTTCACCTTGTCCACGAAGTTGGGGACCGGGTCGCCAGCGGCGGTGTCGGCCTGCAGGCCCTGGTCGGCCGAGACGTGGAAGAGCAGCTGCGGCGCGGTCTGCGCCCAGGCGGTGCCACTGCCCGCAAGCAGCAGCGCCAGCAGGCTGGCGGACAGGCGGGAGAGGCGGATCGAGGGGGCGACAACGCGATGCATGAGACCTTCCTTTCGACAGCAGAAACAGTACAGCGGAACCAGCAGCGGGGGTCAGCCGCTTACGGTGGCCTCCCGCCCCGGCACCGCGCCCGCCATCCCGGAGAGAAGGACGGGGACGGGCGCGATAGCGGTGGCGGAAGACGCAGCACGGTCAGAACTTGTAGCGCAGGCCGAGGTAGTACTGGCGGCCAGTGTGGGTGTAGCGGTCCGGCAGCGACAGCGCCGAATCGACATAGCGCTCATCGGCGGTATCGAGCAGGTTGATCGCCTCGAAGGTCAGCGAGAGATTCTTGTTGACCTTGTAGGACATGTTGAAATCCACGTTCTCCACGCTGTACTTGCCCTGCACATCGGCGGTGGCGAACTGGTTGCCGTCCAGGTCCCAGACGTTTTCCTGCGAGAGGATGGTGCTGATGTACGCGTCGCGGTAGCTGGTGGAGACGCGCGCGCTGAAGCGGCCGTCGTCGTAGTACAGCGTGGCGTTGTACGAGTTCGGCGAGAGGTTCAGCAGGTCGTTTTCGGTGTACGTGGTGACGATCGTGCTGCCGGTTCCCGAGCTGAACATGTATTTGATCTTGGATTCGACGTGCGTGTAGTTGAGCTGCACGCCGAAGTTGCGCCAGAAGCCGGGCAGGAAGCTGAAAGGCTGCTGGTAGGAGACTTCATAGCCCTTGAGCGGGCCGCCCGGGGTATTGAAGTAGCTCTGCACGTTGAACACCGTGTCCGGGCTGAAGCCGGTCGGCAGCAGATCCAGCGAGTAGCCCATGTCCGCCCAGGTGGTGAGCAGGCGGGTGCGCTGCACGTAGCTCTCGATGTCCTTGTAGAACACCGCGGCCGACAGCAGCGCGCCTTCGTCGAAGTACCACTCCGCGCTCAGGTCGTAGTTGGTCGAGCGGAACGGATCCAGCTTGGGGTTGCCCAGGTTGATCGAGTAGCTGCGATCGTCATCGAAGTACGCGGTGGGGCCACCGCTGACGCTCGGCGACAGGTTGGACAGGGTCGGGCGGGCCATGGTCTTGGCCGCGCCTAAGCGCAGCACGAAGGTATCGCTCAGGTCCCACGCCAGGTTCAACGAAGGCAGCCAGTCGTCGTACTTGTGGCCGACCCGGGTGCCGACCTGCAGGCGCTCGCCGGGATCGGCGGTGGCGCTGGCCACCCCGAAGAACGGTTCGCAGGCCGAGGACAGATCGTTGGCGTTGGCGGCGGTGCACGGCGCATAGCCATCGGCGGTGATGCGGGTCTGCACGTAGCGCACGCCCAGGTTGCCGCGGAACGCGCGGCCCAGCAGGTCGGTGTTGAAGTCCAGCTGCAGGTAGCTGCCGTAGCTTTTTTCGTTGACGTCGAAGTTGTTGTTCGATGCGCCGAAGTGACCGACGCTGGCCAGGCGGTAGTCACCGCCGAGCGTGCCGGTGTTGCAGTTGCAGTAGATGTCCAGCAGCTTGGCGATCTGGTTGAAGTCCGGCACCAGCCAGGCGTTGGGCAGGTTGCCGTCCATGCCCTTGCCGAAGCCGCTCAGGGTGTTGCTCAGGTCACCCACGCCCACACCGGCCGGCAGCGCCTGGGAGAGGCGCCCGTAGCTGATGTTGCGGTACTCCTGCGTGCTCATGTCGTAGTCCTTGTAGGCCAGACCGCCGCGCAGGGTGAAGGTGGGGTTGATGTTGAACGTGAGGTCGACCTTGGCCGTATCGAAGGCATTGTCGACGTACTGCGGGTTCAAGCGCACTTCGCTGATGTTGCCGCCGCGCGCGGTACCGTTGGCATTGACCGGCGTGCTGCCGTAGCCCAGCCACTTCCAGTTGTCCACGGCGTTGAGATCGAACGGGAAGGACATCGCCGGCACCTTGCCGTTGCGCATGTCCAGCACGAAGCCATCCAGGTTGCTGTTGTCGAAGCTGACCATCGAGAAGACCGGCCGCTCATAGTTCGACTCGGAGTGGCCGATCACCGCATCCAGGCGCACCGCGTCGTTGAAGCGATGTTCCAGGTTCAGGCTGAACTGCTTGAATTCGGTGCTCTCTTCGATCGCGGTGGATTCGGTGCGGAAGTCGACGTTGTCGAACACGCCGTAGGTCAGGCGGTTCTGTTCATCGGCCTGCGCCTCGCGGACCACGATCTGGGTCTTGCCGCCGTACTGCGCGGTGCGGTGCAGGTTGGCACCGATCGAATCTTCGCGCACATTCTTGTCGAGCTTGGAGTACAGCATGTCCAGGTTCAACTGCGTGTCGTCGCTGACCTTGAACTGCAGCGCGCCGGTGACACCCAGGCGCTCGATCTCATGTTCGGTGCGGATGTAACGCGGGTAACGCGGGATCCAGGCATTGGTCGCGGTCTCGTACGCGGCGATGTTCTCGGCGGTCGCGGCCGGGCGATCCAGGCCGGGGCCGCAGTGGGTCGCATCGATGCCGTAGCTGCCCCAGCCGTTGCTGCGCGCCTGGTTGGCGGCGCTGCCGACACCGGCGGCGGATTCATTGGCCAGCGGATTGCGCGGGGTCTGCGGGTCGTAACCAGCCGGGCTGCAGAAGCCGTAGGTGCCGTTGTTGGCCGCGGTGCTCTGGTTGGAGTTGCGGTAGTTGCCGTGCTCCCAGCGGACCGGGTTGTAGCCTTCTTCGAAGATAGTGCGCTTGCTGTAGGCCACCGACATCAGCGCGCCGACCCGGCCGTCGGCCCAGGTGTTGCTGATCAGCCCGGAGATGCGCGGGTCCTTGTTCCTGGACAGCTCGTTGAAGCCGTACTGGCCGCCGAGCGAGGCCTGGAAGCCCTCGAAATCGAACGGGCGCGAGCCGCGAAGATCGACGGTGGCGCCGAGCGAGCCCTCATCGGTCTGCGCCGACTGGGTCTTGTTGATCTTGACCCGGCTGAACAGCTCCGAGGCGAAGGTATTGAAGTCGAAGCCGCGGCTGCGGTTGACGCCGGTGGTACCGCTGCCGGCGGTGGACAGCGCTTCCAGACCGTTGATGCGCACGCGGGTGAAATCCGAGCCCAGGCCGCGCACGGAGATCTGCTGGCCTTCACCGCCTTCGCGATCGATCGAGACGCCGGCGATGCGCTGCATCGACTCGGCCAGGTTCAGATCGGGGAACTTGCCGATGTCTTCGGCGTAGATCGCATCGACCTGCTCGACGCTGTAGCGCTTTTCATCCAAGGATTGCTGCAGGCTTTCGCGGTAGGTCGCCTTGACCTCCACCTTGTCCAGATCCACTGCATTGAGCGAGGCGGCCGCTTCGGGCGTCTGCTGTGCCGCGGCAATGCCGGCCACGCCCTGCAGCGCGAACGCGATTGAGACCGCAAGCAGGGTAACCGGTGTCTTTTTACGGGTGTCGAGTCGATCCATCGTGTGTAACCCCCTCCCAGGGTGCGCCGCCATGCGACTTTGATGTTGATGAGTCATGACGTCCGGCCTCCCCCGGAGCGTCTGTCGCGCCTTGCCGCGTGACACCGCTGGTCATCCGAAACGTAACAAACCCTTCACGGGGCGGCATCTTGCGCCGCAGCAGCGTGCATGTGCTGGCGAGGGTCGGGGATGGCAACGATGGCGGCGTGCGCGCAGCCGGCGACGTGATCGCTCACGCCGCCGGTGGGTACTGCCGTTGAATCAGAACTTGTAGCGCACGCCCAGCAGGAACTGGCGGCCGGTTTCGGTGTACTGCAGCGGCAGGCGACCCGTGGCCGGCGAGTAGACCCACTCGTCGGAGGCTTCGTTGGTCAGGTTGATGCCTTCCAGGCTCAGTTCGAGCTGGTCGCTGATGGTGTAGCGGATCGAGGCATCGAGGACCGTGGTGCCGGTCATGCCGTGGTAACCGTCGAGGTTGAAGCCGGTTTCCGTACCCGGTGCCTGGGTCAGGTAGTCATCGCGGTTGGTCGCCGAGACGCGGCCGGAGAAGACCTTGCCTTCGTAGAACAGCGTGGCGTTCCAGGACGACTTGGACAGACCGGTCAGGTCGGTCTTCATCACCGGCTGGCCCGCAGCGTTGAGGTACTGGATCTGCGACTCCACCCAGGTGTAGTTCAACTGCACGCCGAGGTTGGACCACTTGCCCGGCAGGAAGGTGAACGGCTGGGTGTAGTTCGCTTCCACGCCGTGCAGTTCACCACCGGGGGTGTTGACCGGGCGGCTGTAGGTGAAGTCGTCGGCAGGCGAGGCACCGGTACCGATCAGCAGCGAGGCAGGCAGGCCGCTGTCGGAGTACGGACGCACTTCGCGGGTGGTCTGCACGAAGCTCTCGATGTCCTTGTAGAACAGACCGATACCGGCCATCGCGCCTTCGGCGAAGTACCACTCGAAGCCGAGGTCGACGTTGGTCGCGCGGATCGGCTCCAGGTCCGGGTTGCCGCTGGAGATGGTGCGTGCACCACCGGCCACGGCCACCGTTGCGCCCGGCGTCAGGCTGCCCAGACCCGGGCGGCTCATCACCTTGGCCGCGCCGAGGCGGATCAGGAAGTCCGGGGTGACTTCGGCCACCAGGTTGAACGAGGGCAGGGTGTCGTTGTAGGTGCGGTTCTCCGTGGTGGAGACCGTACCGGTGGCCAGCGTGGACAGGCCGGTGGAGCTCTGCTTGGTGCGCACGTAGCGCACACCCACGTTACCCGACAACGGCAGGCTGCCCAGTTCGGTGGAGAACTCGCCCATCAGGTAGGCACCACGGTCCTTCTCTTCGACGCTGCGCACGTTGTTGGCGCGCGGGGCGACGGCGAAGATGCCGCTGTTGCTGTAGATATCGAACTGATCGGCAATCGCGTTCAGATCCGGCACCACCCAGTTGGACGGGCTGCCGTTGATGCCCTTCAGGCCGGCCTGCTCGGTCATGTCCACCGGCACGATCTTGGTGCCATCGGCGAAGTTGGGCACGGCCAGTTCGCTGGCACGGCGCAGTTCGGTGGTCTTGAAGGTGTAGTCCTTGGCAAGCACGCCGCCCTTCAGGCGGAAGCCAGGGCTGATGTTCCAGTTGAAATCCAGCTGGCCGGTATCGAAGTCGTTGTCCACGTACTGCGGGCGCAGACGGATCTCGGCCAGCTCCCAGCCCGCCGGGTTGGTCGGGTCGATGCCGTAGTTCAGCGTCGGGAACCGGCTGTTGCCCCGGTAGTCGTAGCTGTAATTGTCGACGTCGTACTTGTCCATGATGATTGTGGTCTGCACCGGGTTCTCGTGCTTGGAGCGCGAGATGCCGACCTTGCCGGACAAGGTGAAGTCATCGCCGAAGCGGTGCTGGCCGTTGAGGCTGAGCTGCTTGAACTCGGTGCTCCACTCGTCATGGCGGTTTTCGGTGCGGATGTCGACATTGTCGAACTCGCCGTAGACCAGCGCGTTGTTCTCGATCACGCCGTTCTTGACGATCATCGCCGGCTTACCGACCAGGCGCGGCGTGGTGCTGGTGCCACGGCTGAAGGAGATCGCCTCGATGTAATGCTCGTCGCGGGTGGCGTCGATCTTGGAGTACAGCGCATCCAGCGAGAACTCGGTGGCGTCGCTCGGCTTCCACTGCAGGGTACCGGTCACGCCCAGGCGCTTCTGCTCATGCTCCATCTGCACGTAGCGCGGGAAGCGCGGGTGGTAGACGTTGGCCGAACGCGCCGCGGCGAACGGCGAGGCCGCATTGAAGTTGCCGTTGCTCGGGCCGTTGGCCCAGCGGCCGGTGTTGGAGCCCTCTTCCAGCGCCTGGCGCTCGGAATAGGCCACCGACAACAAGGCACCGAAGGTGCCATCGGCAAAGGTGTTGGAGATCAGCGCGGCCATGCGCGGGTCGGCCTTTTCGGCCATCGCGTTGTAGCCGGCCTGGCCGCTGGCGGCGAAGGTGAAGCCGTCATAGTCGAACGGGCGCGCGGTGCGCAGGTCGACCGTGGCCCCCAGCGAGCCTTCCTCGACGTCCGCCGAGGCGGTCTTGCGCACCATCAACTGCGAGAACAGGTCCGAGGCGAACACGTTGAAATCGAAGCCACGGCCACGGTTGGTGCCGCCGCTCTGGTCGCCGGCGCCGACGGTGGTCAGCGCTTCCATGCCGTTGATGCGCACGCGGGTGAAGTCCGGGCCCAGGCCGCGCACCGAGATGTTGCGGCCTTCGCCGGCCTCACGGGTGATGACCACGCCGGGAATGCGCTGCAGCGACTCGGCCAGGTTCAGATCCGGGAACTTGCCGATATCCTCGGCGACGATGGCATCGACCACGCCGGCTTCGCCGCGCTTGATGTCCAGCGCCTTCTCGACACTGGCGCGGTAGCCGGTGACGGTGACGGTATCCAGGTCGGTGGGGTTGGTGCCCGCATCCTGGGCCAGCGCGGTACCACTCAGCGCCAGGCCGATCGACAATGCGAGCAAGGTAACCGGTGTCTTTTTCTGCGTGTTCTGGACTTGCATGTTTTCCCTCTCCCAAGGTGCTACATGAAACAGCTATCCAACGACATGTCAGTGCAATGACACCGCTGGTCAGGGCGGACGTTAACAGCCCGTTACTGATCCGGCATCTTGCACCGCAGCAGACTTTCAATGTCCCGCAGACGCTTGCAGGACAATGGTTCCGACATTCGGGACAGGTGGACGGGGCGGCGTCCATCGCTAGAATGACACCGCTAGCCATTGCTGCTGGGCGTCCTTGCGGCGTCCGCGGCCCTCACAAGGATCCAGGACCATGAGTCGTGTTGTCTGTTTCGGAGAGTTGTTGCTGCGCATGAGCGCCCCCGGCCGCGAGCTGTTGCTGCAGCGCGGCCAGTTGGCGGTTCACGCGGGCGGCGCGGAGGCCAACGTTGGTGTCTCGCTGGCCCATCTTGGGCATGCAGTGGCGGCGGTCAGCACGGTGCCGTCCAACCCGCTGGGCGAGTTCGCGCTGGGCGAGCTGCGCCGCCACGGCGTGGACACCACCGCCGTGCGGCGCACCGACGGCCGGATGGGCCTGTACTTCCTGACCACCGGCGCCGTGCAGCGTGCCAGTGAAGTGGTCTACGACCGCGCCGATTCGGCCTTCGCCAACAGCAGTCCCGCCGACTACGACTGGGACACGCTGCTGGCCGGCGCCGACTGGCTGCACCTGTCCGGGGTCAGCCCGGCGCTCAACCCGGCGATGGCCCAGGCCACGCTGGCCGCAGCCCGTGCGGCGTGCGCGCGCGGCGTGAAGGTGTCCTTCGACGGCAACTTCCGCCCGTCGCTGTGGGCGCGCTGGCAGGGCGATGCGCCTGGCATCCTGCGCGAATTGTTCGCCTGCGCCGATCTCGTCTTCGCTGACTACCGCGATATCGGCGTGGTGCTCGGGGGTGCGTTCGAGCAGGCCGATGTGCGTGAGCGCGTCGATGCGGCCGCGGCGCAGGCCTTCGCCGCGTTCCCGCGGTTGCAGTGGATGGCCTGCACCCAGCGCACCCCGCACAGCGTGGACAACCATGCACTCGGGGCGATGCTGATCGGCCGTGATGGCACCCGCGCGGTGGCGCCAACCCGCGAAATGATCGGCATCGTGGACCGCATCGGCGGTGGCGACGCCTTCGCCGCCGGCATCCTGCATGGCATGATGCGCGGCTTCGCGCCAGACGCGATCGTGCGTTTCGGCCTCGCCGCAGGCTGCCTGAAGCACTCGATCCCCGGCGACTTCAACCCTGTCAGCGAGGCTGACATCATGGCCCTCACGGGCGAGGAGCGATTCGATGTCCGGCGCTGATCCACGCGTACGCGCAGTCCTGAAACTGGCCCCGGTGATTCCGGTGTTCACCCCGGAAAACGTCGACGATGCCGTCGAGGTCGCGCGCGCACTGTTCAACGGCGGCCTGCCGGTGATCGAAGTGACGCTGCGCACGCCGATGGCGATGGACGCGATCCAGGCCATGGTGGAGGCGGTGCCCGATGCCGTGGTCGGCGCCGGCACCGTGCTGACCGCCGCGCAGATGGAGAAGGTCAAGCAGGTGGGCGGGCGCTTTGCGGTATCGCCGGGTGCGACCCCGCGCCTGTACGCCGCCGCGCGCGATACCGATCTGCCGTTCCTGCCGGGCGTGGCGACCTCGTCGGAGCTGATGCTCGGCCTGGAGCACGGCCTGGATACCTTCAAGTTCTTCCCGGCGGTGCAGGCCGGCGGCGCGGCCATGCTGTCGGCATGGAACGGCCCGTTCGGCGATGTGCGCTTCTGCCCGACCGGCGGCATCAGCGCGCAGACCGCGCGCGATTTCCTCCACCTGCCCAACGTGCTGTGCGTGGGCGGGTCCTGGCTGACCACCCGGGCCCTGCTGCAGGCCAAGGACTGGACCGGCATCGAGCAGCTGGCACGCGATTCGGCCGCGCTGGTCGGCTGAGCCTGCAGGGCCTGCCGCCTCAGTGGCGGCGGGCCGTTGCGCCGACGCGGCGATACAGCGTGCTGCGGCTGATGCCCAGCGCGCGCGCCGCCTCGGCGACATTGCCGTTGCTCGCGCGCAGCGCGTCGCGCATGGCGGTTTCGGTCATCGCCTCCAGCCCCTCTGCCGTGGATGGCATCACCGCTGCGTGCACCCTGTGCAGATAGGCCGGCAGCATCCCATGCAGGATCACCTCGCCCGGATCGCTCAGCGCCACCAGCGTGCGCAGGCACGAGCACAACTGCCGCACATTGCCTGGCCAGGCATACCCGGCCAGCGCCTCCAGCGCGGCGGACTCCAGTTGCCGGCCCTGGCCAAGGCGTTGCCACAGGCCCTGCACCAGCGCCGCACGGTCAGCATGCTCGCGAAGGGCGGGCAGACGCACGCTGTGATCGGCGATGCGGTAGTAGAGATCGCTGCGGAAGTCACCGGATGTCATCGCCACATCGAGATCACGGTGGGTGGCGCAGATCAGGGCGAAATCCAGTTGCACCGGCTTGCCGCCGCCCAGCGGTGACAGCGTGCGCTCCTGCAACACCCGCAGCAGGCGCGGCTGCAGCGCCAGCGGCATGTCGCCGATCTCATCGAGGAACAGCACGCCGCCCTGGGCCTGGCGCAGCAGGCCGGTATTGCCGCTCTTGCGCGCACCGGTGAAGGCCCCTTCCTCGTAGCCGAACAGCTCGGCTTCGATCAGCCCTTCCGGCAGCGCCGCGCAGTTGACCGCCACGAACGGTTTGTCGGCACGCGTGCTGCGCCGATGCAGTTCGCGTGCGAACACCTCCTTGCCGGTGCCGGTCTCGCCCTGCAGCAGCACCGGCAGCTGCGCGTCCAGCACGCGGCAGGCGCGCTCGAGCACCTGCTGCTGGGCGGCGTCGAACAGGGGGCTGGCATCCACCCGCACCGCTGCCGCGGCGGCACGCGCGGGTGCGGCGGCGGCCGGACGCGCGGGCAGCGGCGAGTGGACCGTGGCGCCGCCGGCAGGGCTCACGTGGCCGTAAAGCGCGCGTCCCTGGCGATCAACCAGCGCACCATCATCGTGCAGCCGCGAGAGCGGACCATCGAACAGCGCCGCGTAGGGCGCCCTGCCGATGTCGCCGTGGTCCAGACCGAACAGGGCCAGCCCGGCGCGGTTGGCCGCCACCAGGCGGCCATTGCGGAAGCCCAGCACGCCTTCGCGCGCGGTACCGAGCAGGCCGGCGTCGTGATGCAGGCGGACCACCTCGCAATCGCCCAGTCCCGCCTCGAAGTAGCGGTGCTCGATATGCGCCACCGCCTGCCGTGCCAGCACACGGGCGTGCAGGTGCTGCTGGCGCGCGTCGCCGGAGATGTCGAGCACGCCCACACGCTGCCCGTACGGGTCGAAGATCGGCGTCGCCGAACAGGTCAGGATCGCGTGCGGGGCGAAGTAGTGCTCACCGCCACGCACCTCCACCGAGCGACCTTCGACGATGGCGGTGCCGATCGCATTGGTGCCCACCGTGGTTTCATCCCAGCGCACGCCTGGCATCAACGCCACCCGCCCGGCCTTGTCGAGGAAACCCGGGTTGCCCTCCGCATCCAGGATCCAGCCGGCTTCGTCGGTGAGCAGCGCGATGCTGCCGGTCGCGGCGATGTCGGCGGCCAGGCCATCCAGCTCCGGCCGCGCCAACCGCCACAGCGTTTCCTGGCGCTGACGCAGCTCGCGCAGGCGGGCGTCCGGCAGCGGTTCGACCTCCGGCTGTGCATCCACCGAGAGCCCACCGCGCTGGCAGCGCTGCCACGACTGCAGGATGGTGTCGGGCACGATGCCGACCGGCGCCGCGCCGCGCTCGAAAAAGGAGCGTCGCGCATTGCCGACACGGTGCTGGAGCGGGAGCTGGGACACCTGGATTCTCCAGTGTCGCAATCTGCGACAGTTGTAGCGGGGCCTGTTCCGATAAACACCACACCCGGCGTTACCGTGCAATGACCGGCGGTGGTGCACCGCACCAGTTTCCGCGGGCCTCCCCAATCGGTGCGCCGGGTGAGGCCATGTCGCACCGCACCACGTCGAACCTGGCATCGTCCTTGCGCCATGGAACAGACCCTTACCGGGCCTGTCCACCGCCATCCGGAGATGCACCCATGAATGCCGTCACGTCCGCCAAGCCGCACGCCACCGACCCGCAGTCCATCTTCAAGCCGCGCTACGGCAATTACATCGGCGGGGAGTGGGTGGCGCCGCGCAGCGGTCAGTATTTCGACAACACCACGCCGGTGACCGGCAAGGTGTTCACCGAGGTCGCCCGCTCCAACGCCGAGGACATCGAAGCGGCGCTGGACGCCGCCCACGCGGCCAAGACCGCCTGGGGCCAGACCTCGACCACCGAGCGCGCCAACATCCTCAACCGGATCGCCGACCGCATCGAAGAAAATCTCGAGCTGCTCGCCCATGCCGAGACCTGGGACAACGGCAAGCCGATCCGCGAAACGCTCAACGCCGACATCCCGCTGATGGCCGACCACTTCCGCTACTTCGCCGGGGCGGTGCGCGCGCAGGAAGGCAGCCTGTCGGAGATCGACAAGGACACCATCGCCTACCACTTCCACGAGCCGCTCGGCGTGGTCGGGCAGATCATCCCGTGGAATTTCCCGATGCTGATGGCCGCCTGGAAGCTGGCGCCGGCGCTGGCCGCCGGCAACTGCGTGGTGCTCAAGCCGGCCGAGCAGACCCCGGCCTCGATCCTGGTGCTGATGGAGGTGATCGGCGACCTGCTGCCGGCCGGCGTGCTCAACGTGGTCAACGGCTTCGGCGTGGAGGCGGGCAAGCCGCTGGCGTCCAACCCGCGCATCGCCAAGATCGCCTTCACCGGTGAAACCACCACCGGCCGGCTGATCATGCAGTACGCCAGCCAGAACCTGATTCCGGTGACGCTGGAACTGGGCGGCAAGTCGCCCAACATTTTCTTCGCCGATGTGATGGCCGAGGACGATGATTTCCTGGACAAGGCCATCGAAGGCTTCGTGCTGTTCGCCTTCAACCAGGGCGAGGTGTGCACCTGCCCGTCGCGTGCGCTGATCCAGGAATCGATCTACGACAGATTCATGGAGCGCGCGCTCAAGCGCGTGGCCGCGATCAAGCAGGGCAACCCGCTGGACCCCAACACGATGGTCGGTGCGCAGGCCTCCTCCGAGCAGCTGGAGAAGATTCTGTCCTACTTCGACATCGGCCGGCAGGAAGGCGCGGAGGTGCTGATCGGCGGCGAGCAGGCCACCCTCGACGGCGACCTGGCCGGCGGCTTCTACGTGAAGCCGACCGTGTTCAAGGGCCACAACAAGATGCGCGTGTTCCAGGAAGAAATCTTCGGGCCGGTGGTCTCGGTGACCACCTTCAAGACCGAGGAAGAAGCACTGGAGCTGGCCAACGACACCTTGTACGGCCTCGGTGCCGGCGTGTGGAGCCGCGATGCCTCGCGCCTGTACCGCATGGGCCGCGGCATCCAGGCCGGGCGGGTGTGGACCAACTGCTACCACGCCTATCCGGCGCATGCCGCCTTCGGTGGCTACAAGCAGTCGGGCATCGGCCGCGAGAACCACAAGATGATGCTCGACCACTACCAGCAGACCAAGAACCTGCTGGTCAGCTATTCGCCCAAGAAGCTGGGCTTCTTCTGAGCCCCCGGGCTTGATCCCGATCAAGGCGCCGGCATGCGGCCGGCGCCACAGTGCAGTGATTGGCAATCCACGGAGATCCACGCATGAACAAGACCATGAAGGCCGCTGTCGTCCGCGAATTCGGAAAGCCGTTGCGTATCGAGGAAGTCGAGGTGCCGCGTCCGGGGCCCGGCGACATCCTGGTGAAGATCGAAGCCTGTGGCGTGTGCCATACCGACCTCCATGCGGTGGACGGTGACTGGCCGGTCAAGCCCAATCCGCCCTTCATCCCCGGCCACGAGGGCGTTGGCCACGTGGTGGCGGTAGGCGCCGGGGTAAGCCATATCCGCGAAGGCGACCGCGTCGGCATCCCGTGGCTGTACTCGGCCTGTGGCTATTGCGAGCACTGCCTGGGGGGTTGGGAAACGCTGTGCGAGGCGCAGCAGAACACCGGTTACTCGGTGAACGGCGGGTTCGCCGAGTACGCTCTGGCGAACGCGGCGTATGTCGGGCTGCTGCCCAAGAGTGTGGGCTTCATCGAGGTCGCGCCGATCCTGTGCGCCGGCGTCACGGTCTACAAGGGCCTGAAGGTCACCGATACGAAGCCGGGCCAGTGGGTGGTGATTTCCGGCATCGGCGGGCTGGGCCACATGGCTGTGCAGTACGCCAAGGCGATGGGCCTGAACGTGGCGGCAGTGGATATCGATGACGGCAAGCTCGCCCTGGCCGAGCGGCTGGGCGCGACGATCACGGTCAACGCACGCAACACCGACCCGGCCGCGTTCCTGAAGAAGGAGATCGGCGGGGCACATGGCGCACTGGTCACCGCCGTCTCGCCGAAGGCCTTCGAGCAGGCACTGGGCATGGTCCGCCGCGGTGGCACGGTCTCGTTGAACGGCCTGCCGCCGGGCAACTTCCCGCTGGACATCTTCGGCATGGTGCTCAACGGCATCACCGTGCGTGGCTCGATCGTCGGCACCCGCCTGGACCTGCAGGAATCGCTGGAATTCGCCGAGCAGGGCAAGGTCGCCGCGACGGTCACCAGCGATTCGCTGGAGAACATCAACGACATCTTCGCGCGCATGCAGGCCGGCAAGATCGAAGGCCGCGTGGTACTGGACATGAGCGCGTAAGCACACGGCGCGCTGCCGACCCATCGGCAGCGCCTGTTTCACGGTAGTGCCGGCCGCTGGCCGGCTCGGAGAGCCCCGATCATGACCGACCTTCCGCTCCAGGTAATGGCCACGCTCCCGGCCCTCCAGCTGATCGAGACATTGCAGGCCCGCCACGGCGACCTGCTGTTCCACCAGTCCGGTGGCTGCTGCGACGGCTCCTCGCCGATGTGTTTCGCCCAGGGCGATTTCATCGTGGGCGACCGTGACGTGCGCATGGGCGAGATCGGCGGGGCGCCGTTCTACATCAGCCCCGCGCAGTTCGAATACTGGAAGCACACCCAGCTGATCATCGACGTGGTGCCTGGCCGGGGCGGCATGTTTTCGCTGGAGAACGGCGAGGGCGTGCGCTTCCTGGTCCGCTCGCGCTTGTTCAGCGATGAGGAGTTCGCGCGGCTCAAGGCCGCCGGCCGGGTCTGAACCACGCCGCGGCAACCCGTCCATAATGGCGGCTCCCCCGCCGTGACGCCCCTGCCATGCCTGTGTGGTCCGCCCTGAAGAATTCACTGCTGTCCGTACTGGCTGTCGTGTTCGCGTTCGCGGTGATGGTGCTGGTCACCAGCCTCGATTCGTGGCTGGTGCCGTTGCTGCGCATTCCGCCGGGCGGCGAGCCGCAGCTGGCCTGGGACCTGGCCTGGACGATCCTCAGCGGCATCGCCGCGATCGCCTTTGCCAGCCGTTATGCGCCCACCTGGCCGCGTGTGCACGGCGGCGTGGTGTGGGCGGTGATCGCGGCCGCATCGATCTACACCGCGTGGGATTTCGGCAGCGATTTCCCGTTCTGGTTCGTGGTGATCCTGCTGGTCTCGCTGCCGGTGCAGGCATTCGTGGGCCTGTGGGTAGGCACGCGGTTCCGGCCAGCGCGCGCCTGATCAGCTGCCCGGCAGCACCTGCTTCACCTGCTTCATGCCTTCCCACGGGTCCTGCTCCAGCCGCTCCGCGCGCTGCAGTGCTTTCGCCATCGGGAAGGCGTCCGGCGCCGCGATGCGGCCCAGCTCTTCCCAGCGCAGCGGCACCGCCACGCCGGCTCCGGGCCGCGCCCGCAGCGACCACGAGCTCACACTGGTGGCGCCGCGCGCATTGCGCAGCCAGTCGATGAAGATCACCCCATCGCGCTTGGCCTTGCTCATCGTCGCCACATAGCGCTCCGGTGCCTGGGTGGCCATGGCCTGCGCAAACGCCTCGCAGAAGTCCTTGGCCTGCGCCCAGTCGGCCTTGGGCTGCAGCGGCACCACCACGTGCACGCCCTTGCCGCCGGAGAGCCGGACGAAGCTCTCCAGCCCGGCTTCCTGCAGACGCGCGCGCACATCGCGTGCGGCGGCCTTGATCTGCGTCCAGTTCACGCCTTCGCCGGGATCCAGATCGAACACCAGCCGGTCCGGATGTTCGGGATCCTCGACGGTGGCGCCCCAGGGATGCAGCTCCAGGGTGTTCATCTGCACCAGCTGCAGCAGACCCTCCACGTCCTCGATGTAGAGGTAGTCTTCGCGCCCGCTCTTCTGCTCCAGCGGGATCGCCTTGACCGCGCCACCCAGGCCGGTGCCATGGTGTTTCTGGAAGAAGCAGGGCTTGTCCACCCCGTCCGGGCAGCGCAGCACCGACAGCGGGCGGTGCGCCACCTCGGGCAGGATCCAGCGCGCCATGCGGCGGTAGTAGTCGGCCACCTCGCCCTTGGTGATCTTCGCCTTGGCGAACACCACGCGCTCGGGATGGCTGATCGTCACGGTGCTCTCGTCCTGCGCGGCCGTAGCTGCCTTCTTTCGCCCGCGCGTTCCGGCCGGGGTGGCGGAGGCCGCGGTAGGGGAGACGGTAGGGGAGACGGCAGTAGCTGTGGCGCCCAGATCCTTGGCGTGTTTGTCCTCGCGCAGCCGCTTGAAGCTGGCCTGGCGCAGCAACCCTTCCTTGGCCCATCCACGGAACGCGACCTCCGCCACCAGCACCGGCTTCACCCAGTGCACGCTGCGTGCGGTGAACGGCACATGCGCAGGCAGCTCGACCACTGCGTCCTTCACCGTCAGCGGGGTCAGCTGCCTGGTCAGCGCGCGCAGCGCGGCATCGTCGAAGCCCGTGCCGACGCGGCCGACATAACGCAATCCGCGCTTGTCCGGGGTGGCCATCAGCAGCGAGCCGAAGCCACTGCGCGATCCCTTCGGTTCGGTATAGCCGACGATGAGGAACTCATCGGTGTTCTCGTGCTTGATCTTGATCCAGTCGCGTGAGCGTGCGTTGACGTAGGGCGCATCGATCCGCTTGCTGATGATGCCTTCGAACCCGGCCTCGCCACTGGCGGCGAACACCGCCGGGCCATGGTCGCGCACATGGTCGCTGTAGGCCACGGTGTCCGGCTTGCTGCCCAGCAGGTCCTTGAGCAGCGCCTTGCGCGCCAGCAGCGGCACCCGGCTGACATCCACCCCGGCGATGCCGGGCATGTCGAACACCACATAGCGCAGCGGCTGTTTGGCGGTGCCATCGATGACCTTCTGCAATGCAGTGAAGTCGCTGCGGCCCTGCACATCCAGCACCACCAGCTCACCGTCCAGGCGCAGATCGCGCACCGGCAGCCGCTCGATCGCCTGCACCACCTCGGGGAAATCGTCGGTCCAGTTCAACCCGCCGCGTGAGCGCAGCGACACCACGCCATCGCGCACATCGGCCAGCAGGCGATAGCCGTCCCATTTGATCTCGTGCAGCCACTGCTCGCCGTCCGGTGCGGTGGCACGGTGATCGGTCAGCTGGGGCTTGAAGTCATGTGGGTAGGGCGTTGTGCGAGCGCCCTGCAGGGCCAGCGCGCGCTTGGACCAGCGCGCATCGGCCTTGCGTTCGGCCTTGCGTGCGGGGCTACCTGTCGCGGCCTTGGCCGGCGCGGTCTTCCTTGCCGGGGCAGCTTTGCTGGCGTTGGCAGCGGCAACCTTCGTCGCGCTTGCGCGCTTGCCTGCCTTGGGCGGCGCCTCCAGCAGATCATCGGCCTCCATATCCCTCGCCTCGTCGTCATCGCGTTTGATCAACAGCCACTGATGCTGCTTGCCCTTCATCGCGGTGCGCACCAGTTTCCAGCCGCCCTTGAGCCGTTCACCGTGCAGGACGAAGTCCACCTTGCCGGCCGCGATCGCCTCCAGCGGATCGCCATCGCAGGCCCAGGTGCCGTGGTCGTAGACGTCCACATGCCCGGCGCCGTAGTGGCCACTGGGGATGTCGCCGGCAAAGGTCGCGTAGGACAGCGGGTGATCCTCGACCTCCACCGCAAGCCGTTTTTCACCGACGCGCAGCGAGGGGCCTTTGGGTACCGCCCAGCTCTTGAGCACGCCATCGGCTTCCAGCCGGAAATCATAATGGCGCGAACTGGCGTGGTGCAGCTGCACGACGAAGATCGGCCGGCGCGCCAGCGCACCGCGGCGCTCCGCGTCCGGCTCGGGGGTGCCGTCGAAACGGCGTTTGCGGCGATATTCCTGTAGGGACACGTGGGCTTACCCGGCTTTGCGCGCGGGTGCACGCTTGGTGGTTTTCTTGGTCGCCTTGCCTGCTGTCTTGGTCGCCTTTTTGGCCGCCGTGGGTTTGGCGACCTTGGCCGTGGCCTTCTTCGCCGCTGTCTTTTTGGCAGCCGGCGTGCGCTTCTTGGCATCCAGGCTCTTCTGCAGCAGCGACATGAAGTCGACCACGTTGGTCGCATCATCCTCGCGCGGGACCGGCTCTTCCTCCACCTTGGTGGTGCCGCCCTTGGCCTTGATCCGCTTCTTCAGCAGCGTGTGCAGGCGCTCGCGGAACTCATCGTGGTACTCGTCCGGCTTCCACTCGCCGGACATCGACTCGATCAGCTGCTCGGCCATGGCCGTTTCCTTGCTGTTGATCCGGTACTCGGCCAGGCTGCCGCTGGGCAGCTTGTAGTCTTCCGGGTCCACCAGTTCCTGCGGATAGCGCAGGATCATCAGTACCAGCGCGTCGCCGTGCGGCATCACCGCGCACAGGTACTCGCGGGTGCGCACCACGACCCGCGCGATGCCGACCTTGCCGGTGCTGCGCAACGTTTCGCGCAGCAGCACGTAGCCTTTCTCGGCTTTCTTGGCGGGCACCAGCAGGTAGGGCTTCTCGTAGTAGCGCGGATCGATCGTGCCGGCATCGACGAAGGTCTCCACCTCCACCGCCTCATGACTTTCCGGCGCGGCCGAGCGGATGTCGTCTTCTTCCAATACGACGTAGCTGCCCTTGTCGTACTCGTAGGCTTTGACGATATCCTTCCACGGCACTTCTTCGCCGGTATCCGCGTTGACGCGCTCGAAGCGGATCGGTTTGCGGTCGCGCGAATCCAGCATCCGGAAGTGCAGATCCACATTGCGTTCGCCGGACATCAGCGACACCGGGACATTGAGCAGCCCGAATGACAGCGTGCCGGTCCAGATCGGTCGGGCCATGGTGGCGCCACTCCAACACTTCAGGGAGGGCAGCTGTACCGCGCAGCACGTGAAACGCCTGTGTCCGGGCTGTGCAGGCCGGCTGCACGCCGCGGCTACTGCAGCAGGCCGTGCACCGCCGCCGCCGGCATGTGGTCCAGGGCCAGCCACGCGTCTTCGACCACGGCGCGGGCCTGGTGCCAGCCCAGCCGCGACTGACCGCGCATCTGTTCCCAGTGCTCGGCCAGCTCACCATCGGTGTCATCGGCACCGCGCGGCCAGTCCGCGTAGCGGGTGGTCAGCGCGAAGGCGTAGGCCGGATACAGGTCGCGCCAGCTGCGGCGGCCGTGGCTGCGGCGCTGCTCATAATCGCTGCGCATGTACTGCAGGTAGTCCTGTGCGATCGCCTGCGCGTCCTCGGCGCGGTCGCGGCGCGCACGGCGCCCGCTCCGTTCCGGCTGCAGGTAGGCGTTGAACAACGCGGGTGCGGCACGGCGGTCCAGGCGGGGCATGACACGACTCCGACAGCGGCGGGGCAGGCAGGAATAGTCCCGCCGCCGTTATCCAGCCGTGACAGATTCGTTGATGCGGCGGGATTCGCAGCGACTTCACCCGCCGCGCGCTGTAGTGGGGCGCACAGCAACTGGAGAACTCCCATGCCCCGCGATCCCCTGCGCGACGCCACCGCCCCGGTCCCCGGCGAGCAGCGCGCCAAACATGACAACCAGGACGCCGAAGACCGCGGCGCCGGCATGTCCGTGCCCGACGACGCACCCGATCACCTGCCGGTGGCGGTCACGCCGGATCCGGTCCCGCGCGACCGCAAGGATTCGGCGGCCGGCGAGAAAGGCCCGGCCGGTCATCATCGCCGCGAAGATGAATACCAGCGCCGCCAGCGCAAGGAACACGCCAGCGACAACCAGGACGAGGCGCTGGAAGAGACGTTCCCGGCCAGCGACCCGACCTCACCCTTCGTGCCGGCCAAGCCGCCCAGGTAAGTCCCTTGGGTCAGGGCGCCCACTGCCACTGCAGGCCCACGTTGTAGCGGCGGTCCGGGCCGGGTTCGAAGAAGCGCTGGTTGCCGTCGTTGACGATCACCGAGCCGATGTAGCGCTGGTCCAGCGCATTGTCGATCCGCGCGAAGGCCCGCAGCGTGCCCTGCGCGGTGCTCCAGCGCCGCGACACCTCCAGGTTCAACAGGGCATAGCCCGGCGCGCTGTCGGTGGCCACATCGTTGACCACGGTGTCGCTGGAGGCCACCACCTCGGCGGCCCACTGCCACGGGCCCGGGCGGTACTGCACCCGCGCGTTCCACTGCTGCCTGGGTACGCCCGGCAGGCGTGAGCCGGAGGTCACCGTGTTGCATCCAGCGGCCGCGCACAGCGCATACGGATCACGCACGGTGGCCTCGATCCAGGTGTAGGCCAGCGAAAGATCCGCCTGCGCGCCCAGCGGCTGCACATAGCTGGCCTCCGCGCCCTGCCGGCGCGTGCGGCCGATGTTGCGGTAGGTGCTGCGGCCGCCGCTGTTGCTCGCCACGGCCAGCTCGTCATCGGTATCGGCGCGGAACAGCGCCGCCTCGACCTGCGCGCCACGTTGCCCGTGCCACTTGCTGCCGACTTCCAGGTTGCGGCTGCGGGCGGCCGAGAGATCCAGCGCCAGCCCGGCCTGGCCATCGGCGCGATAGCCCAGCTCGTTGAAGGTCGGGGTTTCGAAGCCACGTCCGGCCGACGCGTACAGCCGCCAGGCATCGCTGGCGCGGAACACCACGCCGGCCACCGGCGTGGTCGCTTCGTAGCGACGCGATCCGCTGTCGTCCGGATTGCCGGCGGTGATGTAGTGGTCGTTGGAGCGGAAGCGGACGGTGCTGTGGCGCACACCGAGCAACAACGACCAGCGCGGCGCCCACTGCCACCACGCCTGCGCGAACTGGTCCACGTTCTCGACCCGGTCGCTCTGGTCGCGGCGCAGGCGGCCCTTGATACCGACCTGATCACCCACGAAGTTCTCGTAACCGCGGCGATCCTGCTGCTGACGGTCGGCATTGGCACCGATCACCACATCCAACGGGCGGCCGGCCCAGTCACCGTGCCACGCCCAGCGCGCGTCCAGGCCGCCATAGGCCCCGTCCAGATCGATCACCCCGCCGGCGTGCAGCGGGTTGGCCTGCGGCCCAGGTGGGATCGCCAGGTACTGCTCCACGCTGCGCTGGCCGGCATAGCCCATCGCACGCCAGGTCTGCGCGCCCTCCGTTCGGGTGAAGACCAGCCCGGCCTGGGCCTGGCGCACGGATTTGCGGGTGTTGTACTGGGTAGCCACCGCGGTCGCCTGACGCGGGTTCTCGCGCACCTGGGCGCGGGTGAGGCCGAGCGGATCCTGTGCGTCGGGCGCATCGAAGTAGTTCAGGACCAGATCCAGCTGGCCGCCGCCGACATCGGTGCCCAGCCGGGCGTTGACCGACTCGCGCCGGGCCTGGCTGTGATCGCGCCAACCATCGGTGCGGAAGTGGTTGGCGGCCACGTTGTAGCGGATCGGCCCCTGCACGCCGCGCAGCTGGGCGCCGGCGCTGACAGTGTTGTCGCTGCCGGTATCCAGCCGCAGGCGCCACGGGTCGCCCTCGGCGCCATCCGCGCTCCAGACCTGGACCACGCCACCGGACGAGTTGCCGTACAGCGCCGAGAACGGCCCGCGCAACACCTCCACGCGCTGCGCCGAGAGCAGGCTGGCGTGGGAGAGCTGGCCCTGGCCGTCGGGCATGGTGGCCGGCACACCGTCCACCAGCACGCGTACGCCGCGCACACCGAAGGTCGAGCGCGCGCCGAAGCCACGGATCGAGAGCTGGGTGTCCTGCGCGTAGTTCTGGCGATCGCGGGCGACCACCCCGGGGATGCCGTTGAGGGCCTCGGAGAGCTGGGCCAGCGGGCCGGTACGGTCCTCGTCCACCCAGACCGTGGTCAGCGAGGCCGGCAGATCGATATCGGCCACCTGCGCCACGCGGGCGGCCTGGACCTGGACCGTCGGCAGCCGCTCGATCGAGGCAGCGGGAACGGGGGTGTTCTGGGCCTGCGCCAGCGACGGCAGCAACACGGCCGAGGCCAGCGCACAGTGGCGGGCCAGCGGGGTAAGACGGAGCATGCGGGGCGGGATCCTCGGTAAATGGGCGTGCCGCACGCCATGGTACGGAAGACGAGGTGACGACGGCCTCGGCGCCCTCGGCGGGGCTTTGTTACGATGGGTCGGTTTTGGCTGATTCTGCCGCCAACTCCGCGTCGCGCCACCCTCCCCCTTCCGTCATCCGAATGAGTACCGCCGTGTCCTTCTTTGCAAATGTGGAACTGGTCCCAGGCGACCCGATCCTGGGCCTGACCGAGGCTTACAACGCCGACAGCCGCCCGATCAAGGTCAACCTGGGCGTGGGCATCTATTACGACGAGAGCGGCCGCATCCCGCTGCTCCGCGCCGTGAACACGATCGAACAGCAGCTGGCCACTGACGCCAAACCGCGCGGCTACCTGCCGATCGACGGTCTGCCGGCCTACAACCAGGCCACCCGCGAGCTGGTCTTCGGCAAGGATTCGCCGCTGCTGGCCGCAGGTCGCGTGGCCACCTCGCAGACCATCGGCGGCAGCGGTGCGCTGCGCATCGGCGCGGACCTGCTGCACAAGCTGTTGCCACACGCCACCATCGCCATCAGCAACCCGAGCTGGGAAAACCATCGCGCGGTGTTCGGCGCGGCCGGCTTCGAGGTGGTCGATTACACCTACTTCGATGCCGCCACCCATGGCGTGGACTTCGACGGCATGCTGGCCGACCTCGGCAAGCTGCAGCCGGGCACCGTGGTGCTGCTGCACGCGTGCTGCCACAACCCGACCGGTGCCGACCTCACCGTCGCGCAGTGGAAGCAGGTGGCCGAGCTGTTGAAGGACCGCCAGCTGTTCCCGTTCATCGACATGGCCTACCAGGGCTTCGACAAGGGCATCAGCGAAGACGGCGCCGCCGTGCGCATCATCGCCGAGGCCGGCATCGACAGCTTCGTGGTCGCCAACTCGTACTCCAAGTCGTTCTCGCTGTATGGCGAGCGCATTGGCGCGCTGTCGGTGGTCGCCCCGGACGCGAACGCGGCCAAGGCCGTGCAGTCGCAGGTCAAGCGCATCATCCGCACGATCTACTCCAGCCCGTCCAACCACGGTGCGGCACTGGTGGCCGGCGTGCTCAACAGCGTTGAGCTGCGCCAGGTGTGGGAAGCGGAACTGACCGAGATGCGTGAGCGTATCCACGCCCTGCGCCACGGTCTGGTGGAGAACCTGGTCGCCGCCGGCGCACCGGAGTACGCCTTCATCAACGACCAGGCCGGCATGTTCTCGTACTCGGGCCTGAGCCGCGCCCAGGTGGACCGCCTGCGCGACGAGTTCGCGATCTACGCCGTCGGCACCGGCCGCATCTGCGTGGCCGCACTCAACCAGGGCAACCTGGCATACGTGGCCAAGGCCGTGGCGACCGTCAGCAAGGGCTGAGCAGTAGTGCTCCTGTGAAGCAGAACGGCCGCCCTGCGCGGCCGTTTTTCTTTGCCGCGCCGGCAGCGCGTTGCGCGCGGTGGGAACGGTTACGGCGGCCCGCGCCTCGTAATGGCTCCGGCGAAGGGCGACAATAGGCGCTTCTCCTCTGAAGGCCGCCTGATTCCATGTCCCAGACGTCGCTGACCCGCTATCTGATCGAAGAGCAACATGCCGGCCGCATCAACGCCGATCTGCGCCAGCTGATCGCTGTTGTCGCCCGCGCCTGCACCAGCATCTCCATCGCGGTCAGCAAGGGCGCGCTGGGCGGTGTGCTCGGCGAAGCCGGTACCGGCAACGTGCAGGGCGAGGCGCAGAAGAAGCTGGACGTGATCAGCAACGAGATCCTGCTGGAAGCCAACGCCTGGGGCGGTCACCTGGCTGCCTGTGCCTCGGAAGAAATGGATCACTGCCAGCCGGTGCCCGACACCTACCCGCGCGGTGACTTCCTGCTGCTGTTCGATCCCCTCGATGGCAGCTCCAACATCGACGTCAACGTGTCGGTCGGCACCATCTTCTCGGTGCTGCGCTGCCCGCCGGGCACCGAGCAGCCCAGCGATGCCAGCTTCCTGCAGCCGGGCACCGCGCAGGTCGCGGCCGGCTACTGCATCTACGGGCCGAGCACGCAGATGGTGCTCACCGTCGGCCACGGCACGCACGCGTTCACCCTGGACCGCGAGAAGGGCGAGTTCGTGCTGACCACGCCGGACATGCAGATCCCGGCGGACACCCAGGAATTCGCGATCAACATGTCCAACCAGCGGCATTGGGAAGCCCCGATGCAGGGCTACGTGCAGGACCTGCTGGCCGGCAAGGAAGGCGCGCGCGGCAAGAACTTCAACATGCGCTGGATCGCCAGCATGGTGGCGGACGTGCATCGCATCCTGACCCGCGGCGGCATCTTCATCTACCCGTGGGACACGAAGGATCCCTCCAAGGCCGGCAAGCTGCGCCTGATGTACGAAGCCAACCCGATGGGCCTGCTGGTCGAGCAGGCCGGCGGCGCCGCCACCACCGGCCGCAAGCGCATTCTCGACATCCAGCCCGATCAGCTGCACCAGCGCGTGCCGGTGTTCCTCGGGTCGCGCAATGAAGTGGAAGAAGCCACCCGTTACCACCGCGAACACGACAGCGCGGCGGGTTGATTTGCTACACAGGGCTGGCCATCCGGTCAGCCCTGTTGATACGTGGCAACGGCGTGACATCGGCCACGGCAGCGGTCACCATCGGCCATTCGTGCCCACGGATGACCCCATGACTGCCGACGCACCGCTCGATTTCATCGAAGTAATCCACAACGCCGTCCCCAACGAGGTCTGCGCGGCCCTGCAGGCCCAGATGCGATCCAGTGCGCAGTTGCAGCCGGGCGAAGTGGGCAGCGGTGTGTTCCCGGAACTCAAGCACAGCAAGGATCTTCGCATCAGCGGGCGCCCCGAGTGGCGGCAGGCCGAAGCAGTGCTGCAGCAGGCGGTTTTCAAGGGTTTGCTGACTTATCTACGCCGTTATCCACAGGCCCTGATCTCGCCATTGATGTTGCAGATCCAGGACAGCCAGGGCCAACCGCGCCGGTTGGCGGCCGAGGATTTCCCCGACATGGACGACGCCACGCTGTCCGACCTGGCCCGCACCTGCCTGCGGCCCGGTGCCATCAATCTGCAATGGTATGCGGCGGGCGAGGGCGGCTATCCGTACTGGCACTGCGAGCTGTACCCACGCGATCCGGCCGGCGAAACGCTGCACCGCCACCTGCTGTGGACGCTCTACCTCAATGACGATTTCGACGCCGGCGAAACCGAGTTCCTGTTCCAGGGCCGCAAGGTTGCGCCACGCACCGGCAGCCTGTTGATCGCACCGACCGCGTTTACCCACACGCACCGGGGCAACCGGCCGCAGGGTGGGGACAAGTTCATTGCGACGAGCTGGATTCTTTTCCAGAGTGCGCAGAAATTGTTTGGTGGGAATTGATCAGCGCGCCGACACCAGCAACACAGCACCGACCACCACTACCGCCGCCAACACCATCACCGTGATCAGCACATTGCGCCCGGTGCGCTTCGCCTTCGCCTTCAACCCGGCCAGCACGTCCAGATCGAGATAGAGACGATCACCGCCTGCGTCGCGGATGGCGCCGTTGTCGCGGTAGTACTTCAGTGGCGCATGGAGTGCCGGGTCGATGGTGTCGGCCGCGATCGCGCTCTGCGGAGACAGCGCCTGATGGCCGGTGAAGTGTGCGATCAACGCGTCGCGCTGCTGCTGCACCGCTGCGGTGATGGCGGCATTGATCGCGCTGTTGGCCGCGTTCGACGCGGCCGAGGTGGCTGCCGATGACATGGGGTTCCCCCTGGATATCCGATATGGACGTCAGACCACCCGGCGTCTTGGCCCGATTGTTGGGCGGGCGCGGCCCAAAGTCCATCGGGGGCGCTGGTTAGAACAGCGAGCCCTGGGGTGAGTCCACCCGCGGGGGCAGCGGCCGCAGGAAGCGGGTGCAATCCAGTTTCGGCCAGTGGCTGTGCTGCGCATCGAAGCCCAGGCGCTTGCGGGCCAGCTTGAAACGGTTGGACAGCAGATCGGCGTAGACCCCTTCGCCGCGCATGCGCGTGCCGAACTGGCTGTTGTAATCCTTGCCGCCGCGCAGCTGGTTGATGGTGCTCATCACGTGCGTGGCGCGGTCCGGATGGTGGGTGTCGAGCCAGTCGCGGAACAGCGGCGCCACTTCCAGCGGCAGGCGCAGCAGCACGTAGCCGGCGGTGGAGGCACCGGCATCGTGGGCGGCCTCAAGCACGGCTTCCAGTTCGGCATCGTTGATCCACGGGATCACCGGCGCGACCATCACCCCGACCGGGATGCCGGCATCGCTCAGGCGACGCATCGCGCGCAACCGTGCATGCGGGGCCGAGGCGCGCGGCTCCAGCTTGGCGGACAGGTGGGGGTCCAGCGAGGTCACCGAGAAGTGCACGCTGACCAGCTGCTTTTCCGCCAGCGGCGCGAGCAGGTCGATGTCGCGCTCGACCAGCGCGTTCTTGGTGATCAACGAGAAGGGATGCTGGGTTTCCAGCATCACCTCGATCAGCTGGCGGGTGAGTTTGAGCTTGCGCTCGATCGGCTGGTAGGCGTCGGTGTTGATGCCCAGCGCGATCGGCTGCGGCACGTAGCCGGGGCGCGAGAACTCCTTGCGCAGCAGTTGCGGCGCATTGGTCTTGGCGAACAGCTTGGTCTCGAAGTCCAGCCCGGGCGAGAGATTGAGATAGGCGTGCGAGGGTCGGGCGAAACAGTACGAGCACCCGTGCTCGCAACCGCGGTACGGATTGACCGACTGGCTGAAGCCGACGTCCGGCGACTTGTTGCGGCTGATGATGCTGCGCGCGGTCTCGGCACGGACTTCGGTGCGCAGGCGCGGCGCGGCGAACTCCTCGCTCTCGTCCGGCGCCCAGCCGTCGTCCATCGCTTCGCTGACGGTGACCTCGAAACGGCCCGCCAGGTGCGTGCGGGAGCCCCGGCCTTTGATCGCAATACCCATCGTCAAAGGCTATCGCCGGGAGGTCTCAGGGAATGAGACGTGGTGGCGTCGGAACGGCGGGGATAGGGGATATCCATGGTTAGTAGTATTACTAACCACAGGCGTAAAGAGAAGTGAAACCCGCGCCGGGTAAGGGTCGGCGGAGGTGGAGACCGATTTGATCCCCCAATTTATCCACAGGGCCAGAGCGCGTGCCTGCGGTGCCACGTCACGGGCGGCTGAGCCGACCAACGGTCGGCGCTACCTGATGCCGGGCGCCCCTTACGCGGCAGGGCTACGCGCCGCATCACAGCAGCCGCAGATAGCCCTTCACCGTGGCATCCAGCCCGTCATACAGCGCCTCGCTGATCAGCGCATGGCCGATCGAGACTTCCAGCACGTCCGGCACGGTCCGCAGGAAATCGGCCAGGTTGTCCTGCGACAGGTCGTGGCCGGCGTTGACGCCCAGGCCGGCCGCCTGGGCGCGGCGGGCGGCATCGGCGAACAGTGCCAGCATGGCGGTGGCATCGCCGGCGGCATGCGCCTCGGCGTAGGGGCCGGTGTAGAGCTCCACGCGGTCGGCCCCGATCTCGGCGGCCTGGGCGAGGTCGGCATTGCCCGCGTCCACGAACAGGCTGACCCGGCAGCCGTACGTCTTCAACTCGGCGATCAGCGGTCGCAGCCGCTCGGCATCCCGGGCGAAGTCGACGCCATGGTCGGAGGTCAGTTGGCCGTCGCCATCGGGCACCAGGGTGGCCTGGGCGGGGCGGGTCTGCGCGCACAGCGGCAGCAGCCCGGGATAGCCCTCACGCGGGGGCGCGAACGGGTTGCCCTCGATGTTGAACTCCACGCCGCGCTCGGCCGTCAGCGCGGACAGCGCCAGCACGTCCTCGGCGCGGATGTGGCGTCGGTCCGGGCGCGGGTGCACGGTGATCCCATGCGCGCCGGCATCCAGGCAGGCACGGGCGGCCTGCAGCACGTCCGGGTCGGTGCCGCCGCGCGAGTTGCGCAGGACGGCGATCTTGTTCACGTTGACGCTGAGTTGGGTCATGGCACTACGAGGGGTCGGATTCACCCTGAGCAGCCGGGGTGCGCGCCTGGAGGGCGAGCTCCCGCAGCCGACGGAGTTCGTTGGGATCGGTGATGGCCGCGCGGGTGGGTTGCACGTCACCGAAGCGGGCCACGTAGAGGCCGCGGACCCACGCCAGCAGGAACACCAGGGTGCCCAGCAGCGACAGCGCCATCAGCCCCATGTGGGGGGTCTTGAGCGCCATGCCGAAACAGGCCAGCGCCAACAGCAGAAACAGCCAGTACATGTCGTTCTCCCCGATTGACCGGGCCAGTGTAGCGCTGGCGCCGGGTGCGGTTCCACGGGGAGCAGTGGCTACAGCAGCGGCGAGGCCAGGCGGGCGAACGCCTCGGGCACACGGTGCCGCCACAGCGAACGCTGGCGGTCGTTGTAGACCGGCGCGGCGCTGCTGTATTCGGCCCGCAGGATCTCGGCCAGCGCCGCAACGCGGCCGGTGTCGCTGATCATCATCGAGAGCTCGAAGTTGAGCCGGAAGCTGCGGTGATCGAAGTTGGCACTGCCGACGATGCACACGTCGTCATCGGCGATGAAGGCCTTGGTGTGCAGCATGCGTGGGCCGTACTCGTAGATCTTGACCCCGGCCTGCAGCAGCTCGTCGAAATAGGAGCGCGCGGCCTGGGTGACGAACCAGGAGTCGCTCATCTTGGGCACCAGCAGGCGCACGTCCAGGCCACCGAGTGCGGCCGAGGTCAGTGCCATGCGCGCGGCCTCGCCGGGCACGAAGTAGGGCGTCACCAGCCAGACGCGCTCCTTCGCTTCGTGGATCGCCGCCACGTGCAGCCGGTGGATGGTCTCCCACGACGAATCCGGACCGGAGACCAGCACCTGCGCATTGATGCTGCCCTCGCTGCGGCTGGGCATGGTTTCCGGCCACAGCTGGGCGATGTTGAAGCGCGCCGGCTCCTGGCCGGTGGCGTAGATCCAATCCTCGATGAAGACCAGCTGCAGGCTGCGCACCACGTGGCCCCGCAGCCGCATGTGCAGGTCGCGATACGCATCCGGGCGGACGCTCTCATCTTCCTCATCGGTGATGTTGATGCCGCCGGTGAAGGCCTGCAGGCCATCGATGATGACGAGCTTGCGGTGCGTGCGCAGGTTCACCCAGGGCCGCTTGAACGGTTTGAGCAGCTGTCGCGGGTGGAACCAGACGACTTCGGCGCCTGCATCCAGCAGCGGCTGCAGGAAGCGCTTGCGGATGGACGACGAGCCGACCGCATCGAGCAGCAGGCGCACGCGCACGCCGGCGGCCGCACGCTCGGTCAGCGCATCGCGCAGCGCGGTGCCGGCGTGGTCCGGATTGAAGATGTAGTACTCAAGGTGCAAGTGGTCCTTGGCCGTGGCCACCGCGGCAAGCAGTGCGCTGTAGGTGGCCGCGCCATCGACCAGCCACTCCACCTCGGTGGCCGAGCTCGGTGAGAGCCCGGTGGTGGCCTGGGCGATCTTGGCCAGCTCGGTGCAGTCCGCATCCGGTGGGCAGACGCTGCTGTAATGCTCCATCCCCGAGCGCGAACGACCACGGCGCAGGCGCTGCCGCTTCACCTTCTGCGGGCCGAGCAGGTAGTAGATGAACAGGCCGAGGTAGGGCAGGGCGGCCAGCGACAGGATCCAGCTCAGCGTGGCGACCGGCTCGCGCTTCTGCAGCATGATCCAGCCGGTCAGCCACAGCAGATAGAGAATGTAGGCCGCCACCATCAGGGGGCGCAGGTGGGGGATGGCATCGAGCCAGTCCCCGAAGACGTCGAAGGTTGCGAGCATGGCCGGATGATAGCGGGCAGCCTGGCGCTGGCGCGTATCCACGGCCGGCGGCACAAAAAAAACGCCCCTGTTTCCAGGGGCGTTTTCCAGTCGCGTCATGACTGCGTCTTGCGTATTACTGCTGTACGAAGCCGATCTTCTTCATCTGAGCATTCTTCGCGGCAGCCAACACCTTGGCCATCACGTCGTACTCGGAGTCCGGGCTGGCATCGATGCGCAGTTCCGGCTGGTTGGTCGGATCGCGCTGCACTTCCTGTTCCATACGCTGCTGCAGTTCGCCCACAGCCACGGGGCTGTTGTTCCACGACACCTGGTTGCTGGCGTCCACCTTCAGCTCGATCGGCGGCGGCGGTTCGACCGTCACCGGCGGTGGGTTGAGCACGCGCTGCGGCAGGTCAACGGCGATCGGGTACGTCATGATCGGCGCGGTGACGATGAAGATGATCAGCAGCACCAGCATCACGTCCACCAGGGGCGTGACGTTGATGTCGGCCATGGGGCCTTTGTTACCACCAGTACTGAACGCCATGGCTTACTGCCCCTTTACTTTGGTGGCGACGAAGCCCACGTCGAGCATGCCCTGTTCCTGCGCGACCTTCGTCATCTCATTGATGACGCGCATCTTGGTGGTGCGATCACCACGCAGGTTGAGGGGCGGCTGCGGGGTCTGCTGGGCGGCGGTCGCCAAGCGCGACTCAAGAGTCTGCTTGTCGATTTCCTCGTCGTTCCAGTAGATCGAGCCGTCTTCCTTGACTGCCAAGGTGATCGGGCTCGCCCGCTTTTCAGCGTCTTCCGGATTCTGCACCAGGTTGGCCTCAGGCAGATCCACCTTGACCTTGTGGGACATCAGGGGCGCCGTGATGATGAAGATGATCAGCAGCACCAGCATCACGTCCACGAGGGGCGTAACGTTGATGTCGGCCATGGGGCCGCCGCTGTTACCACTACTGAAAGCCATAACGGGCTCCGTCTAGATCGTGTTGACTACGTTCTCGCTGGGTGACGCGCGTCGCTATTAGCGAACGCGCGAACCGGTGGCGAAGAAGTCGTGCAGGTCGTGAGCGAACGTATCGAACTTGCTGATCGTGGCGCTGTTGATCTTGCTGAAGAAGTTGAAGGCGAACACGGCCGGGATAGCCACGAACAGACCGATGGCGGTCATGATCAGTGCTTCACCCACCGGGCCGGCAACGGCGTCGATCGAGGCGGAACCGGTGGCACCGATCTTGATCAGCGCGCCGTAGATGCCCCACACGGTACCCAGCAGACCCACGAACGGAGCGGTTGCGCCGACGGTGGCCAGCAGGGTCATGCCCGACTGCAGGTTGTTGCTTTCGCGGGTCACGGCCTGACGCAGGGCGCGATCGACGAACTCCGAACGGCTCAGGTTCTCACCCAGGCCACCCGAGGTGCCGCCTTCCGAACGCTGGTGGTGCGCAGCAGCCTGTGCAGCGTCCAGAGCGATCTTGGAGAAGGGCTCCGAAGCCGGCTGTTCTTCCATCGCACGGATGGCGTCCTGGGCGTTCGGGGTATCCCAGAACAGGCTCACGACCTTGTCGGCAGCAGCCTTCAGACGGGTGGCGCGGAAGATGTTGATGACGGTCCAGTACCAGGACATGGCCGACATGATGATCAGGGTCAGCAGCACGACCCAGGAGACGGCGAAGTCACCCGGCTGGGTGGTCATCTCGTGGATCAGGTGCTCGAAGCCCATCTGCGACAGGGCGTTGGAGTTGCCCCCGGCAGCAGCGGCGATGAAAAGTTCCTGCAGCATGACGCTTACCTTTGTTGTGTGTGGTGATAAAGGGTATTGCTAGAAATAACCGCTAGGGGCGGTGGCCGGCGGGCCACCGGCCACTATCAGTTCAGCGCAAAGTTGACCGGGACGCGAACGCGACCTGCGACCTTCTTCCCGCCCGATTCCGCGGAACGGAAGCTCCACTTGCGAGCTGCGTCCATGGCGGCGCGATCGAGGTCACGGTTACGGCTGGACTTCTCGACCGACACATTGGTGACGTTGCCATTGGCATCGACGTCAATGATCAGGATGACTTCACCCTGGATACCAGCACGGAACGCGGCCGGCGGGTAACGCGGGGGGTTCATGTTCTTCGACGAGATGTCGACGCTTGCCTCAATGGTGCTCGGCGGCTGCGGCGGCGACGGCGGCGAAGGCGGTGTGACGATGTCGGTCGGACGCGGGTCCGGGATATCGACCACAGGAGCCTGCGGCGGCGGCGGAACCGGGGACGGCTTCGGCGGCGACAGGTTCTTGACCGGCGGCGGCGGGGTGTCATCCGGCGGCGGCGGCGGCGGCGGCGGTGGTGGCGGCGGCGGAGCGTCGACCAGGGTCACCATGATGTTGCGTTCTTTCTCCGCCACGGCCTTGGGAGCCACAGCCGGGATCAGAAGCATCATGAAGGCGGCGAGATGCAGTGCGATTACAAAAGCGATACCCACGATACGCGGCCAGGAGAGGCCGGTGTCATCGCGTTGTTCGTACCTGTGAACGACTAGTTGTTCCGTCATGCGCCAAGAGCTCATTAGTGGGGCCGGGATACCCGGGGACAGGTAGCCCATGATCAGCGGTGCATGACACCGCAGGAACCTCCAAGCTTATACCAATCCTGAGCGCCTGCGCATCACTTATGCAGGCGTTCAGGCGTTATTCCTACTTACTTCAGGTTGATGATTTTCTTGGCATCCGCCTGGTTCTTCACACCCTTCGCCAGCGCTTGCTGGGCGGCCTGCTTGGCCTCCGGAATGCGACCTTCCGAATGCAGCACGCGTGCCAGATTCAGGTAGGTCTCGCCATCCTTGGAAAGCGGGGCAGCCTTCTGCCACGCCTCGATCGCCTTGTCCGTCTGCTGCGGGTCGGAGTAGTAGTACGCCTGGGCCAGTGCCAGGTATACCTGATAATCCGGCTTCAGGATGTTTTTCTGCAGGCCATCATTGATAACGGCAATGACGTCCTTTTCTTTGTTCTCGCTGTTGGCGTAGATCGAGTACAGCTGCTTGTACTCGCGCTCGTCGGTCAGCTGGCCGGCGGCGTACAGCTTGGCCATGACAGCGCCAGCCTGGTCCATCTGGTCGGCCTGCATGTACATGCTGGCCAGGTTCAACTGCACCTTCTTGTCGTTCGGGTTCTTGGCCGCCAGCGCTTCGGCCTGCTTGACCGCTTCACCGGTCTGGCCGGCTTCGGCCATGGCAGCCATCAGCAACTGGTTCCAGTTGTCCTTCGGCTCGGGCGAGCCGGCAATGGCCTGCTGCAGCACCGGGATGGCCTCGGCGTAGCGCTCGGCCTGGTACAGCGCCTGGCCCTTGGCGATCAGCTCTTCGGGCTTGTTCGACTTGGTCTCGGCGAAGTACTTGTCCAGCGTCGCCAGGCCTTCGTTGATCTGGTCGTCCTGCAGCTGCAGCTGACCCAGCATCAGCATCGACTGGTAGTGGCCGTTGTTGTCCAGGCCACCGAGCTGCAGCACCTGCTCGAGGTACTTCTTGGCAGCGGCGACGTCATCAAGCTGGTAGGCCGCCTGCGAGGCGAGCTGCGCGGCGAGCGACTTGTCGTAGGCGTTGGCAGCGGGATTGGCCAGGATTTCGTCGGCCTGCGCGCGCGTCTCCGGGAACTTCTGGTCGTTGTAGCTGTCAATCATTTTCTGCAGCTTCGGACCGACCTTGGCCGAGGACTTCTGCTCCGGCTCCTGGCGGGTCGCCTGCGGGTAGAGCACTTCGGCCTTGGCCTGCTTCTTCCCGCCACGCGCGCCACGCTCCGACGAGCGGGCCTGGGCGAAGGCATCGGTGATCATGGCGCCACTTACAGCGGTCGCGATGAGGACGGAAAGGACGGCTTGCTTGTGGTTGCTGAAAATCATCTTTCACCTCGATCGAACCGCCGCAGCGGCATCAAAACGGACTGTCAGAAAAATCTGAGCCGCCAAACGTATCAGAAACTGATGGCGTGAGAAATCGTTTCCGATGCTGCAATACAGCATCTTTGACTCGTATCCGGACGCGTCAACCGCACTTTGGCCTGCGCCCGGCCGCCTGGGCTTGTTGGTATACACCACTCAGGGACGGCGCGTCTCGCTGAAGTTCACGGATACGGTTGGCAGGATCGGGGTGGGTGGACAGCCATTGGGGCGAGCGACCCCCACTGGCGGCCATCATGTTCTGCCACAGATCCACTGCCTGGGCGGGGTTGAAACCGGCCTCGGCCATCAGCCGCTGACCCACGATATCGGCCTCGCTTTCCTGCGTCCGCGAGCCGGGCAGCAGGAACGCGGCTTGGGCGCCGGCGCCGCCGAGCTGGCTGACCGTACTGGCCGCACCCTCACCGTAGGCCGCACCGGCAAGTGCCCCGAGCACCGACAGGCCGGTCTGCGCGCCCATCTGGCGGGTGATGCGCTCTTCGTGGTGGCGGGAGATGACGTGCCCGATCTCGTGACCGATCACCGCGGCCAGCTGATCCTGGTTTTTGGCGACCGTGAAGATGCCGGTATTGACCCCGACTTTGCCACCGGGCAGGGCGAACGCGTTGGGCTCCTTGTCGACCATCAACGCCGTCTCCCACCGTACGCCACGGTACTGTGGCGGCAACTGGGCGACCAGCGCATTGACCACGCACTGCACGTAGGCGGTCTGCTTCGGGTCCTTGCTGAGGGTTCCCTTGGACTTGGTCTCGGTGAACGCCTGCGCGCCCAGCTGGTCCAGTTCCGCCTGCGAAACACCGCCGACCATCTGGCGGCGGCCGGTGGGTGAGGTCGTGGTGGCGCACGCGCTCACCAGCATGGCGATGGCAATTCCCAACAGCACTGGTTTCATGTGCGATCCCCCGTGTTCATGTGCGCAGTGTGGAACGCGGCCACGTAAATTTTCGTCAAGCCGCGTGATCGATCAATGGAGGCCCAGAAACATCAGCGCGACCAGGGCAATGCCGTTGTTCAAGGCATGCGCGGCGATCGGCGCCCACAAGGTTCCGGTGCGTTGGTAGAGCCAGGCGAAGGCCGCGCCCATGCCGCCATAGACGAGCCATAGCTGTGCGATTTCCCACGGGCCGTTGGCACTGGTGCCGGGGATTTCATGTACCAGGGCGAACGCCAGGCTGCTCAGGACGATGCCCAACACCGGGCGACCGGCCTGCCACAGGCGACCGAACAGGACACGGCGGAACAGCAGCTCTTCATAGGCCGGCGCGAGCACCACGGCAAACAGCGCGAGGAACCAGGGGAAGCGCGTGATCGCCTGTTCCATCAGGGCCAGGTTGGTCGGCACCGGTTCGATGCCGCCCTGCTTGGCCAGCCATGCGATCAGATTGCTGCCGATGATCACACCGGTGGCGACCAGCAGCGTCCACCCCCATGTCGAGGGGCGGCGTGCCGCCTGGAAGGACAGCGTACGTTCGGCGGGCGTGGCCCGGCGACGGAAGAAATACAGCACCAGCGCGGCACCACCGGTGGCAACGAGCGCCATCAGGATCTGGGCCAGCGCCCCGGGTTGGCCCAATTGCTGGGCAAGACCGGCAACGGCCGAAGCATCCGCACCGTCGCGAGCGGCCTGGTAGCCAACGATCGCCCCGCGGTACAGCCCCCAGACCAAGCCGCTGATCAGGCTCAGCGACAGCAGCACCAGCACGCCAATGCCCAGGTCGATGAAGAAGCCCGCGAGCGGGGAACCCGGCTTGCGCGGCAATGACGGAACGGCAGGGGGCAGCGGAGGCGTCATGGACGCCGGGGGGGTAGCGGACATCGGATTCCTGGCATCGGGGGGCGATGGCCGGCCAGGGTGCAGGTCGCACCCGGCCGGCCCGTCCCCGATTGTGTCAGATATCCAGGTTGGCGACCTTCAGCGCGTTGTCTTCGATGAAGTCGCGGCGCGGCTCGACCACGTCGCCCATCAGCGTGCTGAAGATCTGGTCGGCGGCCACGGCATCCTCGATCCGCACCTGGAGCAGGCGGCGGGTGTCGGGATTGACCGTGGTGTCCCAGAGCTGCTCGGGATTCATTTCACCCAGACCCTTGAATCGCTGGATCTGGCGGCCCTTCTTGGCTTCATCCAGCAGCCAGTTGCGTGCTTCGGCGAAGCTGCCCACCTCGGCCGACTTTGCACCGCGGCTGATCTTGGCACCGGCGCGGACCAGGCCATGCAGCAGCAGCGAGGACTGGTGCAACGCACGCAGCTCGCCGGTCTCGAACGCGGCCAGCGGCAGCACCTGGATCATCTGCTCGCCCATGTGGCGACGCGTGACCAGCACGGCGGCCGGACGCTCGTCGGTGGGTTCCTGCAGTTCCAGCGTGTAGCGCGGGGAACCCAGGCTGCCCTGGTTGAGGCGGGTCGCCAGTGCGGCGAGGCCTTCGTCGGCGCCGGCCTTGCGCAGGTGCTCCAGATCCATCGGCGTGAAATCGATCAGTGCTTCGAGCACCTGGCGATCATAGCGATGGCCGTTGCGCGCAATGGTTTCCTGCGCCGAAGCATAGGAGAGCAACAGCTTCTCCAGCGCTACGCCTTCGATACCCGGCTCGCTTTCGGCCGGAATCAACGACGCGTTCTCCACCGCACTGCTGGCCAGATACGCGTCCAGCGCCGGATCATCCTTCAGGTACAGCTCCTGCTTGCCCTGCTTGATCTTGTACAGCGGGGGCAGGCCGATGTAGATATGGCCGCGCTCGATCAGCTCCGGCATCTGACGGTAGAAGAAGGTCAACAGCAGCGTACGGATGTGCGCGCCGTCGACGTCGGCATCGGTCATGATGATGATGCGGTGGTAGCGCAGCTTGTCCGGGTTGTACTCGTCCCGGCCGATGCCGGTGCCCAGCGCGGTGATCAGCGTCCCGACCTGGTCCGAGGCGAGCATGCGGTCGAAGCGGGCACGTTCCACGTTGAGGATCTTGCCGCGCAGTGGCAGCACCGCCTGGTTCTTGCGGTTGCGGCCCTGCTTGGCCGAACCACCTGCCGAGTCACCCTCGACGATGAACAGTTCGGACAGCGCCGGATCCTTTTCCTGGCAGTCAGCCAGCTTGCCCGGCAGGCCGGCGATATCCAGCGCGCCCTTGCGACGGGTCAGATCGCGCGCCTTGCGGGCGGCCTCACGTGCACGCGCCGCGTCCACGATCTTGCCGGCGATCGCCTTGGCTTCGTTCGGGTTTTCCTGCAGGAATTCTTCCAGCCGCGCACCGAAGGCACTTTCCACGGCGGGGCGCACGTCCGAGCTGACCAGCTTTTCCTTGGTCTGGCTGGAGAAGCTCGGGTCAGGAACCTTCACCGACAGCACCGCGATCATGCCTTCGCGCATGTCATCGCCGGTCAGGTTGATCTTGGCCTGTTTGGCGATGCCGTTCTGCTCGATGTAGTTGTTGAGCACACGGGTCAGCGCGCCGCGGAAGCCGGCCAGATGGGTACCGCCGTCCTTCTGCGGAATGTTGTTGGTGAAGCAGTACATCGTTTCCTGATAGGAATCGGTCCACTGCAGCGCCACGTCCACGACGATGCCGTTGGATTCGCCGGTCACCGAGATCACGTTCGGGTGCAGCGGCGTCTTCAACTGCGCCAGATGCTCCACGAAGCTGCGGATGCCGCCTTCGTAATGGAAGTCGTCGCGGCGGCCATCGCCGCGCTCGTCGACCAGCACGATCTTGACGCCGGAATTGAGGAAGGACAGCTCGCGCAGGCGGCGGGCCAGGATGTCGTAGTGGAACTCCACGTTGTCGTGGAACGCCTTCACCGACGGCCAGAAGCGCAGGGTCGTACCGCGCTTGGTGCTGGCTTCGACCTGCTTCAGCGAATTGACGGCGGCACCGTCAGCGAATTCCTGCTGGTAGTGGAAGCCGCCCTGGTAGATATCCAGCAGCAGCTTCTGCGAGAGCGCGTTGACCACGCTGACACCCACGCCGTGCAGACCGCCAGAGACCTTGTAGCTGTTGTCATCGAACTTGCCGCCGGCATGCAGCACCGTCATCACGACTTCGGCTGCAGAGACTTCGCGATCGAGCTTCTTGCTCATCTGCTCGTGCTTGCCGGTCGGGATGCCGCGCCCGTTGTCCGACACCGAGACCGAGCCATCGGCGTGGATCATCACCGACACATGGTCGGCGTGGCCGGCCAAGGCTTCGTCGATGGAGTTGTCGACGACCTCGAACACCATGTGGTGCAGACCGGTGCCGTCATGGACGTCGCCGATGTACATACCAGGACGCTTGCGGACAGCCTCGAGGCCTTCCAGGGCGGTGATGCTGTTGGCGTCGTAGTTGCCGCTGTTTGCGGGGATGTTCTGTTCTTCAGTCATTGCGCTTGCCGTAGGCTCCGCAGGTCGGTCCGCCGCCGTGAGGCGGGGCGCCGAGTAATAAGGGGTTGCAACAGCAATTATACCAGCCGGGCACTGTGGCCCCTGGGGGACCACTATGGCACAGGCAGGACCTGTCCATGTTCCACGTGGAACCGGGTGATATCTGTCGCGTCCACCAGCGCCGCCGGCACCTCGGTGGCGGTGATGAAGATCTGTGCCGGGCCGGCCTTGAGCCGTTCCAGCACCCGCGCCTGGTGATGGCGATCCAACTCGGACGACAGATCGTCCAGGGCGATCACCGGCCATTCGCCGCGCTGCTCGGCATAGTCCTCGGCCTGCGCCAGCAGGCAGGTGAGGGCGGTCAGCTTGGCTTGGCCGCGCGAGAGTGCATCCCGGCCCGGAATGGTCTCAAATCCGACGCTCCAGTCGGCCCGGTGCGGACCGACCGACGTATAGCCGGCCATGCGGTCACGTTCCCGGGCCAGCAGCAGGGCGTCGGAGAGCGAAACCTCCTGCTTGCGCCACCCTGGGCTCAAACTCAGCGACTGGATCCCCAGATTGGGCGCCAGTACGGCGGCCAGTTCCACGGTCCGTTCCTGTAGCCGTTCCAGGTAATGCTGGCGGCGGGTGGTCAGCGGTTCGCCGGCCTCGGCGAGCTCCCGGTCCCACGCATCGAGCGCGTTCGGGTGCCCTCCTTGCTTGAGCAGGGCATTGCGCTGTTTCAGGGCCCGCGAGTACCGCCGCCACAGACCCATGAAGTCTGGTTCCACGTGGAACAAACCCCAATCAAGGAACCGGCGACGCGGTTCGCCGCCGCCGCTGACCAAGGCATGGCTACCGGGCTCGAAGGTGACGACCGCCAGTGCGGCGCACAGCGTCCCGAGCTGAGCGACGTCTTCCCCGTCCAGTCGGCCTTTCCATTCCTGGCCGCTGTGGCGAAGCCCGGCCTTGCGACGGGTCGGGGTGTCGGCACCTTCGCGCTGCTCATCCCATTCCACGAACACATCCAGCGCCTCCCGGCCCTGGCGTACCAGGCCATCCCGGACACGGCCGCGAAAACTGCGCCCATACGCCATGACGTGCAGCGCCTCCAGGACACTGGTCTTGCCGGCGCCATTGTCACCGGTGATCAGGTTGATGCCCGGTTGCGGTGCCAGTTCGACGGTATCGAAGCGGCGAACCTGGTGCAGGGTCAAGCGGCGGATGTGCATGCGGACGATCAACGCCGCACGGGGCGGCAGACGGGTAGGGGGAATCGATCAGCTTACTGCATTGCCCAGGTTCCACGTGGCCGGATGCTCCGCGCGCCGGTTGTCGACCTGACCATTCGCCGAGGGCGGAAGGAGCCGGTCGGTGCGTCCCGGTGTTCAGCGCGATGGCGGCTCGGTCTGCCATGCGTGCATTTCGGGTGCGCCAACGATCATCGGGCCAGACAAGCGCGATGTTCGCCGCCGACGTCAGCGCCGCGGCCAGCACCGCCACGTGAAACCTCCGTTTCCCGCCGCATGGCCAGCTGGAGGGGCCTGAATTTTTTCAAATCTGCGCCGTACGCAGCACTGAGGTACTGCAGATTTCAACGAATTCGCACCGTTTTTTGCCCGCCTTGCGAGTCAGGACGCGGCCGGTCCCCTGTTTTTTTTGAAATCTGGACGTGAGGTCGAATCGCCGAAGCGTAGAACCCGAGCAGCTCGCGCAGACCCAAACGAGACTGTCCACACCCGCTCTGTATGGCTTATGCACAGCCTATGGGCAATCTGTGGATAAAAAGGGCCTCTTGAACGGCCTCGAAAGATATCCACAGGATCACCCCCAGGCTCAGACCCCGTTTTACCGGGGGTTTCAGGCCTATATTCCTCTTTAAAACCAACCACTTAACCTACTTTTCAACCAAATCTGGCCCTACCACCACCACCAAGCTTTAGATTTATATACAGTTTTTAAAAGCATAGAGCTGTGATCCAGCGGCCAAAAAGCCGGGTACCGCAGCGCTTCGGAGCGGAGGTGCAGTTGGCGCAGTTCGCTCGGCTGACGTATGCAGAATCGACACGCGCGGCAGCCGTCCGTCGCCATTCGCTCTCTGGCCCCGTCCCGTGCCGCACCAACCGAAGGGCCGGAGCAAACGTGGTCACCACCTCGTGGGGCTCGTTGCCAAAGTCCCGCTCGCTGCGTGTCCTCGGGCTCGCGAGCGTTGCGGATGCGCCACAGGATCAGCCGAACTGTACGGCCACGCCACAAACGCACCGCGCAAAAATAATGCTCCACGTGGAACATCGTTCTCTCGCCCAAAAAGAAACCCGGCAATGCCGGGCTTCTCAGAACCACTCGGTTCCACGTGGAACCTACACCTCGCAGGTCACAGACGCAGCGGCATCACCACGTGACGTGACTTCTCGCTGCTGGCCTCACGGACCAGGGCAGAGGAGTTCGAATCGCGTAGCTGGATCACGACGTGCTCGTCGCGCAGTGCGGACAACGCGTCCAGCAGGTAGTTCACGTTGAAGCCAATGGCCAGATCGCTGACCGTGGTATCGGCCTCGATCTCTTCCTGGGCTTCTTCCTGCTCCGGGTTGTGCGCGCTGATTTTCAGGTTGCCCGGCGAGACTTCCACGCGGATGCCGCGGTACTTCTCGTTGGACAGAATCGCAGCGCGCTGCAGCGAGGCACGCAGGGCTTCGCGATCCACCTTCACTTCGCGGTCGGCACCGATCGGAATCACAGCCTCGTAATCCGGGAACCGGCCGTCGATCAGCTTGGAGGTGAAGGTCACATCGTCGCGCTTGACGCGAACGTGGCTGCGGCCGACTTCCAGCTCGATCTCACGATCGCCGCTTTCCAGCAGACGCTGCAGCTCGGTCACGCCCTTGCGCGGCACGATGATCTGACGCTTGGCGCCGCTGGCTTTTTCCAGCTCGGTTTCGCACAGCGCCAGGCGGTGACCGTCGGTCGCCACGGTACGCAGGGCATCGCCACGCAGGTCGAACAGCAGGCCGTTGAGGTAGTACCGCACGTCCTGCTGGGCCATCGCGAACGCGGTGCGTTCGATCAGTTCCTTCAGGGTCGCTTCGCCGATGGCCACGCGTTCGGTCGCTTCGACTTCGTCGACAGACGGGAAGTCGTTGGCCGGCAGCGTTGCCAGGGTGAAGCGGCTGCGCCCGGCCTGCACGGTGATCTTGTCACCGGTCTGCGAGACGGTGATCCGGCTGCCGTCGGGCAGGGCGCGGATGATCTCGAACAGCTTGCGGGCGGGGATGGTGGTCTCGCCGTCCTGGGCATCTTCCACCGCGATCCGCGACACCATTTCCACTTCCAGGTCCGTACCCGTCAGCGAGAGCTGTCCGTTCTGGACCTGAACCAGGAAATTAGCCAGAACCGGCAGGGTCTGGCGGCGTTCGACCACGTTGACGACTTGTGCCAACGGCTTGAGAAAGGCTTCGCGCTGCAGTGTGAAACGCATGTGGTTCCGTGCCCCTATGCTTTAAAAAAATGTGGAATAAATCAAAAGCTTGGTGGTGCTGGTAGGGCCAGAATCGTGGGAAAACACGACTAAGCCTTTGTAAACAATAGGGTTTTTGACCTCGAAACCCTCTGCATTACTAGCCCCCAAGGGGTGGGGAAAGGTGTGGATAACTTTACCGCCGAATCGAGCGGCTTTTTTATCCACAACCTATCCCGCGCTTACTACCGGATTCTGCACCGTTTTATGCGATGACGCCTTAGCGGCGTACATGCATCATTCGCTCAACTTCCGGATCAGCTTGTCCCAGTCTTCCCGCAACTTGCCGTCCGCTTCCATCAACGTCCGGATCTGCCGGCAGGCATGCAGCACCGTGGTGTGGTCCCGGCCGGCAAAGGCGTCGCCGATTTCCGGCAGGCTGTGCTCGGTCAGTTCCTTGGTCAGGGCCATGGCAACCTGACGGGGACGGGCCAGCGACCGGGTCCGACGCTTGGACAGCAGATCCTTGATCTGCAGCCCGTAGTAGTCGGCCACGGTTTTCTGGATGTTGGGAATGCTGATCGCCTGCTGCTGGGCGCGAAGCAGGTCGCGCAGGGTTTCCTGGGCGAAATCAGTGGTGATCGCACGGCCGGTGAAGTTGGCGCGTGCGGCCAGGGTATTCAACGCACCTTCGAGGTCGCGGACATTGGAGCGCATCTTCTTGGCAATCAGAAACGCCACATCGTCGGGGATATCGGTGCCACGCTCGCGGGCCTTGGCCAGCACGATCGCTGCACGCGTCTCGAAGTCCGGCGGCTCGATCGCCACCGACAGGCCCCAGGCCAGGCGCGACTTCAGCCGTGCTTCCAGGCCCTCGACTTCGCGCGGGTACCGGTCGCAGGTCAGGATGATCTGCTGCTTGCCGTCGAACAGGGCGTTGAACGTGTGGAAGAACTCTTCCTGGGTACGGTCCTTGCCGGCGAAGAACTGGATGTCATCGATCAGCAGCGCGTCCACCTGCTGGAACTGGCGCTTGAACTGGTCCATGGTTTTTTCCTGCAGCGCACGGATCATCGCGCTGAAGAACTGTTCCGAACGCAGGTACAGCACCTTGGCCGCCGGATTGGCCTGACGCATCGCATTGCCGGCCGCGAACATCAGGTGGGTCTTGCCCAGGCCGGTCCCGCCGTAGAGCAGCAACGGGTTGTGGGCGCGGTCGCCCGGCTTCTGCGCCGCCTGGAACGCCGCGGCCAGACCCAGCTGGTTGCTGCGGCCTTCCACGAAGTTGGCGAAGGTGTAGTGCGAATCCATGTTGCCGGCGAACGGCACCAGCGGTTCGGCCGGCGCCGCCGGTGCGGACAGGCCCGGAATCGGCGCGATCTGCGCCTCTACCGGACGCGGACGCGAGCCGATTTCAAGAAAAACGTCGCCGAAACCGGCGAAGTGCGCCAGCAGCTCCTTGATGCGCGGCAGATACAGCTCGCGCACCTGGTCGACGATGAAGGCGTTTGGCGCATAAAGCACCAGGCTGTCCGCGCGCAGATCTGCCTGCAGCGGCTTCAACCAGGTGTGAACATCCTCGGGCGGAAACTCCGCTTCGAGGCGTTCGAGAGAACGAGACCAGGCATCCATCGGCAATAATCGTCTGGGGCCAGCGGATAGGCGAACAAAAGCGCCGCACCGCAGGCCGGAAGGGGGGAAGAATGGATGGCGCAGACTACCACCGACGAGGGGGGCCGGGAATGGTTGTCCCAAAGTTATTCACAAAACGATCCACAGCTATTGCACAGCCCGGTGAATTCCCGTAGTGACAGACACTTGACGGGACCTCGATGAGGTCTATAGAATTTCCGGTTCTTTCCGTCCCCTTCATATAGAGGCCCGCATGGCCACCAAGCGCACTTTCCAACCCAGCAACCTCAAGCGTAAGCGCGACCATGGCTTCCGTGCCCGTATGAAGACCGCTGACGGCCGCAAGATCCTGTCGCGTCGCCGCGCCAAGGGCCGTAAAGTCCTGAGCGCTTGATTGCAATGCCGCTTTCCGCGGCAGACGCAATCCTGACTGTGAGCAGTTCCGACCCGCGCAAGCGATTTCCTCGCTCTGCGCGGGTTCGTACGCGTGCCGAATATACAACGGTCTTCAACGGCGCCCGCCGTGTGTCCGATCCGCTGATGACCCTGCACTGGCTGAAGAGCGATACGCCAGCCAGGTTGGGTCTTGCGGTGTCGCGCAAAGTCGATCCCCGAGCCGTGGGTCGCAACCGAGTGAAGCGTGTGTTGCGCGATGCCACACGCCACGTACGGCCGTGGATGAGTGCCGGCGATTACGTCGTCGTTGCCCGCAGTGCCGCCCGTACCGCCAGCAATTCAGAACTCCGCCAGGCCTTTGAACGCCTGTTGCGCCGCCTTGGCGCATTGCCCATGCCGGGCGCGGACGGCACAATGCCGCCGCCCCTGGGCGTTGCACCCCTTTCCCAGTCCGAGCCGGCATTGCGTGCCGGCCCCGTCGAGCCTGCACGCTGATGAACCAGACCCGCGTTTTCCTGATTTTTGCCTGGCTGATGGTGGCCGTGTTGCTGTGGATGGAGTGGGGCCGCGATAAAGCCGCGCCGCCGACCCCGGCCGTGGCCACCCAGACTACCCAGGCCAGCGTGCCGGGTGCGGCTGCCGGCAGCATCCCCGGTGCGCCCGTGCCCCAGGCGGACGGTTCCCTGCCGGCGGCACAGCCGGCCGCACAGACCGAGGCCGGTCCGGCCCGCGTGACCATCACCACCGACGTCCTGCGTCTGGTGCTGGACGGTGGCACGGTGCTGGATGCCGAGCTGCTGCAGTTCCCGCAGACCAAGGAAGAAGGCAGCCCGCCGGTCCGCCTGCTGACCGAAGAAGCGACCCACCCGTACCGCGCGGTGAGTGGCTGGATCAGCGAAGACAAGACCATGCCGGTGCCGGCCGCCAACGGCTTCAAGCTGGTCGGCGACAACCACGACTTCGTGCTGGCCAAGGGCCAGGACGAGGTCACGGTGCCTTTCGAATGGACCGGCCCGAACGGCGTGACCATCCGCCGCACCTACTCGCTGGGTCGCAACGAGTACGCGATCACGGTGAAGGATGAAGTGGTCAACGGTGGCAGCGCCCCGTGGAGCGGCTACGTGTTCCGCACCCTGGACCGCACCCCGACCATCCTCTCGCGCAGCATGACCAACCCGGACTCGTTCAGCTTCAACGGCGCGACCTGGTTCAGCCCGCAGGACGGTTACGAGCGTCGCGCGTTCAAGGATTACCTGGACGACGGCCACCTCAACCGCACCATCACCGGCGGCTGGCTGGCGATGCTGCAGCACCACTTCTTCACCGCGTGGATTCCGCAGGCCGACCAGGCCGCGCAGTACTCGCTGGCGCAGAACAACGGCCGCGACCAGATCGAAGCGCGTGGCCCGGCCTTCACCGTGGCCCCGGGCCAGCAGGTCAGCACCGAAGCCCGTCTGTGGGTCGGCCCGAAGCTGGTCAACCTGATCGCCAAGGAAGACGTGAAGGGCCTGGACCGCGTGGTCGACTACAGCCGCTTCTCGCTGATGGCGATCATCGGCCAGGGCCTGTTCTGGGTCCTCAACCAGGTCCACAAGGTCGTCAACAACTGGGGCTGGGCGATCGTCGGCCTGGTGGTGCTGCTGAAGCTGGTGCTGTATCCGCTCTCGGCCGTGCAGTACAAGTCCGGCGCCAAGATGCGTCGCTTCCAGCCGCGCATCGCGCAGCTCAAGGAACGCTATGGCGATGACCGCCAGAAGTTCCAGACCGCGATGATGGAGCTGTACAAGAAAGAGAAGATCAACCCGATGGGCGGCT
>Ga0308171_1000254_pt1 | contig 148700 bp, 147 predicted proteins | sample PhyGR1_FD_202135 | JGI IMG/M metagenome (GOLD analysis project Ga0308171, IMG submission 202135) | Phyllosphere microbial communities from UC Gill Tract Community Farm, Albany, California, United States - DLSLSG.R1 | ecosystem: Host-associated > Plants > Phyllosphere > Unclassified | place... | reverse complement strand
TCACACTGCCCAACACCCTCAACCGCGCCAAAAACTCCTCCCGACGCTGACCCATCTCCTCCACAAACGACACGGTGGCCGCAACCTCCCAAACCTCGGGGTGTTGCGACCACCGCTAGAACCCGCCGAGAGGGACGGGGCGTTCGTCGTGCGGGGTCAGCCGACCCCGGGGTAGTTGCGCTCGGGGGCACCCGTGTACAGCTGCTGCGGGCGGCCGATCTTGGTCTGCGGGTCGGTGATGGCCTCGCGCCACTGGGCGAGCCATCCGGGCAGGCGTCCGATCGCGAACAGCACCGTGAACATGCGCGTCGGGAAGCCCATCGCCTTGTAGATGACGCCGGTGTAGAAGTCGACGTTCGGGTAGAGGCGACGCTCCTTGAAGTAATCGTCTTCGAGGGCGATCTGCTCGAGCTCCTTGGCGAGGTCGAGCAGCGGGTCGCTCACGCCGAGGGCCTCGAGCACCTCGTCGGCCGCCTCTTTGACGAGCTTCGCGCGCGGGTCGTAGTTCTTGTAGACCCGGTGGCCGAAGCCCATGAGCTTGACGCCGTCTTCCTTGTTCTTCACGCGCTCGACGAAACGCTCGACGCTCTCGCCCGAGTCGCGGATACGGCCGAGCATCTGCAGCACGGCCTCGTTCGCGCCGCCGTGCAGCGGGCCGGAGAGCGCCTGGATGCCGGCGGAGATCGACGCGAACTGGTTGGCGCCGGTCGAGCCGACGAGGCGCACCGTCGAGGTCGAGGCGTTCTGCTCGTGGTCGGCGTGCAGCATGAGCAGAAGGTCGAGCGCCTTCGTCATCACCGGGTTGACCTCGTAGATCTCGCTGAGGACACCGAAGTTGAGCTTGAGGAAGTTGTCGACGAAGCCGAGCGAGTTGTCGGGGTACAGGAAAGCCTGTCCGATGCTCTTCTTGTGCGCGTACGCCGCGATGACCGGGAGCTTGGCGAGCATGCGCACGGTGTTCAGCTCGACGTGCTCGGGGTTGTGCGGGTCGGACTCGGATTCGTAGTAGGTCGAGAGCGCCGCGGTCGCCGCCGACAGCACCGACATGGGGTGCGCGGTCGGGGGCAGCGACGAGAAGAAGCGCTTGAGATCCTCATGCAGGAGCGTGTGGCGACGAATGCGCTCGTCGAACGACGCGAGCTCGTCTGCCGTGGGTAGCTCACCGTAGATGAGCAGCCAGGCGACCTCGAGGTAGGTACTGTTCTTCGCGAGCTGCTCGATCGGGTAACCCCGGTAGCGCAGGATCCCCTGGTCGCCGTCGATGTAGGTGATCGCCGACTTCGTCGACGCAGTGTTGACGAACCCGTAGTCGAGCGTGGTGTGCCCGGTCTGCTTCGTCAGCGACGCGATGTCGATGCTCGGCACACCGTCGGTACCTCGCAGGACCGGGAATTCGGCGGTGGTATCCCCCACCGAGAGGGTGGCCTTGTCCTGCTGCGTGCCCGCGTCGCTCACCGCGCCTCCTTGCGATTTCTGGTCGCCCGTGTGGTCGATCGCGGGGCCTGGGGCTCCCGCGGCCTTCGACCGATGGATGCCACGGGTGTGTCATCCGGGGTCGGCACGCGCTCGGAGGGTGACCCGAACACAGTGCTTTTACAGCCTAGTAGGCATGTCGATGTACGGATGACACCGCCAAAGGGTGCCCCCATCGAATGGAGGGATCCTCCTCATCGCGCCCGCTGATTCCGCACCGAATGCTCGTCGGCTCAGCCGTCGCCCTCGTGAGAGCGCCCCGCGTACACCGCCGGGGTCACACCGAATCGCCCGCGGAATGCGGAGATGAAGCTGCTGACGGAGTCGTATCCCACGGCGAGCGCCGCCGCGTGCACGGGCTCGCCCTGCGTGAGCAGACCGACCGCCACGTGCAGGCGGGCTCGCACCCGCCATTCGCGGAACGTGAGACCGGTGTCGGCGACGAAGGCGCGAGCGATGGTCTTGGCGCTGACCCCCGCCTCGGCGGCCCACGCACCGAGATCACGGTCGTCGTCCGGGGCAGAGAGAAGGGCCGCGGCGATCGCTCTCGCACGCGGGTCCTGCGGCAGCGCGACGACCTCGCGCGAGATCGGCGCCTCGGCGACGAGGTCGCTGAGCAGGGCGTAGCACTGCTGGCGGCGCCCCTCGGAGCGTCCACCCGCGGCGAGGTACCGCAGAAGCGATCCCCCGAGCGGGTCGAGACCGATGACGCGCGCCTGACCCCACCCCGACGGGCGTGGGCGGTGGCGCTGGTCGACGTAGGCGCTGACGAGTTCGCCCGGCTCCGCGAAGCGCATCTCGTGCAACACGCCGGTGGGGATCCATGCCGCGTGGTCGCGACGCAGGTGCCACCGGTCGGCGCCCACCGTCAGTTCCATCGATCCGGATGCCATCCAGGCGAGCTGATCCTCCTCGTGACGATGCAGGGCGAAGCCGCTGCCCCCATCGACGAAGGTGGATGCCACCGCGAACTCGGCGAATGTCCACCGGCGAACATCCGGCACGCGCTCCGTCTCGTCTGCGGGCAGAAGATGTTCGCTAAGCGACAACCGCGTGTCTTCGCTCAGCACGATGTGTCTCCTCGCGACGATAGCGGGCAGGGTAAGGCAAGGCTAACCTAGCTGCGCCCCAAACCCCTCTACCCGAGAGTCACTATGTCCGCCTCCCTTTCCCTGCCACGCCCCGCGCGCCTCGGCGCGCTCGGCGCCGTCATCGCCGTCGCCGCCGCCCTCCTGACCGGATGCGGCGGGAGCGCCGAGGCATCCGCCGAGAACGCCACGTACTCGACCGAACCGAGCGACACGTTCCCCGTCACCGTGACCCACCAGTTCGGCGAGACGACCGTCGAGGCAGAGCCGCAGCGCGTCGTCGTCGTCGGCCTCACCGAGCAGGACATCCTGCTCGAGCTCGGCACTCCCCCCATCGCCACCACCGAGTGGTACGGCGAGCAGCCGTACGCGGTGTGGCCGTGGGCCACGGATCTGCTCAACGGCGCCGAGCCCACGGTGCTGTCGGCGACCGACGGCTTCGAATTCGAGAAGATCGCGTCGCTGGAACCAGACCTCATCGTCGGCACGAATGCCAACATGACCGCCGACGATTACACCAAGCTCAGCGCGATCGCCCCGACGATCGCGAGCGTCCCCGGTGCGGAGCGCTACTTCTCGGACTGGAAGGGACAGACCCGCCAGATCGCACAGGCGATGGGGCGCAGCGCCGAGGGAGAGAATCTCATCGCCGGCATCGAGGAGCAGTACGCGGCTGCCGCGGCGGCGCACCCCGAGTTCGCCGGGAAGACGGCGTCCTTCTCGCAGGGCGGCCCCTGGGAGGGCAGCATCTACGTGTACCCGGACGGGTTGAACACCGACTTCCTGACCGACCTCGGCTTCGTCATCACCCCCGGTCTCGACAAGTACGTCCAGCAGAAGGGCGCGCAGGCGCTCATCTCGGGCGAGAACATGTCCCTCATCGACGCGGACGTCATCGTCTTCGCCACCGAGAGTGCCGAATCACTGCCGGATCTGCTCGACTTCGGCACGACCCGCTCGCTGTCGGCGGTCACCGGCGGACGCGCGGTGTACACCGATGCCGAGCTCGCCGGCGCGATCTACTTCCTCACGCCGCTCAGCCAGAAGTACGTCATCGAGCATCTCGTGCCGCGGCTCGAGAAGGCGGTCGCGGGGACGTCGCCGCAGAGCGTCGAGGGCTGACGCACAGTGGGTTCTCCTGTCGCGGTCGCGTCGCGCCCCCACGCGCGACGCGACCGCGCCCCCTTCCCTCACCGGAGGCGGCGGGCCGCGGGTCTCGTCATCGCCGTCGTGGCACTCGCGGCGAGTGCGGCGCTCAGCATCGCCGTGGGAGCCAAAGCGCTCGGCCCCGCCGAGGTATGGCACGCCCTGACGGCTCCCGCGGGAACCCTCGCCGACCAGATCGTTCTCGACCTCCGTGTTCCCCGCACGGTCGCCGCGGTCGTCGCAGGGGCGGCTCTCGGGCTCGCGGGGGCGCTTATCCAGGCGTTCACCCGTAACCCGTTGGGCGACCCCGGGATCCTCGGAGTGGATGCCGGAGCCGCGCTGTTCGTGTCGATCGGCGTCGTGCTGGGTGCGGTGTCGGCCGCGCAGTTCCTGCCGTGGGCCTTCGGCGGCGCCCTCCTCGTGACCGTGGCGGTGGCGGCCATCGGCGGCTCCGGCCGCGGGGGACCCGATCCGGCGCGCCTGACCCTGGCCGGCGTCGCCGTCGGCGCGGTCCTGCTGGGGATCACGAGCGCCATGATGCTGATGGACCCGGTGACCTTCGCCCGCCTGCGCGGGTGGAACGCCGGCTCGTTCGTCGAGCGAGGGTGGGACGTCATCCTGCCGGTCCTCCCCTTCGTCGCCATCGGTGCGGTCATCGCCCTCGCGTGCGCCCGGTCGCTGAACGCGCTCGGACTCGGCGACGACCTCGCCTCCTCTCTGGGCACGCGCCTCTTGCGCACGCGGGTTCTCTCGGTGGTCGCGATCACCCTGCTCGCCGGCTCCGCCACCGCGATCGCCGGTCCCATCGCGTTCATCGGTCTCATGGCGCCGCACGTCGCCCGATGGATGGTCGGACCCGACCAGCGGTGGATCCTGCCCTACACGATGGTCATCGCTCCCGCGGTGCTGCTGTTCGCCGACGTGCTGGGGCGGGTCGTTCTGTGGCCGAGCGAAGTGCCCGTCGGTATCGTCAGCGCATTCGTGGGGGCACCCGTCCTCATCCTCCTCGTCCGCCGCGCGAAAGCGAGCGGGCTGTGACGCGCCTGTCCGCCGGTCCGCGCACCGCCGTGGTGCGCCGCGGGCCCGTCTCCCTGCGCGTGCGTGTGCGCACCGTGGTCACGAGCGCGGTCCTCGTCGCTGTCGTCGCGGCCCTCGGCATCCTCGCCCTGTGCCTCGGCGACCTGCCCCTCACCCCCGGTCAGGTGCTGGGGGCTCTGCTCGGTCTCGACGACGGCTTCGCGAGCACCGTGGTGCGCGAGTGGCGACTGCCCCGGGTGCTCGCCGCGGTCGTCTTCGGTGCCGCGCTCGGCGTGTCGGGCGGGGTGTTCCAGTCGCTGACGCGTAACCCGCTCGCCAGTCCCGACGTCATCGGACTCTCGGCTGGCGCCTACGCCGGGGGTCTCGGTGCCATCATCCTGCTCGGAGCCTCGGCGGGCAGCATCCCCGTCTCGGCGAGCGCGATCCTGGGCGGACTCGCCGCCGCGGCCGTCGTGTACGTCCTGGCGTACCGGCGCGGCATCCAGGGCTTCCGCCTCATCGTGGTCGGCATCGGCGTGTCCGCCATGCTCCAGGCCCTCAGCACCTACCTGCTGCTGCGGGCGAAGGTCGAGATCGCGATGGTCGCGTCGGTGTGGGGCGCGGGCTCGCTGGCGCCGGTGGGATGGGCGCAGTTCCTCCCCGCCGCGGCGGTCATCGTCCTCGCTCTCACCGCGCTCGGGCCCTTCTCCGGGGCGCTGTCGCGCCTCGAGCTCGGCGATGACGCGGCACGCGCGGTCGGCATCCGTGTGGAGAGGAGCCGGCTCGGCCTCGTCGTCTGCGCCGTCGCCCTGACCGCCGTGGTCACCGCCGCCGCGGGGCCGATCGCTTTCGTCGCGCTCGCCGCCGCGCAGATCGCGCGCCGTCTCGCCCGCACGGCGGGCATCGCCCTCGTGCCGTCGGCGCTGGTCGGAGCGGTCGTCCTGTCGGCATCCGACATCGTCGCGCAGCACGTGCTGCCGACCCCTCTGCCCGTCGGGCTGGTGACCGTCGTCGTCGGCGGCGCCTACCTCGTCTGGCTCCTCATCCACGAAAGCCGGAGACGCGCATGACCACCCCCGCCCGCCTCGACGCCCGCGGCCTCACAATCGGCTACGACCGCCGCATCATCTCGGAGGATCTGTCGGTCGCAATTCCCGACGGCTCCTTCTCGGTCATCGTCGGCGCCAATGCCAGCGGCAAATCCACCCTCCTCCGCGCGCTGGCGCGACTGTTGACCCCCACCGCCGGCGAGGTGCGCCTCGACGACCGCCCGCTCCGCGACTACCACCCGAAGGAGCTCGCCCGCGCGGTGGGTCTGCTCCCCCAGACCTCGATCGCCCCCGAAGGGATCACCGTGGTCGACCTGATCGCCCGCGGACGCTATCCGCACCAGAGCTTCCTCCGGCAGTGGTCCGCCGACGACGAGGCGGCGGTGACGGAGGCGATGGATGCCACGGGCACGACCGATCTGGCGGGACGCCTCGTCGCGGAGCTGTCGGGGGGTCAGCGCCAGCGCGTCTGGATCGCGATGTCGCTCGCGCAGCAGACACCGATCCTCCTGCTCGACGAACCCACGACGTTTCTCGACATCGCCCACCAGATCGAGCTGATGGAACTGCTCACCGACCTCAACGAACAGGGCCGGACGCTGGTCGCGGTGCTGCACGATCTCAACCAGGCGGCGCGATACGGGAGCCACCTCATCGCCGTCAAAGACGGCCGCGTCGTCGCCGAGGGCGCTCCGGTCGACATCGTGACCGCGGAGATGGTCGAGGACGTCTTCGGACTCCGCTGCGTCGTGACGCCCGACCCCGTCTCGGGCACGCCCACGGTCTCGGCCCTCGGTCGCGAGCGGGCGGCGCGCGCATGAGAACGTTCCTCCAGGCTCCCGACGAGCCCATCGACGTCCGCGCGCTGCGGGTGACGACCGCGACGACGCCCCGCCGACTCGCGCTCCAGGTGATGGGGTCCGCTCCCCGGTACACGCTCCCCGCCGCGGCCCTGTCGGTCACGCACCAGATCGGTGAGGCCCTCGTCCCCGTCCTCATGGGGATCGCGATCGAGCGCGCCGTGACCACCGGCGACCTCAGCCAGCTGCTGCTCTGGCTCGTCGTCCTCGGCGCCGATTTCGCGCTGCTGTCGTTCTCGTATCGCTTCGGTTCGCGCATCGCCGAGCTCGGGATGCTCTCCGTGCAGCACCGCCTGCGCGCCACGGTCGCCACGCACCTCCTGCGTCGCGAGGCTCGTCCCGGTCGTCCGTCCGACCAGCCCGGCGTCGCGCTCTCGGTCGCCACATCGGATGCCAACCGCCTGTCCGAAGCGGTCGAGATCGCCGTCTACCCGGTGGGGCAGCTGGCCGCGGTCCTCTTCGGCGGCACGGTGCTGCTCACGCTCTCGTGGCCGCTCGGTCTGGCCGTGCTCGGGGGCGCCCCGCTGCTGCTGTGGCTCACCGAGCGCGCCGGTCGAGGCCTCCGCGACCGCAGCGGCGACGAGCAGCAGGCCGCCGCGGCCGCCTCCGGGCGAGCGGCCGACCTCCTGAGCGGATACCGGATCATCCGCGGTATCGGCGCCGAGGACGAGGCTGCCCGGCGCTATCGCGTCGCCAGCCAGGCCGCGCTGCACGACACGCTACGCGCGCGGCGCGCCGAGGGAGTGTTCGGCGGCGCGATGAGCATCGTCACCGGGCTCTTCCTCACGGTGGTCGCCGCGGCCGCCGCGCTGCTCGCGGTCACCGGGGCGCTCGGCATCGGCGAGTTCATCGCCATCGTGGGCCTGGCGCAGTTCCTCGTCGACCCCCTGAAAGTCCTCGCCCTGTACACCGGAGCGTGGTGGGCATCGGCGACGGCGTCCGCGGCGCGCGTTCTCGACGTGCTCCGCGACACCGAACCGACGGCGGCCGTCGCTCCAGAGCCGGCGCCTCCTCTGACTCTGGAGCCGCTCGCTCCCGGCGAGTTCGTGGCCGTGACAGCCGACGGGGCCGCCGCCTCAACGGTCATCGCGGGCATCCGCGCGCGGCATCCGGAGGCCCTCGTCGCCCCGCACGCCGCGCATCTGTTCACCGGAACGGTCCGCGAGAACATCGCCGGCGACGACGTGGACGCCGCGCTCGTGGCATCCGCTGTCGATGCCGCCGGATGCCACGAGCTCCACGACGTGCTCCCCCACGGTCTCGACAGCCGGGTCGGCGAGAACGGCACGGCCCTGTCGGGCGGGCAGCGCCAGAGAGTGGCTCTCGCCCGTGCCCTCGCCCGGGACGCCGAGGTCCTGGTGCTGCACGATCCCACGACCGCCGTGGACGCGGTCACCGAGGCGCGCATCGCCGAACGGATCCGCGCCGTACGCCGCGGCCGCCGAACGCTCGTCATCACCCGTGCCCCCGCGTTCGTCGCGGTGGCCGACCGCGTGATCGCCCTCGACGAGATGCCCTCGTGAGCGCCGCGCTGCCGGTCGCCCCCGGCCGAACCGTCGCGCGCGAGCTGTGGCGGGCGATGCCGCGGGGATGGTGGCGCCTGCCGGCCCTGGTGGTCGTGGTCCTGGCGGCGGCGATCGCGGGCCTCGTCGGCCCGCTCGCTCTGGGGGCGGTCGTCGACGCCATCGGCGCGGGATCCGGCGATCTGCGCCTCGTCGTCCTGCTCGGGGCGGTCATGGCCGGCGCCGTCGCCGTGGGTGCCGTCCTGACCGCGGTCGGCATGGTCATGGCCTCCCGACTGTTCGAGCACGCCCTCGCCCACTTGCGGGAACGGCTCGTCGAGACGGCCCTGCGCCTGCCGCAGGCCCAGGTCGAACGCGCCGGAACGGGCGACCTCATCGCACGGGCGGGCGACGACGTCGCCGAGGTCTCGGATGCCATCCCCGAGGTGGTTCCCGCGATCGTCGGGGCCGCGTTCACCATCGCCGTGACCCTCGTCGGCATGGCCGTCATCGACCCCTGGTACGCGCTCGCCCTCGTCGTCGTGACGCCCATCCACGTCTTCGCGGTGCGCGGATACCTGCGCGCGGCGCCCGGACTCTACGCCGCCGAGCGGGCGGCGATGTCGGAGCGCGCCCAGCGCCTGCTCGACTCGCTCCGCGGGCTCGATTCCGTCCGCGCCTACGACCTCGCCCCGTCGCACCTGGCGAGGATCTCCTCGGCCTCGTGGGCCGTGGTGCGCTGGAGCATGCGAGCGCGCGCCGTGCAGAACCTGTTCTTCGCGCGCCTGAACGCCGCGGAGTACCTCGGCATGGCGGGACTCCTGGTGGCGGGTTTCGTGCTCGTGGCGCACGGGGCGGGCAGCGTCGGCGGCACGACAGCCGCCATGCTCCTGTTCCTTCGCCTTTTCGGCCCCCTCAACCAGCTCCTCTTCGTCGTCGACGACCTCCAGTCGGCGCTCGCCTCGCTGGGTCGCATCGTCGGCGTCGTCCACGCCGCGCGCGCGTCGTCGACGACGCGCGATGACGGCCCCGACGAGGATGCCTCGCCCTCGCGCCCCGAGAACGCCGCCGTGAGCCTCGAGAGGATCTCCCACGCGTACGAGGGTGGCCACCGCGTGCTTCACGACGTGTCGCTGCGTGTCGAACCCGGAGACAGCGTCGCTGTCGTGGGAGCGACCGGGGCCGGGAAGACGACGCTCGCCGCGATCGCCGCGGGCGTCCACATCCCCGAGAGCGGGTCGGTGCGCGCGCCGCGCTCGACCGCGCTCGTGACGCAGGAGGTGCACGTGTTCGACACCACGCTGCGCGACAACCTCACGCTCGCCGCCCCCCACGTCGGGGACGAGGATGTCGTGATTGCCCTCGCCCGAGTGGGGGCCGAGCCCCTCATCGCGCGACTGCCCGGGGGCCTGGACGAGCCCGTGGGGGCGTCGGGCACGTCCCTGACACCCGCGGAAGCTCAGCAGATCGCGCTCGCCCGCGTGCTCTTGGCCGACCCCGCGTTCGTCGTGCTCGACGAGGCGACCGCCGAGGCGGGGTCGACGGAGGCGGGGAGACTCGAGGATGCCGCCCTCGCCGCCATCGAGGGGCGGACGGCACTGGTGGTCGCCCACCGCCTCACCCAGGCCGCGACGGCGAGCCGCGTGGTCGTGCTCGACGCGGGGCGGGTCCGGGAGGAAGGCACGCACGACGAACTCCGCGAAGCGGACGGAGCCTATGCGCGCCTCTGGGAGGCCTGGAGCCGGCCGGCCTGACGCGACCGGTCCGTGTCAGGGGGTGAGCCGCTCTGCGGCCGCCGCGATCCGCTCGTCCGTCGCCGTCAGTGAGAAGCGCACGTGGTTCGGGAAGTGCTCGCCGTAGAAGTGACCGGGGCCGACGAGGATGCCGAGATCGGCGAGCCGTCCAAGGCTCTCCCAGGCGTCGCGCCCCTCCGTCGCCCAGAGGTACAGACCCGCCTCGCTGCGGTCGATCGTGAACCCGGCCGCCTCGATCGCGGGCTTCAGCACTGCCCGCCGTCGCGCGTACCGCTCGCGCTGCTCCGCAACGTGGGCGTCGTCGCCGAGCGCGACGGTCATCGCCCGCTGCACGGGCGCCGGGGGGATCAGACCGAGGTGCTTGCGCCCGGTGAGCAGACGGGCGACGAGCCCCGGGTCACCGGCGAGGAACGCCGCGCGGTACCCCGCGAGGTTCGACTGCTTGCTCAGGGAGTAGACCGACAGCACGCCCGTCAGGTCGTCGCCGACCACCGCAGGGTCGAGTACGCTCGGGACGCGCTCCGAATCCCACGGGGCCTCCCAACCCAGTTCGGCGTAGCACTCGTCGGAAGCGAGAACCGCTCCGAGCTCTCGCGCCCGGGCCACGGCATCCGTCAACTCCGCGACCGAGAGCACGCGCCCGTCGGGGTTGCCGGGCGAGTTGACCCAGATGAGCTTCGTGTTCGCGGGCCACGCGGCCGGGTCGTCGGATGCCACGGGCTCCGCACCCACGAGACGGGCACCGACCTCGTAGGTGGGGTACGCGGCGCGCGGGTGCACGACGGCATCCCCGGCGCCGAGGCCCAGCAGGAGCGGCAGCAACGCCACGAGCTCCTTCGAGCCGACCGTCGGGAGGACGTCGGCCGCGGTCAGACCCGGTACGCCGCGCCGACGGGCGTACCACTGCGCGATCGCCTCACGCAGCGCCGGGGTGCCGGCCGTCTGCGGGTAGGCGTGCGCATCGGTCGCGTCGGCCAGCGCCTTGGAGACCACCGCGGGGGTGGGATCGACCGGCGAACCGATCGACAGGTCGACGATGCCGGCCGGGTGGCGCCGCGCGCGCTCCGCGTAGGGGGCGACGGCGTCCCAGGGGTAGTCGGCGAGGTCGGCGACGCCCACGGCTCAGTGAGCCTGCGGGGGAAGCGCCGAGATGATCGGATGGTCCTTGGCGATCACGCCGACCTTCGCGGCTCCGCCGGGAGACCCGATGTCGTCGAAGAACTCGACATTGGCCTTGTAGTAGTCGGACCACTCCTCGGGGAGATCGTCTTCGTAGTAGATCGCCTCGACGGGGCACACGGGCTCGCACGCACCACAGTCGACGCATTCGTCGGGGTGGATGTAGAGCGAGCGCTCACCCTCGTAGATGCAGTCGACCGGACACTCGTCGATGCAGGCGCGGTCTTTGACATCGACACACGGAAGGGCGATCACGTAAGTCACCCGCCCAGTCTAATCGCGTCGAGCGGGCGGCCTCTCCGCCGCGCGGAAACCCTGTCCTTCCGCCGGGGCGGCAGGCTGAAGGCGCGAGAGGTCGGGCCAGAAGACCACGAGCGCCATGAGGATCGGTCCGACGAAGGTCCAGGCGACGGCGATCCACGCGGTGTCGGGCGTGGCCGCCGCCACGATCGCCGACCCGCCGAGACCGGGCTGCGAGAAGAGGTAGGTCGCGCCGATGATGCCGAGGCCCCCCGCGAGGGAGTTGACGCGGTCCTGGGTGAGCGTGCGCAGGGCGATCAGCAGCGCCGCGCAACCGATCGTCGCGAGGATGAGACCCACGGGGACGGGGCCGAGGCGGAAAGCGTGCCCCACCGTCGCCGCCGTCCCGTAGAACGCACCCACGAGGAACGCGACGAGCCAGCCGACCACGCGCAGAATCACCGAACTCACCGCGTCAGTCTAGGTGCGCCTTCATGTGGCCCAGCCGAGCGCGCGCGACACGGCCGCCGTGATCGCGGCGCCGGCGACGACCGCGAGGAAGGGCGCCCGCGCCCAGAGCAGGACGGCCGCGACCGCCACCGCCGGGAGCCGCGCGTCGATCACGATGGCCGGGCCCGTTGCCAGCGTCTGCACCACGACCAGCGCGGAGAGCAGGGCGACGGTCAACAGGTCGGCGAGCCGCGCCGGTCGCGGCGCTTCGAGCCAGTGCGCGGGGATGAGGTAGCCCACGGCCTTGACCGCGAGGCAGAGGACGGATGCCACGAGCACCGCGGTCCAGAGGCTCATGGCATCCCCTTCTCTTCCGCGAAGACCCCCGGGCCGGCAGCCGGGCGACGCGGGTCGAAGAGTCCGACCGCGACAGCGACCCCCGCCGCGGCGATGACAGGGACGCCCGGCATGAGGACGGGGGTCAACATCGCGGCGACCACCGCGGCGCCGACGGCCACGGCGAGCGGCTGGCGTCCCCGCAGCCGGGGCCAGAGCAGCGCGAGGAAGGCGGCGGCGGCCGCGGCGTCGAGACCGTAGGCGCGCGGGTCGCCCAGGACATCGCCGAGCAGGCCCCCCGCCAGCGTCGAGAGGTTCCACCCCACCCAGATCGCGATGCCCGTGACCCAGAAGCCCGTCCGACGCGCGCGGGGCGACTCCTGGGCGAGCGCCACGGCGGTCGACTCGTCGATCGTGAACGGCGTCGCGGCCGCGCGGCGCCAGAGCCCGCCTCCCACCACCGGAGACATCCTCATGGCGTAGGCGGCGTTGCGCACGCCGAGCAGCACGGCGGACACGACGGCGGCGGGGGCCGCCGCCAGACCCCCGGCGGCGATCACGCCGACGAAGGCGAACTGCGAGCCCCCGGTGAACATCAGCAGGCTCAACACGCAGGTCTGCCAGACGTCGAGACCGGATGCCACCGACAGGGCACCGAACGACACGCCGTACGCGCTGGTCGCGAGGGCGACCGCGAGGCCCTGACGAGCCGCGACACCCTCGGGTGTTCGACGAAACGAACGCATGGTCATCATCGTGAACGGTCCACGCGTGTTCGTCAAGTTGAACGATCGGTGAGCATAATGAACGCATGACGGACCTCGGTGACCGGATCGCGTCGACCCTGCGACGAGAACGCGAACGCCGCGATCTCAGCGTCTCCGAGCTCGCCCGGCGAGCCGGAGTCGCCAAGGCGACGGTCTCGCAGCTCGAGAACGGCGGCGGCAACCCCTCCGTCGAGACGCTCTGGGCCTTGGCATCCGCTCTCGATATCCCGTTCGCGGTGCTCGTCGACGAGGGCGTCCGCTCCCCCACCCTCATCCGCGCGGGCGCGGCCGCGACGGCGGTGCCGTCCTCGGCGTCCGACTATCTCGCCGTGCTGCTGTCCGCGAGTCCGCCGCACGCGCGCCGCGACATCTACCTGCTCTCGGCCGAACCCGGGTCACCGCGGCTCTCCGACCCGCACCCCCGGGGCACCGTCGAGCACCTCATCCTGGTCACCGGTCGCGGCCGGGTCGGGCCCGCCGACGACCCCTACGAGCTCTCCCCCGGCGACTACCTGTCGTACCCCGGTGACGCGCCCCACGTCTTCGAGGCCCTCACCCCCGGCATGAGCGCGGTGTGCGTGGTCGAGTCCCACTGAGCGTCCCGCCCGCTTCTTCCACCCCCGCCCACCGTCGCCGCGCCCGCCGTCGCCGCCCACGAGCACCGCCACAGCTCCTCCCGCCACCGCCACCCCTTGAGTGTCCAAAACACCCGGACCATTTCGCGGGGTTCCCGGGTGTTTTGGACACTCAGCGCCGAGTGGCGGACGCGGAGAGGCCCCGCCCCGCGTGAGCGGGGCGGGGCCGTCCGAGGACGCGACGCTTACGCGTTGGCATCCTGACGCTTCAGGCGCGAAGCGGCGCGCCCGCGCTCAGTCGCGTCGAGCACGACCTTGCGGATGCGCACCTTCTCGGGAGTGACCTCGACGCATTCGTCGTCGCGGGCGAACTCGAGCGACTCCTCGAGCGTGAGCACGCGCGGGGGCGTCATCGACTCGAAGGAGTCGGAAGTCGACGAACGCATGTTCGTGAGCTTCTTCTCCTTCGTGATGTTGACGTCCATGTCGTCGGCGCGCGAGTTCTCGCCGATGACCATGCCCTCGTACACCTCTTCGGTGGGCTGAACGAAGAAGCTCATGCGCTCCTGCAGGGCGATCATCGCGAAGGGGGTCACCACGCCCATGCGGTCGGCCACGATCGAGCCGTTCTGACGCGTCGTGATGGCGCCTGCCCAGTCGTCGTAGCCGTGCGAGATCGCGTTGGCGATGCCGGTACCGCGCGTGATCGTGAGGAACTCGCTGCGGAAGCCGATCAGGCCGCGCGAGGGCACGACGAACTCCATGCGCACCCAGCCGGTGCCGTGGTTGGTCATGTTGTCCATGCGGCCCTTGCGAGCGGCCATGAGCTGCGTGATCGCGCCGAGGTGCTCTTCGGGGGCGTCGATGGTGAGGTGCTCGAAGGGCTCCTTGAGCTTGCCGTCGTCACCGCGCTTGGTGACCACCTGGGGCTTGCCGACGGTGAGCTCGAAGCCCTCGCGGCGCATGTTCTCGACGAGGATCGCCAGGGCGAGCTCGCCGCGGCCCTGGACCTCCCAGGCATCCGGGCGTCCGATGTCGACGACCTTCAGCGAGACGTTACCGATGAGCTCGCGGTCGAGGCGGTCCTTCACCATGCGGGCGGTGAGCTTGTGGCCCTTGACCTTGCCCATGAGGGGCGAGGTGTTGGTGCCGATCGTCATCGAGATGGCGGGGTCGTCGACCGTGATGGCCGGCAGGGGCCGCACGTCTTCCGGGTCGGCGATGGTCTCGCCGATGGTGATGTCGGGGAAGCCCGCGATCGCGACGATGTCGCCGGGGCCGGCCGATTCGGCCGGGAAGCGCTCGAGGGCGCGGGTCTTCAGCAGTTCCGTGACGCGGGCGTTGCTCGTGGTGCCGTCGGAGCGCACCCAGGCGACGGTCTGGCCCTTCTTCAGCGTGCCGTTGAACACGCGCAGCAGCGCGAGGCGGCCGAGGAACGGCGAGGAGTCGAGGTTCGTGACCCAGGCCTGCAGCGGCGCCTCGTCGTCGTACGCGGGAGCGGGGACATGCTCGAGGATCGCGGCGAACAGCGGCTCGAGGTCGTCGTTGTCGGGGAGCGCACCGTTGTCGGGGCGGTTCAGGGACGCCGCTCCCGCGCGGCCCGAGGCGTAGACCACCGGCACGTCGAGCAGAGCGTCGACGTCGAGGTCGGGCACGTCGTCGACGAGGTCGGACGCCAGGCCCAGGAGCAGGTCGTGCGCCTCTTCTTCGACCTCGGCGATGCGCGCATCGGGGCGGTCGGTCTTGTTGACCAGCAGGATGACGGGGAGCTTGGCCTCGAGGGCCTTGCGCAGCACGAAGCGGGTCTGCGGCAACGGACCCTCGGACGCGTCCACCAGCAGCACGACGCCGTCGACCATCGACAGACCGCGCTCGACCTCGCCACCGAAGTCGGCGTGGCCGGGGGTGTCGATGACGTTGATCGTGACGGGCACGTCGGTGTGGATGCCGTTGTACTCGATCGCCGTGTTCTTGGCGAGGATCGTGATGCCCTTTTCGCGCTCGAGGTCGTTCGAGTCCATCGCGCGTTCCTCGACGTGCGCGTGCTCGCCGAACGAGCCGGTCTGGCGGAGCATGGCGTCGACGAGCGTCGTCTTGCCGTGGTCGACGTGCGCGACGATCGCGACGTTACGGAGGTCAGGACGAAGGGCGTGCGCCATGGAGGGTCTCCAGGAAGATTTCGGGGTGTCGCCCGGAATCGGGCCCTCCTATCCTACCCGGCGCCCGCAACCGAGGCTGGCAGCCAGCAGAAAGGGGCGGGACCCCGGAGGAATCCCGCCCCTGGCCGTTCCCGTTCAGGTGGCGGGCGTGTCCTTGAGCAGCTCGTGCCGCAGCTCGCGACGGGCGGCCTGCACCTCGACGTCGGGAACGGGGATCGCCGCGATCAGGCGCTGCGTGTAGGGCTCCTTCGGCGCACGCAGGATCTCGTCGCGCGTGCCCTGCTCCGCGATCTTGCCCCGATTGAGCACGACGATCCGGTCGGCCATCGCGTCGACGACGGCGAGGTCGTGACTGATGAACAGGCAGGCGAACCGGTGCTCCTTCTGCAGCTCGCTGAGCAGTTCGAGCACGCGCGCCTGCACCGAGACGTCCAGCGCGCTCGTCGGCTCGTCGGCGACGAGCAGACGCGGCTGCAGCGACAGGGCGCGGGCGATGCCGACGCGCTGCTTCTGCCCACCCGACAGCTCGTGCGGGTAGCGGTTGCGGTAGCTGCGGGGCAGACGGACCTCATCGAGGAGCTTCTCGACGCGCGCGTCGAGCTCGGCGCCCTTCGCCTCCCCCGCGAGCAGCAGCGGCTCACCGATGGACTCCCCGATCGGCAGGCGCGGGTTCAGCGACGACGAGGGGTCCTGGAAGACGATGCCGACCCGTCGACGCAGCGACTTGATCAGCTTGCGCGAGCCGCTCGAGATGTCGACGCCGTCGACCACGAGCCGGCCATCGGCAATGGGCTGGAGGCCGATCGCGGCGCGACCGATGGTCGACTTGCCCGATCCCGACTCCCCGACGAGACCCACGATCTCGCCCTCGGCGATGCCGAGCGTGACATCGTCGACCGCGCGGAACGCGGCGACGCGTCCCTTCTTGCCGTACTCGATCGAGACGTTCTCGAGTGTGAGCACGGGGTGGGCGATCTCGGGCGCCGCGGCGGCGAGGGCGATCGCCTCGGTCCGCGCGGGACCATCCGCGACCGCCGCGGCCAGCGCCTCGACGACGTCGACGGTCGCCTCGCCCTCGAGCGTCTCCCCGAGGCGCGGCACGGAGGCCAGCAGCTCCTTGGTGTAGTCGTCCTGCGGAGAGCCCAGCACCTGGGCGGCCGGCCCCTGCTCGACGATGTCGCCGGACTTCATCACGACGATCCAGTCGGCGAGGTCGGCCACCACCCCCATGTCGTGCGTGATGAGGAGCACGGCCGAGTCGAGTCGGTCACGCAGGTCGCGGATGAGGTCGAGGATCTCGGCCTGCACCGTCACGTCGAGGGCGGTCGTGGGCTCGTCGGCGATGAGCAGCGCCGGCTCGAGGCTGATCGACTGGGCGATCATCGCGCGCTGGCGCTGTCCCCCCGAGAGCTGGTGCGGGTACGAGGCGAACGCCTTCGCCGGGTCGGGCAGCCCGACCATGTCGAGCAGCTCGAGGGCGCGCGCCTTCGCCTGGGCGGGGGCGATCGGAGAGTGGGCCCGCAACGCCTCGATGATCTGCGAGCCGACGGTCAGCACCGGGTTCAGAGCCGTCATGGGCTCCTGGAAGATCGCCGCGACCTCCGGGCCGCGCAGCTGCCGCATCTGCGACGCCGACATGTCCGTCACCTCGCGACCGTTCACCTTGATGCTGCCGGTGACGCGGCTGTTGCGCGGCAGCAGATCGAGCACGGCCATCGAGCTCACGCTCTTGCCCGAGCCCGACTCACCGACCACGGCGACGACCTGTCCACGGGCGATCGTGTAGTTCAGGCGCTTGGCGGCGGGAACCCAGACGTCATCGACCGCGAAGTCGACGCTGACGTCGGTCATCTCCAGGGCCGGGACTCCGGCCTTCTCGGTCGTGCTCATGAGAATGTCCTCTCGGTCCCGCTCAGCGGGAGTGAGTGATCGGGGAATGAAAGAATTGCGGGATGCCACGCGAGACGTTCCGTTCGACGTTCACCCGTGTCCTGTGCGCCATCGTGTGGGCGATCATCGCCGTGGTGGCGATCGGCCTGCTGGTGACGCCGGCCGTGACCCGGCCGCCCGCGCTCGTCATCCTCGGAGCACTGGGGGCGGCCGCACTCGTCACCGGCATCCTGTGGTCGCCCTCCGTCGCCGTCGACGACGACGGCGTGCAGGTCGACAACATCGTCACGCGCTACCGCGTCCCGTGGGCCGCGCTCATCCACGTCGACACCCGGTACGCGCTGCAGCTGCACACCCCGGGTCGCCGCATCTCGGTCACCGCGGCACCGGCGCCGGGCGCGGCCGGTTCTCTCCGTGCCGCGCGCGCCCATCGCCGCAGCGAAGACGGCTCCGCGCCGCAGATCCGTCCCGGTGAGCTGCCCCAGACCGATTCGGGTCGCGCGGCCGCCCTGGTGCGCACCCGCTGGTTCGCCCTGCGCGACGCGGGACGCATCGAAGCCGGCGTCGCCGACAGCGCCCGCGTGGACGTGAGCGTGCGCGCAGACAATCTGCTGCTGCTGGTCGGCGGCGCGGCGGCCCTCATCGCGGCGGTCGCCCTGGCGTGAGCGACGCCCGGACACGATCGTCATGACGACGGTGTCTCCGGGTGCACCCGGGCCTGGGTGCTCGCGGGAGCCGACGTCGCGGTGCCCGGCTGCTCCTTGGTGCGGCGCAGCGAGAAACGCTTCTGACGCGGATCGAACGCGTCGCGCAGGCCGTCACCCACGAAGTTGACCAGCACGGCCAGCAGCACGATGAAAACGGCCGGCCACCAGAACAGCCACGGCCGCGTCTGGAACGCCGACTGGTTGTCCGAGATGATCAGGCCCAACGAGACGTCCGGCGGTCGCACACCGAGCTGCAGGTAGCTCAGGGCCGTCTCGAGCAGGATGGCCGCCGCTGCGAGGAGGGTCGCCGCCACGATCACCACACCGATGGCGTTGGGCAGGATGTGCTTGAAGATGATGCGCGCGTCGCTGGCACCCGCCACGCGGGCGGCCTCGACGAACTCGCGCTCACGGAGGGAGAGGAACTCGGCGCGCACGAGGCGGGCGATCGTGGTCCACGACACCATCGCGAGGAAGAACGCCAGCGGCACGACGCCCAGACCACCGGTCGCGCGACCGACGACGGCGCCGATCACGATGATGGGGATCACGATGAAGACGTCGGTGATACGCATGAGCACCGAGTCGACCCAGCCGCGGTAGTACCCCGCGAGGGCACCGATCACGGTGCCGACGGCCGTCCCGACGAAGCTGATGACGATCATCACCAGGATCGAGTTCTGCACCCCGCGCATGGTCATCGCGAAGTAGTCGATGCCGATGCGGTCCTGGCCGAAGGGGTGGTCTCCCCACACGAACGGGAACACTGACAGGGTCGGAGCACCGCCGTCGTTCTGCGGATTGAGCGACGTGTAGTCGTACTTCCACCATCCCGGGATCGGTCCGATGCCGATCGCGGAGAGGGAGAACAGGGCGACGAGGAGGAAGAGGATGCCGGAGACGACCGCGACCTTGTTCGCGAGGAAGCGGCGCAGGACGAGGCGTCCCTGACTGACACCGACGGTCTCCCGCTCGTCGGCGGGAGCCGGCGCGTCGACGTTGGCGGGCTCGGGGAGCATCTGGGTCATCGGGAGACCTCCGGGAATCGGACGGCGGCGATCATGCGATCACTCGCACGCGAGGGTCGAGCGCGGCGTACGCGAGATCGGCCAGGAAGTTGAAGACGATGGCGGTGATCGCGATGACGAGGAAGTACCCCATTACCGGGTTCACGTCCACGCGCTGGATCGAGGTCACGAAGAGCTGGCCCATGCCGGGGATGGCGAACACCTTCTCGGTGATGACGGCGCCACCCAGGAGGGCGCCGACATCGGTCGCGATGAGGGTCACGATCGGGATGAGCATGTTCCGCAGGCCGTGACGCATGATGACCGTGCGCTCCGGCAGACCCTTCGCTCGTGCCGTCCGGATGTAGTCCTGATTCATCACCTCGAGCATTCCGGCACGGGCGTATCGGGTGTACCCGGCGAACGAGATGAGCAGGAGCGAGATCGTCGGCAGCAGCAGGTGCGTGAACGTGTCGATGCCGCTGATCCACATGTCCCCGCTGAAGCCGGGGGTGGCCGCGCCCACGGTGGCGATCGGTCGGCCGTTGATGCGCGGGTTGTTCACGTACGCCGGCCACGACTGCATGTAGCGATCGAGGATGACGAGACCGAAGGAGAAGAACGCGACGATCGCGCCGATGCGCGCGGTCATGCCGCGGTCGGGGGCGCCGAGGAGGAAACCGGTGATGAGGCCGATCGCGACCGCCACCACGGCGAGGATGATGATCGTCGCGACGGTGGAGATGTCGAAGAGCCCCTGCAGCGCGTAGTAGGCGACGTATGCGACGGCGCCGTTGATCGCCGCGACGATGAGCGCCCGGCGGTTGGACAGACCCGACACGAGGGCGGTGGTGATGACCACCACTCCCGCGATGAGCAGCAGCAGACCCACCGGCCCGAAACCGGGGTTGCGGAACCAATCGGTGACGTTGAAGTACACCAGCAGCGCGATCGTCGCGGCCGCGGCGGTGCCGGAGACAATCAGCCGCCGGCGTGCGCTTCCGCCGATCATGGCCTGCCACACCACCGCCGACACGACGGCGACCAGAGCGACCACCCAGATCGGGATCGATGTGGCCGACTCCAGGAAGCTGTTGAAGCCGAGGGCCATGAACTCCTTCAGCAGCACCGCGACGAGGAAGGAGGGCAACGAGAAGAGGAAGAAGCTGAGCAGCGTGATGCCGAAGTCGAAACCGCTGTACTGGCGGAGGGCCGACACGACGCCGACCACGACGCCCAGGACGATAGCCAGCACGAACGACGCCGTCACGAGCTGGAGAGTGGATCCGACCGCGGTCGGGAGGATCTCGAGGACCGGGGCGTTGCTGATCGTCAGGCCGAGATCGCACGTCCCGGCGAAGGGGATCAGGCAGCCGGCGGCGCCTCCGAGCCAGAGGAAGTAGCGCAGCGGAGCGGGGACGTTCAAGTCGAGTGCCGCGACGCGCGCGGTGATCAACTGGTCTTTGTTGGCCGCGGTACTGTCGCGAAGATCCTGCAGCGGATCGCCGGAGTTGGCGGCGAGCACGTACATGATGAACGACGCTGCGAGCAGAACCAGGATCGAGACGGCGATGCGCCTGAGGATGAATCCGACCATCGCGGGAGGACTTCTTTCGATCGGGTGACGGGCACCTGTGGGTGCCCAGGAAAGGATAGTCGCGAGTGCCCTGGGTGAGGCGCACCGCGCGCAGAGCGAGGCGCCGGAGCCGAGCGACTCCGGCGCCTCGCGAGGGATCAGCGGGTCATCAACCCGCCAGCGTCCACTCCTGCGCGTTCCACACGATGCCCGTCTGGCCGCCGAAGTAGTCGACGCCCTGGATGGACCCGTTGTCGGCGAAGAGACCGGGCGACTGGAACAGCGGCAGACCGTAGAAGTCCTTGGCCGTCTGTGCGTCGATCTGCACCTTGATGTCGGCCAGCTTGGTCGGGTCGACCGTCACCTGGCTCTCGTCGACGAGCGTGTCGACGGTGGCGTTGCTGTAGTTGTTGTAGTTTCCGCCGCCGCCGCTCTTGAAGATCTGCGGGAGAGCAGCGTTACCGGCACCCGGCGACACCCATCCGAAGATCGAGGCGTCGTAGCTGCCGCTACCGAGGAGCGAGCTCCAGTCGGGCGAACCGGCGTCGACGATGTTGAAGCCGGCCTGCTGCGCCGACTGCTGGATGGCACGGAAGCTGTCGACACGGTTCGGGTTGTTGGTGTTGTAGAGGATGCGGACCTCGGGGGTCGCACCGTTCAGCAGCGCCTTGGCGCCCTCGATGTCGGGCTCCGTGAACTGGTCGTAACCGCTGGCCGCGACCGCGGTCGAGTACTGGTCACCGTCGGTGGGCAGGAAGATCTGCGAGTCGAGCACCTCGGCGTCCGGGTTGACCGGCGTGATGATCGATTCGAGGATCTGCTGGCGCGGGATGGTCTTGAGGAAGGCCTCGCGGACGTTCGCGTCGGCGAACACGCCGCCGAAGCTCAGGTCGACGTGGTCGTAGGCGAGCTGGCTGCCCGAGTGGACCGTCGCGTTGGCGTTCTCGAGAGCCGTCAGCGTGTCGGCGGAGGCCTGCGGCTGGATGGCCTGGACCTCGCCGTTCTGGAGGGCCGTGACCTGCGCGTTGGCGTCACCGATGAAGCGGATGATCAGCTGGTCGTACGCGGGCGACATCTCGCCCTTGTAGTTGGGGTTCTTGCCCAGCGTGATGCTCTGCTCGGGCGTGAAGTCGGTCACGATGAACGGACCGCTCGCGACGAGGAGGCTCTCGTCGGTCGGCATCGCCGTGACGTCGTAGCCGGTGTTCCAGAAGTCGGCGGCGGCCTTCAGCGTGGCGTTCGGCGCGACGGGGGCTTCCTTGTTGCCCTTGGGGGTGTCCTTGAGGAGCTGGATGAAGTCCTCCTCGGAGACGCCCGCCTTCTCGGCGAGCACGTGGGCCGGCTTGCCGATGGGGTTGACGAGCTCGTAGTCGACGAAGGGCTTCGAGTAGACCAGCGTCATCGACATGTTGTCGTCGCTGATCTCGGGGAACGCGGTGGTGTCCAGACCCGCGGTGCTGCCGGCGAGCGTGAAGTACTGCGTTCCACCGTTGGTGACCTCGCCACTGGAGGGGTCGAGGATCGCATCGTCGTAGTAGCCCGAGTTGATGGCCCAGTTGACGAGCATGTCGTCGGCGTTGATGGGCTCGCCGTCCGACCAGGTGAGGCCTTCGTTGATGGTGTACTTCACCGTCAGCGGGTCGTCCGAGATCTTCTCGTACGTGCCGAAGTCGGTGTTGTCGAGGACGCTGAAGTCCTTGTCCAGACGCTGGAAGCCACCGAGTCCGAGTCCGCCGCTGACGCCGGTGAGGTAGCCCACCATGCCGTTGGTGTCGAGGTTGGCTTCGGGGGTGTCGCCGTTGAACGAGGTGAACGCGTTGGTCGTCGCGATCGTGATGGTGCCGCCGGACGACGACGACCCACCCTCGGGCGTCGCGGTCGTGGTGCAGCCAGCGAGGGCGAGCGCCGCGACGGCGACACCTGCTCCCGCCGTGAGGGCGCGTGCGCGCCGAGTCTTTTCAGACACTTTGCCTCCAGTGCAAGGTTGACGGGCACCCCTCAAAGCCGGGGCATAGGGGGGACGCCGTGGATACGGAAACGATAGGTAAATGCTCTGCGTTGGTCAAAACTCCTGGGGAAACCGTTACATACCTTTAATTCAGAACCGGTTGCATGTGGCAATCTGACAACATGCTCCGCGATTCGGCCTTTCACGAACCCGGGATCGAACAAGACGGGTTCCGCCGGAGAAGACTCCCGTGGGAGATCACGCTCGTCCTGCTGGTCACCGTCGGCCAGTCCGCGATCTATTCGGTGGTGTCGTTCGTCCGCGCCGCCACGCGCGCGCCGATCTCCCAGCAGCAGACGCAACTGAACCCGTCGCGTAGCGCCGAGCCGCTGTGGGACGCGATCTACCAGTTCCTGGACATCTTCTTCTCGCTCGCGCTCGTGGCCCTGGTCGTCTATCTGCTGTGGGAGCCGGGGCAGAGCGCGCTGCGCCGCATCGGCCTGGACTTCCGGCGCTTCGGCGGCGACACCCTGCGCGGGCTTTTCCTGGTCGTCCTGATCGGCGCCCCGGGAATCGGCGTCTACGCCGCGGGGCGCGCCCTCGGCCAGAGCATCGCGGTCATCCCCGCACCCCTCGATTCGTCCTGGTGGGTCGTCGCCCTGCTGGTGCTCGCCGCCCTCCGGGCGGGCCTGACCGAGGAGGTGATCTTCCTCGGCTACCTGTTCGATCGGCTGCGCCGACTCGGTTGGTCCTGGACGGGGATCATCGTGTCGACCGCGCTCTTGCGCGGGAGCTACCACCTCTACCAGGGATGGCCGTCCGCGCTCGGCAACGTGGTGATGGGTCTCGTCTTCGGGTGGTGCTATCGCCGCTGGGGCCGGGTCATGCCGCTCGTCGTCGCGCACACCCTCATCGACATCGTCGCCTTCGTCGGATACCCGCTCGCGGCGGCGTGGTGGCCCGGCATCTTCGCCGCCCCCGCCCCGACGCCGACGCCGACCGCTACGCCCTGATCCCGCCGCGACCGTCGGGCGGCGCCGTCGCCGTCGCCGAGGGACGACGCCGGATCAGGATGCCGCGATGTTCCAGGTCCAGAACGACGGCGGCACGCCGTCGGGCTCCGAAGTGTAATCGACACCCTGGACCCCCGGGGCCACGGCGACGGCGCCCGTCCGCTCGAGCAGCGGGACGCCCGCGTAGGCGGTGAACAGGGAGCGATCGATGTCTTTCGCGCGGGCGAGCACGTCGACCGGGTCGGTGTCGGTCGTCAGCTGCCGGAAGATGCGCTGCGCGTCGGGACCGTCGACCCCCTCGGCCAGGCGGTCGCGCGAGGAGCGGTACAGACTCTCGTCCTCTCCCACCCATGACAGCGTCGCCTCGGCCTCCTCCGTGGCCGAGGCTGCGCGGACGGCGATACCCGCCTTGGCGCCCATGGCGACCAGGCGGGTGAAGACCGCGGTGGACAGTTCGTCGGTGGAGTCGTAGGCGACGCGCAGCACCTCCGCGCGGTCGTCGAGCGCGGAGCGCGCGGCATCCGGATCCGCCGACGTCGAGGGGGCGTTGTTCCCCGAGACGAGATCGGTGTAGAGCTGCCCGGTGGCGGGCGAGGTGAGGAACGACTGGAGCGGGCGCGCGTCCGGGCGGACCTCCTGCAGCAGCTCCTCGACGAGCGCCTCGCGGTCGAGCGCAAGCGTCGTCGCCTGCCGCAGGTCGGCGGGAGTGCCGTCGGCGAAGCGGAGTTGCAGCGTCTGGGTGGTGGGACCCGTGGTGACCTGGACACCGGCGTCGGTGAGGGCCGTCACCTGCGCCTCCTCCAGGTCGCCGACGTTCGCGACGTCGACCTCCCCCGCCTGCACGGCGGCGACCTGCGAGGCGCGGTCGGGGAAGAACCGCACGGTGAGGCCGGTGAGGGCGGGATAGTGATCGCCCTGGTAGTCGTCGCGACGCTCGAGGGTGAGCGTGTCGGCGGTCACCTCGGCAACCTTCCACGGTCCGGCGGCGACGGCGGAGGCGGCATCCGGGATGCCTCCCGCTGGAGCGTCGAACCCCGTGTTCCACGCGGCCGCGGCCGCCGTGAGCACGGGGTTGGGCGCGACGGGCGCGGACGGGTCGCCCTCCGCCGTCGTGAGGATCGCCGTCATGAGGTCTTTGACCGAGACACCCGCCTTCGCTGCGACCACGTGCACGGGGCGGTCGAGGAGCCACTGCCGGTTCCAGTCGGCGAAGGGCTCGTCGTAGACGAGCGTCAGGGTGTCCTTCGCGCGGTTCAGGCTGGGACGGGCGGTGCGGGCGTTCGGATCGGCCGGCACCGCGGTCTGGAAGTACCGGGTTCCGGAGACGATCTGCCCCTCGGCGTCATAGGTCGCGTCGTCGAAGAAGTGCGACGTGACGGCCCAGCCGAACACGAGGTCGTCGAGCGTCACGGGGGTCCCGTCCGACCAGGTGCGATCGGGGAAGAGCTCGTAGCTGACGGTGAGGGGGTCGCCCTCGACGCGGGTGATGCGCCCCATCCCGTTGTTCGGAACGACCTGCAGGTCGCCGTCGAGAGACCCGAGACGTTCGTCGAGCAACGACGACACCGCACGGTTGGCGGGCGTGGATCCTTGGGCGGTGGCTGCATTGAAGCTCGTGAGCGAGCCGACCACGCCCACGGTGAGGCTGGTGCGCGCGGGCTGCTCGGGCTCCGGGGCGGGTTCGCCCGCCGAGCACCCCGCGAGGGCGAGCGTCGCGGCCACCAGGAGGGCGCCGGCGCGCATCAGGCTCCGCGAGCGTGTGGTCAATCGTGGAACAGGAGACTGGCCGAGGTGCACAGGGGAACCTTACCCAACGTGCCCTGTGCGATTACCTGTGCGCCGCGTGCGCGCCGCGTCCCCCATGCCCTGGCGTCGAGACGGCACCCGCCTGAGACCCCACTGCACACTGCCGTGGAGATGTCAGCACGATGCCGTCTCGACGCTCAGGACGGGAGCGCGGTCCGAGCCGACCCGCGCGGCTCACGCCCGCGTCCCCGGCCCACGCCCACGCCCCCGGCCCACACCGCGTCAGCGGGCGAGGGCCGCAAGCAGGCCCGCCGACAGATTCCCGAGAGAATGCTCAGGCGAACGCCTCCGGCGGCGGGCACGAGCACACGAGGTTGCGATCGCCGTACGCCTGGTCGATGCGCCGCACCGGGGGCCAGTACTTGCCCCGGACGAGCGAACGCACGGGGTACACCGCGGTCTCGCGCGAGTACGGGTGCTCCCACTCCCCCACGACGACCGTCTCGGCCGTGTGCGGGGCGTTGACGAGCGGGTTGTCGTCGGCGGGCCATTCGCCCGCGGCCACGGCGAGCGCCTCGTGCTTGATGGCGATCATGGCATCCACGAACCGGTCGAGCTCGGCGAGGTCCTCGCTCTCGGTCGGCTCCACCATGAGGGTGCCGGCGACCGGGAACGACATCGTGGGCGCGTGGAAGCCGTAGTCGATGAGGCGCTTGGCCACGTCGTCGACGGTCACGCCGGTCTGCTCTTTCAGCGGACGCAGGTCGAGGATGCACTCGTGCGCGACGAGTCCTCCCTCTCCCGCGTAGAGCACCGGGTAGTGCTCGCGCAGGCGCGTGGCGATGTAGTTGGCCGAGAGCACCGCGGCGGCGGTCGCCTGTCGAAGGCCCTCCGCGCCCATCATCCGCACGTAGGCCCACGAGATGGGCAGGATGCCGGCGGAACCGTGGGGAGCTGCCGACACGGGGCCGCCGTCGAAGACGCCTCCCGCATGGTCGGCACGCTGCGAGAACGGGTGCGACGGAAGGAAGGGCGCGAGGTGCGCCTTCGCCGCCACCGGGCCCACACCGGGTCCGCCGCCGCCGTGCGGGATGGCGAACGTCTTGTGCAGGTTGAGGTGCGAGACGTCACCGCCGAGGTCGCCGAAGCGGGCGAAACCGAGCAGCGCGTTGAGGTTCGCACCGTCGACGTAGACCTGTCCGCCGGCGTCGTGCACGGCCTGAGTGATCTCGAGCACGTCGTGCTCGTACACCCCGTGGGTCGAGGGGTACGTGATCATCAGCGCCGACAGGGCGTCGGCGTGCTGCGCGATCTTCGCGCGCAGGTCGCCGAGGTCGACGTTGCCGGCCTCGTCGCACGCGACGACGACGACCTTCATGCCCGCGAGGATCGCGGAGGCGGCGTTCGTGCCGTGCGCCGACGAGGGGATGAGGCACACCGTGCGCTCGGTGTCGCCGTTGGAGAGGTGATAGCCGCGGATGGCGAGAAGGCCCGCGAGCTCACCCTGCGAACCGGCGTTCGGCTGCAGCGACACCGCGTCGTACCCGGTCACCTCGGCGAGCCAGCGCTCGAGCTGATCGATCATCTCGAGGTAGCCGTGCACGTCGGCCTCGGGGGCGAACGGGTGCACGCGCGAGAACTCCGGCCACGAGACCGCCGCCATCTCGGTCGCCGCGTTGAGCTTCATCGTGCACGAGCCGAGCGGGATCATGCCGCGGTCGAGCGCGTAGTCGCGGTCGGCGAGCGACTTCAGGTAGCGCATCATCGCCGTCTCGCTGCGGTGGGCGTGGAAGACGGGGTGCGTGAGGTACTCGTCGTCGCGGCGCAGTGTCTCGTCAACGCCGCGCAGAGCGACGCCCTCGGGCACTTCTTCGGACGAGAACCCGAACGCGTCGAGGACGGCGGCGATATCGGCATCCGTCGTCGTCTCGTCGACCGAGACGCCGACCGTGGCGTCGTCGACCCACAGCAGCTGATAGCCGCGCTCACGGGCACGGTCGACAACGTCTTGCGCGCGCCCCGGCACGTGCACGCGCACGGTGTCGAAGAACGCGTCGGTCGCGAGGTGTAGGTCGTAGGAACGCAGAGCGGATGCCACGGCGTCGGCCTTCTGCGCAACGCGCGTCGCGATGCCCTTGAGCCCCTGGGGTCCGTGGTAGACGGCGTACATCGCGGCCATGACGGCCAGCAGCACCTGGGCGGTGCAGATGTTCGACGTGGCCTTCTCGCGGCGGATGTGCTGCTCGCGCGTCTGCAGCGACAGGCGGTAGGCGGGGTGGCCGACGGCATCCTGGGACACCCCCACGAGGCGGCCCGGGAGCTGGCGCTCGAGCCCCGCGCGCACCGCCATGTAGCCCGCGTGCGGACCACCGAAGCCGAGCGGTACGCCGAAGCGCTGGGTCGTTCCCACCGCGACATCGGCGCCGAGCGCACCCGGCGAGCGCAGCAGGGTCAGGGCGAGCAGATCGGCCGCGGCGACGACGAGGCCGCCCGCGCTGTGCACCGCTTCGGCGACAGCCGAGAAGTCCCACACGCGGCCGGTCGCGCCGGGGTACTGCACGAAGGCGCCGAACGCCTCGGGCAGGTCGCCGTCGTACGAGGTCTCTGCGATCCGGATGCCGACGGCCGCGGCGCGGTGGTGCAGTAGCGCCTTCGTCTGCGGCAGCGCGTCGACGTCGACGAGGAAGACATCGGTCTTCGCCTTCGACGCGCGGCGTGCGACGAGCATGCCCTCGACGACCGCGGTGGACTCGTCGAGCATCGAGGCGTTCGCCGTGGCGAGGCCCGTCAGGTCGGTGACCATCGTCTGGAAGTTGATGAGCGCCTCGAGGCGCCCCTGCGAGATCTCGGGCTGGTACGGCGTGTAGGCGGTGTACCAGGAGGGGTTCTCGAGCACGTTCCGCGCGATCACCGACGGCGTGAAGGTGTCGTAGTAGCCGAGACCGATCAGGGGGCGCGCGGAGCGGTTGGCCGTGGCGAGCTCGCGCAGCTCGGCCAGAGCCTCGGCCTCGGTGGCGGCGGGCGGGATCGAGCTCGTCGCACGGGGCTGCACGTGGATGGATGCCGGGACGGCGGTCTCGACGAGCGCGTCGACGCTGTCGTACCCGACGACCTCGAGCATCCGCGCCTGAGCGTCGGCGTCGACACCGATGTGGCGGTCGACGAAGACGGCGGGGAGGGCGGCTTCCGTGCGGGAAGGGAGAAGGGTGCTCATGCGGTGAGTTCCTCGTAGGCGGCGCGGTCGAGCAGATTGGCCGGAAGGTCGCCCTCCACGCGGATCTTGATGAGCCAGCCGCCGTCGAACGGCTCGGCGTTCACGAGCGACGGGTCGTCGACGACGGCGTCGTTCACCTCGACGACGGTGCCGTTCAGCGGCGCGTAGAGCTCGCCGACCGACTTGGTCGACTCGATCTCGCCGCAGACGTCTCCCGCGCTGACGGTGGAGTCGGCGCCGGGGAGCTCCACGAAGACGACATCGCCGAGCTTGTCGGCGGCGAAGTCGGTGATCCCGACCGTCGCGATGTCGCCGTCCAGGGCGATCCACTCGTGCTCGGAGGTGTAGCTGAGGGCGGTGAGGTCGGTCATGCGTTTCTCCGATAGAAGGGAAGGGCGGTGACGGTCGCGGGAATGCGTGTTCCGCGCACGTCGATGGTCAGTTCGGTGCCGATCGTGGATGCCGCGGGCGCGACGAACGCCATCGCGACGGGGTGGCCGAGGGTGGGGCTGAGCGCGCCACTGGTGATCTCGCCGACGACGTCGTCGCCGTGCAGCACGGCGTATCCGGCGCGGCCCGCGCGGCGGCCCTCCGAGACGAGGCCGACCAGCACGGGAGCGTCGGCGTCAACCGTCGACAGGCCGTCCTTGCCGATGAACGCCGGCTTGTCGCCGGCGACCGCGCGGCCGAGGCCTGCTTGAGCGGGCACGATGTCGCGTGAGAGCTCGTGACCGTACAGGGGCATTCCCGCTTCGAGGCGGAGAGTGTCGCGAGCAGCCAAGCCGCAGGGCACGAGCCCTTCGGGCTCCCCAGCGGCGAGGACGGCGTCCCAGAGCGCACCCGCCTGCGCGAGGGGGATCAGCAACTCGTACCCGTCCTCGCCGGTGTACCCGGTGCGTGCGACGAACAGCGGCGCACCCTCGAAGGTCCCGTCGGTCCAGGCGTAGTAGCCGAGGTCGTCGAGGGCGATGCCGGTGATATCGACACCGGGCGTGGAGCTCAGGATGCCACGGGCCTTGGGCCCCTGCAGGGCGATGAGCGCGACCTGGTCGGTGACGTCTTCGACCCGCGGGATCGCCCCGCCCGACGTCACGGCATAGTCGGTGCCCTCGAGCGGACCGTCGAGGAAGGCCTGCGCCGTCGACCAGGTGGCCCGCGCGTCGTCGAACGCCGTTGCGACGGCATCCCGGTTCGACGCGTTGGCGATGACGAGGAAGTAGCCCTCCCCGGTGCGGTAGACGATAACGTCATCGACGATGCCGCCGCTCTCGGCCAGAACCATCGAGTACTTGGCCTTGCCGACCTTCATCGTCGAGATGCGCCCCGCGAGCACGTAATCGAGGAACTCGCCCGCGCGGCCGCCCTGCACCCAGAACTCGGCCATGTGGGAGATGTCGAAGAGCCCGGCCGCTCGACGGACCGCGTGGTGCTCGGCGAGGTCGGAGGTGTAGCGCACGGGCATGTTCCAGCCACCGAAGTCGGTGAACGAGGCGCCGAGGGCCTCGTGCCGATCGTGCAGGGGCGACGTGCGCGGTGGAGCGGGGGTGTCGGTCATGAGTTCTGCCGTTCGCGATGACGGACAGACGCCGGTCGGCGCCTGAGAACTCCCCCTCTGTCATGGGCCTGAGAGTTTCACTGCCGCGTCACGGACGCGCAGCTTTCACCGTCGGCGGACCCGGCGCGGTGCACCCGGATCACTTTCCAGAGTGGCCCGATCGACGCGGTACGCGTACCTGAGAGATTGGCGGGGAGGCTTGCTCCTTCGGTGCCCGGCTGCGTTCGCCGGAGCTCTCCCGCATCGATCATGGGGCCGGTGTGGACTTGTGGGGTCAGCCTAGCGGGTGGGGGCGCGGGGCACAGCCCGAGCTCGGGGAATCAGTAGGAGCCGCCGGGCCAGACGTCGTCGGGGAGGCGGATGCAGGGGGAGAACGAATCAACGTCGAGCTCCGCCCGGTCACGGATGTATCGAACGATCCATAGCGATCCGTACGCGCCGGCGATGTTGACGATCGAGTCCCCCTGGTCTTGCCGCAGGCTAACGAGGTAGTCGCCGCCGTTCCGATAGTGGTCCGCGATGAGTCCGATGACGTCCCCGGGCGACGGGTCGCCTACCACTGTGGCGGTAAGCCCGCCCGCCCACTGCCTGGCACCATCTCGAGTGCAGCCGAAAAAGGCACCTTTCTCCTGCTGCTCGATGTCTGCGAGCATCGATGAGGGGAGCAGCGCGGTGATATCTCGTTCGACCTTCTGGGCGAGCGCCTTCGCGTCGTCAACGCCCAGATCCTCGTCCACAGTGACGCCGGTAGACACGCACGCCGTCAATAGGAGGCAGAAGAGGGAAAGCGCGCCAAATCCTGCGGCAACTCGTCTTGTCATCCCATCAGCCCTTCTTTGAGATCAATCAAGGCGTTCTTGTTCTCCTCGCTGACCCCCGCGATCAGATTGTGGTTGGCCAACGGTGACAGAGACACCCGCAGCGTGGGGCCGTCTGGGTCGAGGAACGGAGCGAGGTCCCCACCGAGCGGGACCTCCGCGTCCGTCTTCCGCTCGTAGATGTGACTTTGGAAAGCCGAGACACAATCAGGCGCTCGGCCCGCTATGACCAACATCCCGTCTTGAGCCATCGAAAGCGCATCCGTGTAGCTCCAGTGCGAGTAGCTCGTCGAAGAGTGTGGTGCCCACCCGTCGGGAACCCAGGCACCGGACAGCGAGTGGACTTGGGCATAGCGCGCTCCGTGCATCTCAGAAGCCGTGATCGGGACAAGCCCCCAGCTGTGCCCCACGGCGATCTGCAGTCCGTCCGCCAGGGACGGATCGCTCGACACTTCTCGCTGGAACCGCGCGAGTGCCTCCCCCGCCGGCGCAGCGCGGTCAGGGTCGTTGGCTTCGAGGAGGCCGATCCCGAATCCCGCCTGCCCCGGGTACTGGTCGTCGCCGGGGAAGTCCTCACCCTTCCAGACGAACGCGACCATCGCGCTCTCCTGGTCAGTCATCCACTGCGAGATGCGCTGAACCTCGCCCCGATAGAAGCTGTCTACCCGCGTGAACGTTCCGGGCACGTAGGTCAGGACCCTCGTCGTCCCAGGCCCGGGCGTACCGAACATCTCGATGATGCGATTGTCCGCAGGCTCGTAGAGGTAAAGCTGCACCTCGCCTGCGTCGACGCTAAGGAGGTAGTCGCGCTCAGCGAGAAGCGCGGCGACCGCTGCCCGCCGCTCCGCCTGCAAGTCAGCACTCGTTCCTTCCTGAAGCACGTGTTCCCGCCCGGGCAGCTCATCCTCCACCTCACGAAGACGCGCTCTCGCGCTCACCCGATTGGCGGCGACCCGGTCGAGCGGTGGAACGCCTCCCAGGGCGCCGATGAGAACAGGCGCACCGTCGATGAGTGCCGCAACGGTGCCCGGCGGGAGCGTGTCCCACCACGCGCGGACGACCTCCGGTGAGGGCGGATAGGCCCGCAAGAGCTCCGCCCACTCGGGGTGAGCGGCGAGGAGGCGCGCGACCCGAGACGTGTTGGCCCGTGCGAGCGAGAAGAGAGGAGCCAACACCATGTCGTCGGCTCTTGCCTCGGTGCGCGCCGACCAGGTCAGCCGGGGTCCGAGCGGTGGCGGGGAGGCATCCGGAATCGCGACCGCCCACGGCGGAGGCGGGGCAATGGCGTCGAGGTCTGAGCGCGCTTGGTCGAGGCGCTCTTGCACGGCGGTCGCGAACCGCTCAATCTGCACCTCCAGTTCGCTCGCTCGTTCGGGATCCTCGACGCCTCGTGACGCGCTCGAGAACTCCTCGGCATCGTCCACGAGTCCGCGCCGTCGCATCGCGAGCCACATCAGGTCGTCGGCGAGCTGATCCATGATGTCCGCGGCGCGGACCAGCGCTCCTCCCACATCCGCGCTGACGAGGACCAGAGACCTCATCTTGGCGATCAGCTCCTCCGCTTCCGGTGCCTCATACACGGCCTCGAGACCGTCCCAGGTCGAGGCCGCCTCCGCCCCGGCCCCGGGAAGAATGCCCGCACGATCACGCAGCTCCTGGGCGACGCGTGACAGCTCTCCGAATTCCACGGGCAGCTCAGGGATCGCGCCGAAGCCCACGCTCACGCGACTCGCCACCGTCCGGTCCCCTGGCGCGCGACGCTCTGATCCGCGTTCAGGGCCATCACCGCGTCGGCGCGGCAGTACTCCGTGACCGCCTGCTCAGCCCCCTCCAGCAGCGCTCCGGCGTACTCGGCGAGTCCACACGCTTTCGCTTGCCACGGGCCCATCGCTCTGTCGAATCCTCGAGAGAGCTCCGGCTCCGAGGAGACGGCATCCCGAATCGCCCGCAGGGCCTGCACGGCGGCGCCGACCACGTTCGTCAGATCGTCGAGAGAACGCGAGGTGGTGCCGACGAGGTCGAGGAATCCCGCAATGTCGATCGCGTATCGGTCGGTCATCCGGGAAACGGTAGTCGGATCGCCGGGACCGCCCGGGAATCTCTCCACAGGCCCCCGACCTGGTGAGGAGAGGTCGGCGTGGGCGCGTCAGCGCGGAGTGCAGGCGCCGGATGCCACGGGCGTCGACAACGATCCGAGCTGCGCCATCACGGGTTCCAGCTCCGCCGGCGTCATGGCGTACCCGACGTTGTCGTCGGTGTCCGAGCGGGCGAAGACGACGCCCGCGACATCCCCGGACGGCGTCAGCAAGGGGCCACCGGAATTACCCGGCCGTACGGTCGCGGCGAGCGCATAGATCGCGCGCGGGCTCGACTGAGCGTCGTAGATGTCCGGGACGGGGACGCTGCCCACGGACAGGACCTGCGCGCTCCCCGAGGTGAAGGGACCCCCGTACGGATACCCCTGCACCACGGCGGCCGCTCCGACGTCGAGGGTCGACGCGACCGGGAGGGGGGTGGCATCCAACCCGTCGACGGCGACGACGGCCAGGTCGTCCGAGGGATCGAAGTAGACCACGCGACCCTCGCGCGCCGGCTGGCCGGGGAGCTCGACGAGAGGCGCGTCCACACCCGCAACGACGTGCGCGTTCGTGATCACCCGGCCGTCTGCCGCCACGAAGCCCGACCCGCTCGAGGTGATCCCGCACGCGTATGCGGTGCCCGAGATCCGGGCGACGGACTGCGCCGCCTCGGTCAGGGCGGGATCGTTCAGCGCGATGTCGGGGGCGGTGGGGATCGGTCCGATCTGGATCAGCTGTCCCAAGCGCGGGATGCCGTCTGCGAGCACCGTTCCGCGCAGTTGCGCGATCGCCGCACGCAGCGGGGAGGGGGTGATGTCGTCGATCGTCCGGACGACGGCGGATGAGCCGAGCGCGGCGGAGACCACCGGCATCCCGGCGGGGATGAGCGAGCCGGATACGAAGGAGATGGCGAGGGCCGCGGCGGCGACGTTGACGACCCCGCCCAGGAGCCGCTCCGGGATGCGCAGCTTGATGCGGTCCGCACCCCGCCGGAAGAACCGACCCACAGCGCTGCCGAGCCCCGCGCCGAGAAGGAGGAGCAGGACCCCCGCACCGACCATGGCCGGCCCGCGCCACGCTGGTTCAGCCACCCACTGTCCGACGAACGGGGTCGCCCAAAACGCGGCGACGGCACCGAGGGCGAGACCGGCGAAGAAGCCGATCGTGGCGAGGAAGCCGCGCGACAGCCCCACGAGAAGAGCGACCGCCAGCACGACGATCAGCACGATGTCGACGACAGCCACCCGCACCTCCTGAATCCCTCCGAGGCTAGGACGGACGTCTGGGAGAACGCTTTCGACGCGCTGGTCCCGGCGTGCGGCGCGCCGGTGTCGGTCGCCGATAAACGCCGTTCGCGTCGAGACACGCGATGTGTCGCCGTGTCTCGGCACAATCGGCGTTTCTCACGAGCTTGCCGGCGACCTCGCCGCGCTGATTCGCCCTTCGGGTCCGGATGACACTAAGATAGTCAGCGGAGATATGGTCACCATGACACGAACCCCCCAGCCCGAGCCCCGTGACGCCGACGTGCGCGTCGCGGTGTCCACCGTGATCTTCAGCGTCCGCCGTGACGCGCACGACGAACCGGTGCTCTCGCTCCCGCTCGTCCGCCGCACGCGCGACCCGTTCGATGGCCGGTGGGCACTGCCCGGCGGCTGGCTCGACGCGACCGAGGAGCTCGACGCCGCGGCATCCCGAACCCTCGCTGAGACCACGGGGCTCACCCCCAGCTATCTCGAGCAGCTCTACGCCTTCGGTGCCGTCGACCGCTCCCCCACCCGCGTGGTGTCGATCGTGTACTGGGCGCTGCTGCGCTCCGACGAGGTCGACGCTCAGGTCGCCGCGCACGCGCGCCAAGGCGACGCCCCCGAGAACGTCGAATGGTTCGACGCGACCGACCTGCCGACGCTCGCCTTCGACCACAACGACATCGTCGAGTACACGCTGTGGCGCCTGCGCAACAAGGTCGGCTACAGCCGCATCGCGCACGGCCTGCTGCCCGACGAGTTCACCCTCGCGGACCTCCGCGAGGTGAACGAGACGATCCTCGGCAAGCGTCTCGATCCGGCGAACTTCCGTCGTCAGGTCGACACGTCCGACACGCTCATCCCGACCGACCGCTTCCGCACCGGAAGCCACCGCCCCGCACGTCTCTACCGTTACAACCGCGATGTGGAGCTCGCCGACCGTGGCCCGCTCCCCTCCCGTCACTGATCGGAACGCCCATGGCCGCCACACCCCTCACCCTGCAGCCCCGCCCCGCAATCGACCCGAGCGTCGACCACGCCATTCAGGCGATCGTCGCCGGCGCCTCGACCGACGCCACCTGCACCACCGATCTCGCGGTCGGCCCGTGGGACTTCGACACCCGCCCGGGGTACGGCCCCGGATCATCGATGGGCGACGTCATCCCGACCGGCGCACCGCGGCAGGGCGAGCTGCCGCGGGAGTACCGCGACGCCTCGGACGACGAGCTCGACGCCCGCATCCGCGCGGCGAAGACCACCCTGGGCGACCGCGTGGTCGTGCTCGGGCACTTCTACCAGCGGGAAGAGGTCGTGCGTCACGCCGACTACGTGGGCGACTCGTTCCAACTCGCGAACGCCGCGCTCGAGCACCCCGAGGCCGAGGCGATCGTCTTCTGCGGCGTGCACTTCATGGCCGAGACCGCCGATCTGCTCTCGCAGCCCGAGCAGGCCGTGATCCTGCCGAACCTCGCCGCCGGGTGCTCGATGGCCGACATGGCCGACATCGACCAGGTCGAGGAGTGCTGGGAGCAGCTCGCCGAGGTGCTCGGCGACCTCGACACCCCGGATGCCGAGGGCCTCGTGCCCGTCATCCCGGTGACGTACATGAATTCCAGCGCCGCCATCAAGGGCTTCGTCGGCCGTCACGGCGGAATCGTCTGCACGTCCTCGAACGCCCGCACCGTGCTCGAGTGGGCGTTCGCGCGCGGGCGCCGCGTGCTGTTCTTCCCCGACCAGCACCTCGGCCGCAATACCGCGAAGGCGATGGGCGTGCCGCTCGAGCAGATGCCGATGTGGAACCCCCGCAAGCCGCTGGGCGGCAGCGACGCGCAGACACTGCAAGACAGTCGGGTCATCCTGTGGCACGGCTTCTGCTCGGTGCACCGCCGCTTCACGGTCGACCAGATCGACAAAGCCCGCGCCGAGCACCCGGGCGTCCGCGTGATCGTGCACCCGGAGTGTCCGATGGACGTCGTGGATGCCGCCGACGAGGCGGGCTCCACCGACCTCATCCGCAAGGCCATCGCCTCAGCGACCGAGCCCACGACCTTCGCGATCGGAACCGAGATCAACCTCGTGCAGCGCCTCGCTGCGCAGTATCCGCAGCACGAGATCTTCTGCCTCGACCCCGTCGTCTGCCCCTGCTCGACCATGTATCGCATCCACCCCGGGTACCTCGCGTGGGTGCTGGAGTCGCTCGTCGCGGGCGAGGTCGTCAACCGCGTCACGGTCCCCGCCGACGTCGCCGAGCCCGCGACGGTCGCCCTCGAGCGCATGCTCGCGGCCAAACCGAGCGGCGCCGTGAAATGACCGCCGTCGTCGTGGTGGGCAGCGGCATCGCCGGTCTCACGGCGGCGCTGCACGCGGCCGAGAACGGATGCCGCGTCACGGTCGTGACGAAGGGGGCACTGCCCGACACCAACACCCGCTGGGCGCAGGGCGGGATCGCCGCGGTGACCCACGGCGCCGACAGCACGTCCTCGCACGCGGCCGACACGCTGACGGCGGGGGCGGGACTGAACGACCCCGCCGCCGTCGACGTCCTGGTCGGTGAGGGACCGGAACGCATCGCCGAGCTCGTCGCGCGCGGGGTGAGCTTCGACCGCGCCGCCGACGGCGACTTCGCCCGCGGGCTCGAAGCGGCCCACGCCGTCGCGCGCGTGCTGCACGCGGGGGGCGATGCCACCGGCGCCGAGATCCAGGCGGCGCTCGGCGCCGCCGTCCGGGCCGCGGGGATACCCGTGCGAGAGCACGCCCTGCTGCGCGACCTCGTTGTCGCCGACGGGCTGGTCGTCGGCGTCGAGCTCGGCGACGGCGAGCGCCTCGCCGCCGACGCGGTGATCCTCGCGACCGGCGGAGCGGGACAGCTCTACGCGCACACGACGAACCCTCCCGGCGCGACCGGCGACGGCATCGCCGCGGCCATCCGCGCCGGGGCGGCGGTCGCCGACCTCGAGTTCGTGCAGTTCCACCCCACGGCCCTGGCGGTCGGGACGCCGTTCCTCGTCTCCGAGGCCGTGCGCGGCGAGGGAGCCGTGCTGATCGACGACACCGGGCGGCGCTTCGCCTTCGACGCGCACCCCGACGGCGAGCTCGCGCCGCGCGACGTGGTCGCGCGCGCCAACGCCCGGGCCATGACCGCGCAGGGTGGTCGCCCCGTGCGCCTGGATGCCACCGCGCTCGGTGCCGACCGTCTGGCTCGACGCTTCCCGACGATCGACGCGGCCGTGCGCGAGCGCGGCCTCGACTGGGCCACCGAGCCGATCCCGGTCACCCCTGCGGCGCACTACCTCATGGGCGGCGTCGTCACCGACCTCGACGGGCGCACGACGGTGCCGGGACTCTACGCGGTGGGCGAGACGGCGCGGACCGGCGTCCACGGCGCCAACCGCCTGGCATCCAATTCCCTGCTCGAGGGAGCCGTGTTCGGCGCGCGCGCCGGCGACGCGGTGGCGCGCGGCGGCTCGTGGCCGATGACGCCGGCTCGCCACCCAGCGCCCACGGTCGCTGCCCCCGCCGCCGACGCCCCGTCCTTCTCGCGCGCGGCCCTGCAGGAGCTGATGTGGGCCGAAGCCGGGCTCGTCCGCGACGGCGCCGGGCTCGCGCGCGCGGCCGGCGTGCTCGCGGCCTGGAGCGCCGATGCGGCGCCGCGCTCCATCGAGGACGCCAGCCTGCTTCTCGTCGCCGGTCACCTCGTCGCGGCGGCCCGGGCACGCACCGTCTCGGTCGGGGCGCACTACCGGTCGGACGCTCCGGATGCCGAGCCGTCGGAGCACACGCACACCGAGGGAGACGCGTCGCTCGTCGCTCCGGCATCCGTTTCCCGCCCCCAGGAGGCCCTCACATGTTGACCCGTGCAGCCATCGACCGCGTCGTCTCGGCCGCGCTGGAAGAAGACGCCCCGTGGGGCGACCTCACCAGCGAGACGCTCATCCCCGCGGAGGCGGTCGCGACCGCGGAACTCGTCGCGCGCGTGCCCGGAGTGTTCAGCGGAGGGGCGGTCTTCACCGCGGCCTTCGCCCTCACCGACCCGGCGACGGTCGTCGAGATGCACGTCGCGGACGGCGACGCCTTCGCCCCGGGCGACACGCTCGCCGTGGTCAGCGGACCCGCGCGCGCCGTCCTCACGGCCGAGCGCATCGGGTTGAACTTCGTCCAGCGCATGTCGGGCATCGCGACCCTCACGAGCCGCTACGTTGCGGAGGTCGCGCACACCGGCGCCCGCATCGTCGACACGCGCAAGACGACACCGGGTCTGCGAGCGATCGAGCGCCAGGCCGTCCGCGACGGCGGTGGGCACAACCACCGGTACTCGCTCTCGGACGCCGTCATGGCGAAGGACAACCACCTCGCCGTCCTCACCGCGGGCGGCCTGTCGGTGACACAGGCGCTCGAGAGCGCGATCGCGCGGCTCCCCCACACCACCCATGTCGAGGTGGAGGTCGACCGGCTCGACCAGATCGACGCCGTGCTCGCCGCGGGCGTCGGCACGATCATGCTCGACAACTTCTCGCTCGACGACCTCCGCGTCGGGGTCGCCCGGATCGCGGGAGCCGCGACCGTCGAGACCTCGGGCGGGGTCACGCTCGACACCGTCCGTGCGATCGCCGAGACCGGCGTCGACGTCATCTCGGTCGGCGCCCTCACCCACTCCGCCCCTTCCCTCGATCTGGGCCTCGACATCCGCATCGAGACAGCGTGACCCTCTACCTCGACAACGCCGCCACCACCCCGGTACGCCCCGAGGTGCTCGAGGCGATGGCGCCGTACCTCGCGCGGTTCTTCGGCAACCCGTCGAGCCACCACGAGGTCGGTGAGGCGGCGGCATCGGCCCTCGACGACGCCCGGGCACGCGTCGCGCGGGTGCTCGGGATGCGAGCCGGCGATGTGATCTTCACCTCGGGCGGAACCGAGTCGAACAACGCGGCGATCAAGGGCATCGTCCTCGGCGGGGGCAAGCGCCACCTGGTCACCACGGCGATCGAGCACGAGTCCGTCCTCGCCTCCGCCGACTACCTCGCCCGCCTGCACGGCGTCGATGTCACCCACGCCCCGATCGACGCCGACGGGGTGCTCACGCCCGCCGCGCTCGCCGCCGCGCTGCGCCCGGACACGGCCCTCGTGAGCGTCGGCTACGCGAACAACGAGGTCGGCACGATCCAGGATGCCGCCGCCCTCGCCGCCACGGCCCACGAGCACGGCGTCCCCCTCCACCTCGACGCCGTGCAAGCCGCCGGATGGCTACCCCTCTCGGGACTCGGGGCGGATGCCCTCACCGTGGCGGGACACAAGATCGGCGCTCCGAAGGGCACCGGGATCCTCGCCGTGCGCGGACGACTGCCGTTCGAGCCGCTCCTGCACGGCGGCGGACAGGAGCGCGGCCGGCGGTCGGGCACACCCGACGTCGCGGGGGCGGTCGCGATCGCCCGCGCGCTCGAGCTCGCGGAGGCCGAGCGCGCCGAAGAGGCCCTTCGGGTGTCGGCGCTACGCGACGCGTTCGTGACTCGCGTGCGTGCGCGGGTACCCGGCGCGAGGCTCACCGGCCACCCCACGCGACGCTTGCCGGGTACCGCGAGCTTCGTCTTCCCCGGCACGAACGGCGAGACCGTCCTGCTCGAGCTCGAGCGCCGCGGCGTCGTGTCGTCCAGCGGATCCGCGTGCGCCGCCGGCAGCGAAGAAGCCTCGCACGTCCTGCTGGCCCTCGGAGTGGCGCACGACGACGCGCGCACCGCGGTGCGCTTCACCCTCCCGCACGGCCTCCGCGACTCCCTGGATCCCGTGGCGGACGCGGTCGCCGAGGCCGTTTCGGCCGTAGGATCGCGCGGGTGAGCACCACTGCGATCACGGTCATCGTCCCCGGCTTCGACGTCGCCGAGTTCGCGGAAGAGGCGCTCGACTCCCTCCGGCGCCAGACGCACCGGCACTGGACCGCGGTCCTGGTGGACGACGCGTCGACCGACGACACCGTCCGCCTCTTCGCCGATGCCGCCGCGTCGGACCCGAGGTTCCAGCTGGCCCGCCATGCCGAACGACGGGGCCTCGGTGCCGCGCGCAACACGGGACTCTCGCTCGTCGACACCCCCTACACGGCGTTCCTCGACGCCGACGACCGGATGCGGCCCGACGCCCTCACCGTGCTCGCCGACACGCTGGACCGCACCGGGAGCGACTTCGTCGTGGGCGCGTACGTGCGGCTGCGACCGGATGCCGAGGGCCTCGGCTACACCGCGGGCGAGGTGCAGCCCTGGGTGGCCGCCGCCACCGACCCGGCGCGCGCGCGGACCTCGCTGGCCGCGCACCCGGCGGCATCCGGGAACATCGTCGCGTGGTCGAAGCTCAGCCGCACCGCGTTCTGGCGCGAGCACGACCTCCTCTTCCCCGAGGGCCGCTACTACGAGGACCAGGTCCTCGCGCAGCGGATGTACACCTCGGCGGCGGTGTTCGACGTCGTTCCCGACGTGGTCGTCGACTGGCGTCAGCGACGCGGCGGCGGTTCCATCACGCAGCGACTCGGTGAGCTCGACGTGTTGCGCGACTATCTCGAAGCGCTCGGAGAGGGCGTCGCCGTCCTCCGCGCCGCCGGCGCCGAGGCCGCGGTGGGCGAACGGGCAGAGCTCATCCGCACCCTCGACCTGCCGCCGCTCCTGCGGATCGCCGAGACGCATCCCGACCCCGCCTACCGCATCGCTCTCGAGGCGTTCGTCGAGACGATGCCCTCCTCATGAGCGATCCCCCCTGACGGCCCCTCTCCCCGTGAGGGTGTGACGGCTCCGTCGAGACCGCGCGGCGTCACCGAGCGGGCGGGCGTCCGCCGGCATCCGAGTACACCTCGACGACGGACCCGTTCAGGACGAACTGCAACGCGCGCCCGCCGTCGGCCGCTCCCGTCGCCCCGTCGACCACCACCACAGACGGCGGGAAGCCTCCCCCGCCACAGCCGAAGTAGCTGTTTCCGCGGTAGGTCGAGGAATCCGGGTCGATGCCGTCGGCCTGATAGAGCATGAGACAGGCCTGCTCCTGGAAGATGGTGGTCGAGATCGGAACGTACCCGTCGTAGGCGGTGAAGAACTCGCCCGTCCCGTCCTCGAACATGCCCGGCCACGAGAAGGAGTCGTCGAGCGACAGTGTCGCCTCATGACGGGCGCCGGGCACCATCGGCGCGGGCGGCGCGACCGCGGCGGTCACGACCGATGCCGCGACCGCAGCCCCCGCGGCGGTCACCGCGAGCGAGCCACCCCACGCCCACACCACCGGGCGTGTGAGGAACGGACGCGGCTTCCGCGCGGACGACGTGGGCGCCGCCGTGTCGTCCACGTCAGCGCCGCGGATACCTGTGCGCTCCCGGACAGACGGGTCCTGAGCCTCGTCCGGCCCGGAAGCTCCGGCGCCTCCCTGCTCCGCGGGGAGGACACGGTCGCCGACAACCATCCCCCGGCTGTCGCCGCGCGCCGCGTCGGCATCGCGTGACCCGGCATCCGACAACGTGATCGATCGCCGCGACTCGAGGTCGTGGAGCCGGCGCAGTGCGCGCTCGTCACCCGAGATGTCGGCGTCGGGTCCGTAGGCGCGCGCTCTCAGCCCCCGGAGCTCCTGCTCTTCGTCGGGTGTCATCTCCCCCATCGTGCCACGGGAGCCCCGAGGATCACGCGCGTCGCCTCACGAGACGCCGCGAGCGTCGACGCGCTCAGGCCGGCGCCTCGTCCGCCCGACGCGAGGGGAGAGCCGCGCGCGCGAGGCCCGCGGCGTCGCGCTCCTCGTCGGCGAGCACGAAGGAAGCCGCGAGCTGCTCGGCGGCGAGGCTCGCGTAGAGTCCGCCCGCGGCGAGGAGCTCGCTGTGCGTCCCCGACTCGACGATGCGACCCGCGTCGACGACGTGGATCCGATCGGCGCCGATGACCGTCGACAGCCGGTGCGCGATCGAGAGCGTGGTGCGCCCGCGCGAAGCGGCCTCGAGTGCCTCCTGCACGATCCGCTCCGAGACCGTGTCGAGCGCGCTCGTCGCCTCGTCCAGAAGGAGGACGGGCGGGTCCTTCAACAGCACGCGCGCGATCGCGATGCGCTGCTTCTCCCCGCCGGAGAGGCGATAGCCGCGTTCGCCGACGATCGTGTCGTATCCCGCGTCGAAACCGTCGATCACGTGGTGGATGTTGGCGGCGCGGCACGCGGCCTCGATCTCCGCGTCGGTGGCGTCGGGGCGTGCGTAGCGGAGGTTCTCGCGCACCGTCGCGTGGAACAGATAGGTCTCCTGCGACACGATCCCGATCTCGTCGATGATCGACGCGCGATCCAGGCTCCGCACGTCGGCGCCCGAGAACAGGACGGCGCCCGCGCTGACCTCGTACATGCGCGGCGTGAGATACAGGATCGTGGTCTTTCCCGCGCCCGACGGACCCACGAAGGCCACGTGCTGGCCCGGTTCGACGGCGAAGGAGACCCCGTCGAGCGTGGGCCGGGTGTGCGCGGGCGCGTCGGGGTAGCGGAACTCGACGTCGCGGAACTCGATCCGGCCGAGCGGTCCGGGTGCCGCCGACACGGGGAGGGCGTCGGGCGCATCGGCGATCGCCGGTCGGAGGTCGAGGTACTCGAAGATCCGGGCGAACAATGCCGAGGACGTCTGCACGTCGAGAGCCACGCGCATGAGTCCCATCAGCGGCATGAGGAGCCGCGCCTGCACCGTGGTGAACGCGACGATCGTCCCCGCCGTGATCGCGCCCGTCCCCCCGGCGATCAGATACCCCGACACCAGGTAGATAACCGCCGGGACGCTCGACATGATGACCTGCACCACCGCGAAGAACCCCTGGCCGCTCATCGCGCGCCGCACCTGCAGCACCACCTGGTTGTCGTTCTCAGCGGCGAAGCGCGCCGACTCGGTGCGCTGACGGTTGAACGACTTCGACAGGAGGATGCCTGAGACGCTCAGCGTCTCCTGCGTGATTGCGGAGAGCTCCGACAGCGACTCCTGCGTCTCGCCGGCGATACGGGCCCGCACCTGACCGACGCGTCGCTGCACGAAGATGAGGAAGGGCATCAGCGCGACGGCGATGAGCGTCAGACGCCAGTCGATCAGGATCATCGCCACCAGCGAGGCGACGACCGTCACCGCGTTGCCGAGGATGCTCGTGACGGTGTTCGTGAGCACCCCCGATACGCCGCCGACGTCGTTCTGCAGCCGCGATTGGATGACGCCGGTCTTCGTCCGTGTGAAGAAACCGAGCTCCATCGACTGGAGGTGCTCGAACAGACGGGTCCGCAGATCGCCCGTGACGCGGTTCCCCACCGTCGCCGTGAACCAGGTCTGTCCGACGTTCAGCGCCGCCGACAGGAGGAAGAGTCCGATCATCACGCTCACGAGGAGGGCGAGCAGCGAGAGGTCGGGCGGGGTCCCGTCGACGGGGAACAGCGCGTCGTCGAAGATGCGTTGCACGAGAAGCGGCGGGATGACGCCGACCGCCGCCCCGACGATCACGAGAAGCACGGTCATTGCGATCCGGCCCCGGTAAGGACGGAAGAGCTCGACGACGCGGTTCCACAGGTTCGGCACGCGCGGGGCCTCGGCGTTGCGCCGACGTTGTTCGGCGGAATCCACGCCGCGGAACATGCTTCCGCCCACTCCACCCGGGTTCATGCGGGCCAGCCTACGTCCGCCCACCGACACCGGCACCGCCACGGAGTGCGGGCGACGCCCCGGAGTATCGGATCCCCGGTCGGCTCCCTCGACAATTCTCTCGACGTCGGAATATCCCGGTCTCCCCCGCCGTTGCCGACTGGTGCAGTCGCCGCTCTGGCGCCACGAAGCCCCCGTACGAAGAGGATCTCGTCATGGCCGCCACCGGCACCCCCGTCGCCTCCCCGCCCGATACGTCCGGCGTGACGACCGCGCAGAGCCGCGTGATCTGGCTCCTGCTGACCGCCGCCTTCGTGGCGATCCTCAACGAGACGACGATGAACGTCGCCATCCCCTTCCTCATCCGCGACCTCGGCATCACCGCTGTCGCCGCGCAGTGGCTCACGACCGCGTTCATGCTCACGATGGCGGTCGTCATCCCGATCACCGGCTTCCTCCTGCAGCGCTTCACGACGCGTCAGGTCTTCATCGCCGCGATGACCCTGTTCTCCGCCGGAACGCTGGTCGCCTTCCTCTCCCCCGGCTTCGAGCTGCTGGTCGTCGCCCGCGTCATCCAGGCGTCGGGAACGGCGATCATGATGCCCCTGCTCATGACGACCATCATGACGATCGTCCCGCCGCAGTATCGCGGGCGGATGATGGGGCGCGTCAGCATCGTCATGGCCCTCGCCCCGGCGATCGGGCCGACCATGTCCGGCCTCGTCCTGCAGTCGCTGGGATGGCACTGGATCTTCGGCATCGTCCTGCCCATCGCCCTCGTCGCGCTCTTCGTGGGCGCGCGCTGGATCCACAATCTCGGGGAGACGCGCACGGCGCCGATCGACGTGGCATCCGTCATCCTGTCGGCTCTCGGCTTCGGCGGGCTCGTGTTCGGCCTCAGTCAGATCGGCGGGGGCCACGGCGGCGACCCTGCGGCCGAGTCGGCCTCCCTCGTATCCCTGATCGCGGCGCTCTCGATCGGCGTGATCGGTCTCGGCGCGTTCGTCTGGCGTCAGCTGCGCCTGCAGCGCACCGACTCGGCGCTGCTCGACCTCCGGGTCTTCCGCTCGCGCAATTTCACCCTGTCGGTGACGCAGCTCGGCGTGATGTCGATGGCCTTCTTCGGCGCGATCACCCTGCTGCCGCTCTACCTGCAGACCGTGCTGGGAAAGAGCCCGCTCGAGACGGGTCTCGCGGTTCTGCCGGGGTCCCTGGCGATGGGACTCGCGGGACCGGTCATCGGCCGCATCTACGACCGCTTCGGCACGAAGGTTCTGCTGGTGCCCGGTGCGGTGATCACCAGCGCGACCCTCTGGTACTACACGACGCTCGGCACGGACACGTCATTCGTGCTGCTCATCGTCGCCCAGACCGTCATGATGATCGGCCTCGCCCTGTCGTTCACGCCACTGTTCACGGCATCCCTGGGCTCTCTCGAACCACGCTTCTACTCGTACGGATCGGCGATCGTCGGCACGGTTCAGCAGGTCGCGGGAGCAGCGGGCATCGCCCTGCTGATCACCGTGATGTCATCGGTCTCGGCGGCCGGCGGAGGCGGGCTGGAAGCGGATGCCACGGGCACCCGCACCGCGTTCCTCATCGCCGCGATCATCTCGGTCCCGCTCATCGCGGGAGCGTTCCTGATCCGGAAACCGGCCGATCAGCCCGAGGGGTCCGCGCCCCTCACCCACTGAGTCGTCGTCGTCCGCGGACGGGGTCAGAGCGAGCAGGACCCGCCGCCGCAGCACTGCGACGCGGAGCGGGGCGTCGCGTCCTCGTCCTCGCGGGAGTCGTTCAAGAGGGTGAGCAGCGGCTTGGAGGCCGCGGTCGTCTCAGACGGTGAGTCGGTGGACATGCGCTCCATGTTACGCCCGCGTTACACCACGGGGGCCGCGCGTCATGCGGTCACGGACCGCGCCGTAAACCCGACGCGCGGCATCCGCAACCCCCGTTCGCGGGCCGACGACGGTTCCTACCGTGTGAGCACCCCGATCGAGAAAGAGAGAGTCGACCCATGACCGATCTCAGCGGCAAGCGCATCGCATTCCTGCTCACCGACGGCTTCGAGGACAGCGAGCTGACAAGCCCGTGGGAGGCCGTGACCTCCGCCGGCGCCGAGGCGGTGCTCGTCTCGCCCCGCGAGGGCAGCATCACCGGCGAGAAGGGCCACGAGCAGAAGGTGGACCTCGCCGTCTCCGCCGCGTCCGCGGACGACTTCGACGCGCTCGTCCTCCCCGGCGGTGTGCAGAACGCGGACGACATCCGCATCGTGACGGATGCCGTGACCTTCACCCGTGACTTCTTCGCGCAGCACAAGCCCGTCGCCGTCATCTGCCACGGTGGGTGGATCCTCACCGAGGCCGACGTCCTGAGGGGACGCACGCTCACGAGCTACCCGACTCTGCGGACCGATCTGCGCAACGCGGGCGCGACCTGGGTCGACGAGGAAGTCCACGTCGACCAGGGTCTCGTCTCGAGCCGCAACCCGGATGACCTGCCCGCGTTCAACGCCAAGCTCGTCGAAGAGGTCGCCGAGGGCGTGCACTCCGGCCAGACGGCCTGAGACACCCGGTGAAGGCCCCGAGCATTCCGGCTCGGGACCTTCACCGCGCTCGGCGAGTCTCAGGCGGGCGATACCTGGCAGGCGGGGCACCACTGACCGGAACCCTTCGTTCCGGGGATGTCCTCGACGAGGCCGTCGCCGCCTGGACACGGTTCGCCGGTCCGCCCGTGCACGCGCATCGAGGCGACCTTCGCCACCTTCTGCTCGGCGATCGGAACGCGGCGTCGCGCGATGACGGCGGAGGCGAGCGTGTCGTGGAGCGCCCGATGCAGCCGGGTGATGTCGTCGTCGCTGAGCGAGGCGGCGTGGGCAATCGGCGACAGACGCGCCGCGAAGAGGATCTCGTCGGAGTAGGCGTTGCCGATGCCGGAGAGCGTCTCCTGCTCCTGCAGCAGGGCCTTCAGCTGCTTGCGACGCCGCCCGAGCGCCGCGGCCAGCATGTCCCGCGAGAAGTGCGGGTCGAGGGCGTCCGGTCCGAGCTTGGCCACGGCGGGCACCTCATCGGGGGTGTCGACGACGTGCAGCTGCACCGACAGCCACTCCCCCGCGTCGGTGATGCCCAGGACGCCGTCGTCGACGACGAGACGGGCGATCTCGGGCGCCGACGACGAGGAAGACTCCGCGGCGGCGCCCGTGTCGGTCCACGTCGCCCACCCGGCCCGACCGAAGCCGATCCCGAGGTGTACGCCGTCGACGTCGAGGTCGACGTGCTTGCCGTGCCGGGTCACATCGGTCACCGTGCGGCCCGCGAGCTCGGCAAGCGGCCGCGCACGGGTCTTCAGCGCGCGGCCCTCGACGAGATCGACCTCTCGCACCACGGCTCCGGCGAGGCGCCCACGCAGGAAGAGCGTGAGCGCCTCGACTTCCGGCGCCTCGGGCATCAGGCGACCATGCTCAGGCGCCGGGCTCGGACGCCGTGGGCGGTGTCGCCGGTGCGGGTGCCGTGCCCGACGCCGGCGCCGCCGACTCTCCCGCGCGCTGGGCCGTCGCGAAGGCGTCGGCGACGGCGCGCCCCTGGATGATCTGCGTCAGATCGATGCCGGTCGCCGCCCGCACCGCTTCGAACGAGGAGCGCAGCCCCGTCGCCGACTCGGTCGCGAGATGGCCGCTGGCCCCCTCGCCGCCGAGCACGGTGATGCTGCCCACGCGGTCGTACCCCTTCGCGAACTCGGCCATCATCGGCACGAGCGACTCGAGCGCCCGCTGCGCCAGCAGCGCCTCCTGGTTGTGCGACAGGGCCTCCGCCTCGGCGCGAATCGCTTCGGCGCGGGCTTCACCCGCGAGGCGGACGGCCTCGGCGTCGGCCTCGGCGCGCACACGCACGGCGGCGGCCTCCTGCTGGGCGATCTGCGCCCGCGCCTCGGCCGCCTTGATCTGCGCGTAAGCCTCGGCGTCGGCCTCCTTCTGGCGCTGGTACAGGTCGGCGTCGGCCACGCGCGCGACCTCGGACTCCAGTCGCGCCTGCGTGTTCTGCGCCTCCTGCTGCAGAACGGCCTGTCGACGCTCGGCGCGCGTGAGCGCCTCGGCCTGCTCGGCCTCGGCGTTCGCGCGACCGACTTCGGCCTTGGCCGCGGCGCTGTTCTTGTCGAGGTTGGTCTGCTCGATGAGGTTGGCCTCGTCGGTCGCGATCTGGCGCGCACGGATCTCCCGGACCGCGTTGATCCGGGCGACCTCCGCCTCGCGCTTCACGCGCTCGACCTCGGTCGCGCCGAGGGCGGCGATGTAGCCGTTGCCGTCGGTCACGCCCTGGATCTGGAACGAGTCGAGGATCAGACCCTGCGACGACAGGTCGCCCTTGATGCCCTCGGCGATCTGGTCCGAGAGGCGCTGGCGGTCGCGCATGAGCTCCTCGACCGTGAGCGTCGCCACGACACCGCGCAGAGCACCCTCGAGCTGCTCGGTGGTGAACTGCTCGATCGCCTTGTCCTGCGAGGCGAAGCGTTCCGCGGCGCGGCGCACCGACTCGGGATCGGAGCCGATCTTGACCAGAGCGACACCGCTGACGTTCACGGTGACGCCATTGGACGACTGGGCAGTGGGCTCCATCTTGATCTGACGCGCGCGCAGCGAGATCATCTCGCCGCGCTGCGTGAGCGGGTTGACGATCGCGCCCCCGCCGGTGATGACGGTGATGCGCGACGATCCTCCGTCGGCCGCCTTCTGGCGCTTACCGACGATGACCAGCGCCTCATCGGCCTTGGCGACCCGATACCAGCCACGGATGAGTCCCGCGACGATGAGGAAGACGACGATGACGACGACGAGTGCGATGACCACGACGATGCCGATCGCCCCCAGAGCAGCAAATTCCATGGTTCTCCTTCGACAGGCACCGCGAAGCGCGGTACGGGGGAATTGCCTCCAACCTATCCGGGGGTTCCGACAGTGTGTCACCCCCTTGAGGGGGAGAAACCGTCGCAGGAGTTCCGGTCGGGGCGTACCGTTGAGGGTGAGGCGGCCCGAACCGCCTCCGGAAGGGTCCCCCATGAAGATCGTGTCCTCCTCCGACTGGCGGGATGCCATCGCCTTCGACGTGCCGGTCGTCGTCGCCGACGTGGTGCCCGGTGAACCGACGCGCTGCGTGGCCTGCGGCACCGACGGCGCGCTGATCGACCGCACCGAGCTGTGGGCGGTCAAGCACCGTCACCCGAAGCACCACGGCGGCTTCGTGCGCTTCTACTGCGCCGAGCACAAGCCGGCCGTGGCTCCCCCGCCGCCGGCACCCGTGGAGCTGAAGCGCACGCGCACCTCGGCGCCGCGCGCCGAGCGTCGCCCGAGCGCACCGAAGGCCGTCGCGGTCACCGATCGCCCGATGCGGACGATGTGCCCCGACTGCTTCGTCGAGGTCTCGGCCGGTGGCGACTGCGGGATGTGCGGCGCGCAGGTCGTCTGAGCCCACGAAAGACCGCCCCGTCATCGAGGCGACGGGGCGGTCGTTGCGGGTCGGGTCAGAGGGCCGAGATGTTCCAGCCGGCGGTGTGCGACGACCCCCGGGCCAGGGCGATCACGCCGGTGTCGTAGTCGTAAGCGTCGTCGTTGAAGGCGTCGGGCGCGCAGGTCATCGGTTCGACCGCGAGACCCGCGCGGTGTCCGGGCGTCCCGGGCCCTGCGGGCAGGTCGGCGGTGTGAATCTGCACCCACGGGCAGACTTCGTCCCACGTCATGGCGACCCCCGTTCCGGACGGGTCGGTGACGGTCACGGTCACGCGGGAGTCGGCATCCCGAACGAGATCGGTGTAGGCGTGATCGATCTCGACGGCGCCGAGCACGCGCGCCTCGCGGAAGTCGAAGCGGTCGGCATCGACCGAGACGGATGCCAGGGCCACCGGCGAGAGGCGGTCCGGCGTCACCTCGAGCACGGTGTCGGCCGGCAGCGTGAGCGTCCACTCGTCCAGGCGCGCGGGACCCGCGACGAGGTACGGGTGCGGGCCGGTTCCCCAAGGTGCGGGGGTGTGGGAGAGGTTCGTCGCCGTCACGGTCTGCGAGAGCCCGTCGGCGTCCAGTCGGTACGTGGTCGAGACGACGACCCACCAGGGGTACCCCGCCTGGGCGGCGACGGTGGCGGTGAGCGTGACGTGCTCTCCGGAGGCGTCGAGGACGTTCCAGTCCGCCCACGACAGCAGACCGTGCAGGGCGTGGGAGCGGTCGGGCTCGGTCAGGGCGAGCTGATGCTCGCGCCCTCCGAAGCGGTGAAGGCCGTCGACGACGCGGTTCGGCCACGGGGCGAGTGTCGTGCCGCGGTAGGCGGGGCGTACCTCGTCGGCCGCGAACGGCACGACCAGGTCGCGACCCCCGAACGTCAGCGAACGCAGCGACGCCCCGACACTGGCGATCGCCGCTTCATAGCCGTGAGCGCGGAGGACGACGGGGGTACCCGAGACCACGGTCGGGGTCTCGGTGGGAGCAACATCGGTCATGGGGCCATTATCTCGGCAGCCCCACGGCGAACGACGAATGCCCCGACCTCGACGGTCGGGGCATTCGGGGAGGGCAACTTACTTGAAGGCGTCCTTGACGTTCTCGCCGGCCTGCTTGACGTGCGCCTTGCTCTGCTCGGCGTCGCCCTCGGCTTCGAGGCGCTCGTTGTCGGTCGCCTTGCCCCAGGCTTCCTTCGCCTTGCCGGTGAGGTCTTCAGCGGCGTTCTTGATCTTGTCGTCGAGTCCCATGTCGGCTCCTCCCGTGTCGATCTCGGGTCTTTCCCGATTCGTCCACGCTAGGTCGTTCGGCGTCCCTCTCGAGGGGGCTTGATATTCCTCTCCGCGTGGGTAATGGCGACGCGCTAGGTTCGAGGACGTGCGCCCCTTGCGAACCACTCCCGCCACCGCCGAACCCCGGGCCGGCCGGGAGGAGCCGCGATGACCGATGTGGACGACCGCAGCCCTTTCGCCGATCTGCTCGACGACGACGCGCCGTCGGACCCTCCCCGGGGGCGCGGCGGTCGCATCGCTCTCGTCGTGTTCCTCGTCGTGGTCCTCGCCGTCTTCGGTGCCGGCGGCGGGTACGTCTGGTGGGCGTCGGCGGCGCCCGTCGGGCCGCCCACCGTCACCTCCTTCGCGCCTTCCGCCGCCGCCGGGGCGCCGGCCGCGATCCCGCTCCCGGCCTCGGGTTCGCTGCTCGTCAGCGTCGAGGGCGGGGAGAACTATCTCGGCACGGATGGCGCGGGCACGCGGTTGTCGTCGGGCGGCGACGACGCACGCCCGATCGCCAGCATCGCCAAGCTCGTCACCGCGCTCGTCGTGCTGGACCAGCACCCCCTGAGCGGTGCCGACGATCCCGGCCCCACGATCGCCTTCACCGAGGCCGACACCGACCTCTACGACCAGTACTACGTGCGCGGCGCCACGATCGCCCGGATGCCCGACGGCACGAGGCTCTCCCTGCACGACTCCCTCGCGACCATGCTCCTACCCTCGGCGAGCAACTACGCCACGGCCGTGGCCCGCTGGGCCTACGGGTCGGAGGGTGCCTACGTCGACGCGGCACGGGGATGGTTGAGCGCCAACGGCCTGACCTCCACGCGGATCGTGGATGCCACGGGAATCGACGACCGCAACACGAGCACGCCGGGCGACCTGCTCGCGCTCGCGAAGATCGCCGCGGCGAACCCCACCATCGCCGCCCTCGCGGCCACGGCTTGGCTCGACCTCCCGGCCGGGCCCGGGATGATCGAGAACACCAACAACCTGCTCGGAACGTCGGGGGTCACGGGCCTGAAGACCGGCAATCTCGGCGAGGGCACCTTCAACCTCCTCTTCACCTCGGCGCTCGACGTGGGCATCGGCGCCCCGTTGAAGATCACGGGGGTCCGCCTCGGCGGCGAGACGCGCGGAAGCACCAACCAGGATGTCGTCTCCCTTCTCGAGAGCATTCGCGACGGGTTCCACACCCTTCAGGTGGGCACCGTCGGTGTCGAGGTCGGCAAGATCACGACGGCGTGGGGCTCGAGCGCCACGGTCGTCGTCGGTCGGAACGTGTCGGTGATGACGTGGTCGGACACGCCCGTGACCACGACTCTCGACACAACGATTCCGCAGAGTTACGCCGACGGCGAGGAGGTCGGCACGATCACCTGGACGGCCGGATCGAACACGGCCACGGCCGACGTGAGAATCTCCGGGGCGCTCCAGGAACCGACGCTCTGGTGGCGCCTGACGCACCCGACGCAGCTCGGGGGATGAGTCAGCTGTCGTCCGGGAGATGATCCCGCGCCCACAGGGCCGCGCTCGTGCGATCGGCGACCCCGAGGTGGCGGCAGATGCGCCCCGGCACGGCGAGGGTCTACCGGCCCCGGGCCCGCTCGTCCCGCGCACGGCGCAACTCGAGAGACGACGCGAGGCGACGGTGCGCCCGACGTCGCCGGCCGAGGAACGGAAGGCGATCCGCCACGGCTTCCCCCGCCGCCGTGAACGCGGGGCTGCGCTCGGCGACCAACGGGGGAACCACCATCACGAGGAAGACACCGATCGCGATCGCCCACTGACCGGGCTCGAGGTCGTCGCGGATCCGGCCCCCGGCGAGCGCGAAGAGCGTGAGCGAGCCCGGGAGCGCGAACAGGAGCAGCAGGGCCACGAACAGCACGAACCACGCCAGTCCGCCCAGAACAGCCAAGGGAAGGAGCAGAAGACACCCAACCGGCGTCCCGCCCGACACCCCGCTGCCGTACTGATTCCCCCATGCGACGCCACCGACGGTGATGCCGGGCACGGCGATGGCCACGAGGATCAGCACCCACGCATTCGCACCGTTGTCGATGCACAGCTCAATCAACCACCACGTCACGAGGAGACCGACGAGCCCGATCACGACCGGCAGCGCGAACACCACGAGGAACCGCAGTGCCCACCCGAAGCCGATGACCCAGCCGCGGCCCGGGAGGCTCGAGAACCACGCGAGAGCCCGGAGGAACACGACCGGCGACGAGAGTCCGTACCCCCGATACCGATGCGCGGCGACGACGGCGGCGATGAGCGCCGGGAGAAGCGCGATAAGGGGCTGCAGGGCGAGCACGGTCAGCGCCTAGTCGACGGGCAGCACAATATCGATGCCCAGGATCGACATGGCCGTCTGCACGAGGACGGCGACGACCACGGCGGTGACGACGTAGCTGAAAGGCAGCTAGAGGACGGATGCCACCGTCCGGCGGGTGAGGGTGAGGTACGCGGGCACGGTGGATCGACTTTCGCGGGACGGATGACTCAGGACGAACGCCCCGCCGTCGACCATAGGAAGGCGTCTCACGTCGCGGAGGCCCGCGGTCGATTCCTGAACGATCCTGAACAGCACGGTCGCGCGAAGCCGACGGCGTCCGTCCGAACGCAGCGCGGTCGTATGGCATAAATGGCATGTGGGGATTTCGGGCGATGACGCGAGCGGACGAGCGACCGGGGCCGACTCGTTCGATCGGATCGCCGCCGACCTCCGGGAGCTGCGCGACGCCGCCGGACCGGTCTCCTACGGAGAACTGGTCCGACGGATCGCCGAGGTGCGTCTCGCGCGCGGGGTCGCCCCCGCCGCCGCCACCCCGGCTCGCTCCACCGTGTACAACGTGTTCCAACCCGGGCGCACCCGCGTGGACCCGCTCCTGGTGAGGGACGTGGTGCTCGCGCTCGGGGTCGGTGCCGACGCCGCCGACGGCTGGGTGAACCGGTGCCGCTCCGCGCGGCGTGCGTCGGAAGCCTCCGCACGTCCTCCCCGACAAGTCGACCCGCACCCGCCGAGGAGTCTCGCTCCCGCACCCGAGCGCCCCTGGCATCCGGCCACCGTCACCGTCTTCCTCGTGGCCTGTGTGGCCGTCAATCTGCTCGGCCTCTTCACCGTGCACGTCTTCAAGATGTCGGTCTACCTCGACATGGTCGGCACCGCGGTGGCGGCGCTGGTGCTCGGGCCCTGGCCGGGGGTGGCCGTCGCCGTCGCGTCGAACGGACTCGGTTTCCTCACCGGCGACCCCTCGACGATCCCGTTCACCCCCGTCAACGTCGTCGGCGCCCTCGTCTGGGGCTACGGCATCCGTCGCTTACACCTCGGCGGTCGGCTCACCGCCTTCGTCGCCCTCACCCTCGCGACGGCCGTGTCGTGCTCGCTGGTGGCGACACCCATCGTCGCCGCCGTCTTCCACGGGGGCTCGGGTCACGCCTCGGAGCAGGCGGTCCTGTCGCTCGAGGCCACGCAGATCCCGTTCCTCGTGTCGGTGTTCTCGGCGAACATCGTCACCTCGGTCATCGACAAGCTGCTGACCGGCTTCATCGCCCTGGGCATCTTCGCGGTACTGCACACGCGGTGGAGGGTTCCCGCCTCCCACATGCCGCTCATCGAGCGACTCGCCCCGCGTCCCGAGAGCCCGCCGGCGAACGCGGTCGGCTAGATCCGCGGGGCCACCGTCGTCGGGGCGAACCCCGCGAAAGCGTCGATGCGCTGCTGTCCCAGGGTCGTTCCCAACTCCGCGCGTGCCGCCGGATTCACCCAGTAGAAGTGCAAGGCCGCGTACGTCGCCTGGGGTGCCGAGTCCAGCGCGAACGGGGCGATGTCCCACGATCCGACGACGCCCTCCGTCCCGTCACCGCTAGCGCGCTCGATACGCAGGACCGGAGTCTTGCTGACGCGCGCGGCCGCGAGGCCCTTCGAGTTCGTCGTCGTCGCCCAGATCGCGGTCACCTCGCCCCAAGGGATGTTGACCGCGGCGCCCTGGAACCGCACGGCGATCCCGCTGCGCCCGACGGCGACGCACTGACGGTTGCCCCACGACGCGCGGCTGCGCGACGCCGCGACGAGGTTGAGGAACAGCAGCACCGAGAACAGGCCCAGGATGCCGAACCCCACGGCGACGACGTAGGGCATGGGCCCCTGCATCGACGGCGTCGTTCCCGCCTGAGCGAGCACGGCCCACACGATCCACCCGCTCCCGAGTGCGATGAGCGCGAAAGCGATCGTCAGGATCAGCGGTGGCTTGCGCAGCGGGGCCACGTGGAGCCAGTCGTCGGGAGCACGCTCGAAGGTGCGGTTGAACATCTCGGCCGGGAGCAGCTGCAACCGTTTCCGCGAGCCGAAGGGTGTCGCCCAGCCGGCCGGGACGAACGGGGTGCGGGGGTTCGCGGCGTTCACGGGCGCCAGTCTACGAATGTCCTGGCGACCGCGCGGACGCGGACGGGGCGGGTCAGAGCACGTGCCCCCGGAACCCCTCGACGGGGGCGGCCGACCGCCTCGTACGCTGGGGAGATGAACCCCCTCTCCCCCGCGCAGATGGACCGCGCCGTCGGAACCGTCATCGTCTCCGCGACCGGCGACGCCCTGGGCTCGGCCTACGAGTTCGGCCCTTCGCTCCCCGACGAGGTCGCACCGGAATTCGGTGTGGGGCACTTCGGCCACGGTCTGGGCGAATGGACCGACGACACGAGCATGGCCATCCCCCTGCTCGATGAACTCGCCGCGGGTCACCGGCTCACCGACCCCGCCGCCCTCGAACGCATCGTCGCCGCGTGGCAGGGGTGGGCCCGCACCGCGCTCGACGTCGGCGCACAGACGAGGCATGTCCTCGGCCGCATCCCGGCTCCCCCGCGCCTGGATGCCATCCGCGCGGCCTCTCGCGCCGTGCACGACGAGACCGGTCGGAGCGGAGGCAACGGCTCCCTCATGCGCACCGGGCCGGTCGCACTCGGGTACCTCGACCGGCCCGTCGAGGAACTGGCCACGGCCGCCGCCGCCGTCGCGCAGCTCACCCACTGGGAAGACGACAACCTCGACGCCTGCGCCCTGTGGTGCGCGACCATCCGTCACGGCATCCTGACCGGTGAGCTCGACCTGCGCGGGCAGCTCGGCGTCGTCCCCGGGGGCCGCCGCGACCGCTGGGCGACGTTCATCGACGACGCACTCGCGCCCGGCGCGCACCCGCGCGACTTCCGCGAGGCGAACGGCTGGGTCGTGCGCGCGTTCCAGGGCGCCCTGGCCGCGGTCGCCGGTGCGACGGGACCCCTGGATGCCATCGAACGGGCGATCCGCGGAGGCAACGACACCGACACCGTGGCCGCGATCGCCGGCTCGCTCGCGGGCGCCGTCTGGGGAGCGGATGCCCTCCCCGCGTCGTACACGCGCGGACTGCACGGCTGGCCGGGGATCGACGCCACCGAACTCGCGCGGCGGGCGCGGATCGCGGTGGAGACGTCGGCGTCGGCCTGACTGTCACGCATCGACCGAGGACGGGCCTTCCCGCACCGTGTCGGCTGCCCGCGCCGGCGACCGGACGAACGAGAGCGTCACCGCGGCGGCTCCGACGACGGCGCACACCCCCATGCTCCAGAACATCAGCACCACGGACGGCGACAGAACGCCCTCGGCGCGCGCGATCAGGACCGTCATCGACAGCGCGCCCACGCAGACGAAGAAGATCGCGCCGCCGACCGACACCGGAGCCCATCCCGGCTTGACGAGCAGGCGGATCGCCACGGCTAGGAGGGCCAACGTCATCACGCCGGCGCATACCGCCATCACGACGGCCGACTCGTCGGGCGACATACGGGCCCGTCCTTTGCCGCCGAACGCGGCCACCCACATCCCCACGCACGCGGTGGAAAGGAGAAACGCAGCGACCACGAACACCGGGTCGTCTCGCCGGAAGGTCGCGAAGAACCCGTGACGCCAATGCCGGACCGGCGGGCGGCGCTCCTCCCGCCACCGCCGACGTGTCAGCGGGGGCTCCGGGTCGGTCACGGGGTCATTCTCGCGCAACGGGCATGCCCGTCGATGACCTCGTCGTAGGAGGCGTCACTCTCGGGCCCATTGGGTGGTCGCTCACCGAACCCCGCGCGATACTCCGCATCGAGTCCGTCACATTTTCTCGGACTGGCTGACGTTTCCTAAAACACCTTCGATCAAGCGAGTGGTACCATTTTTGGTACAAATCCGGGAGGACTCATGGCCATCACCACGAGCGAGGCACGCCGAGAGCTCTTCGGTCTCATCGAGCGCGTCAATCTCGACCACACCGAGATCGAAATCACGTCGAAGCGTGGTTCCGCTGTCCTCATGTCGAAGGACGAGTACGACTCCCTCATCGAGACCAGCTACCTGCTGCGCTCACCCGCAAACGCCCGACGCCTGCTGAGCGCATTGGTCAGCGCTCGCGACGGTGCGGGTGAGGAGCACGAGCTCATCGAGCCGTGAGCGATCGCAAGCTTGCATGGACGCCGGAGGGGTGGGACGACTACCTCTATTGGCAAACGCAGGATCGAAAGACCCTCCGCCGCATCAACCAGTTGATCGCTGACGCTCTTCGCGACGACCCCTTCGAGGGAATTGGTAAACCCGAGCCCCTCAAGCACGCTCTCGCGGGGGCATGGTCACGTCGCATCGATGAAGCGAACCGCCTCGTCTATGTGGCGGATGACACTCACATCACGATCTTGCAGGCGCGTTATCACTACTGACCAAATCTTCAGGGACTCGCCTTCATCGCCGGATCCGTCCATTTGACGCTCACGCCTCGATCGGGGCCGGGTCGCTTTAGTGCGCGAGGCGGAACGCGATCCGCGTCGTGTCGTCGCTGGCATCCCGTGTCACCAGGCCCGCCCGCGGAGATCGATATCCCCCGCGGGCCACTCGCCCGAGGGGATCACCGGGTAGACGAGGAGGGGGTGCCCCGGTGGCGTCTCGGCGAGTCTCCCCGTCCGATCGAGCGACCTCTCCGTGGCCACCACGCGCGTCCACCCGCAGGCCTCGTAGAACGGCACGACCCCCTCGCGGCATCCCAGGAAGCCGAACGCGATCCCGCCGGCCTCCCGCATCGCCGCGACGGCCGAGCGCATGAGCTGCTCCCCGAGTCGACCGCCGCGAGCATGCCGCGCGACGAGAACTCCTCCAACTCCGGCGATCTCGACGTCACGGTCGCCCACGCCGATCCGCCGGCGCGCCCATCCCACGTGACCGACGACCTCCCCCTCGTGGGAAGCGATCACGTGGACATCGTGGGAGGCGTAGCCGTAGGGCTCGTCGGGCGTCCACTCACCGAACTCCGCTCGATACTCCGCATCAAAGAGAGCACCGAGCCCTTGGAGGTCGTCGAGCGAGAGCGCATCGTGCGACACGACGCGGATGGACACGTTCACGCGAAAGAAGCTACGCGCTTCTCCGCCCCCTCCGCGAGCGGAGTTCGCCAAGTCGCCGAGCCGCGTCCAGCGACGCCCTCCCGCACCGCGGCGCAACCCATATCTTTGACGCGTGGGCCCATTTGTGCGACACACCGTCATCGTCGGGCGTCGACTGCTGATCTGCGCCGTCGTCGGATTCGCGTGCGGGGCGGTCCTCGGCGTGCTGTACGTCGTGGTGGGGTGGTTTCCCGGCGCTCTGATGACCTACGCCGAGAACCCTCAGTTCATGGATCCCCGCGTCTCTGTCTGGGACTGGAGTGCGGTGCGGGCGCTCACCCTCGGCCTCATCGGGATGCTTTCCGGCTTGGTCGTCGGAGCCATCGCCAGCGCGGGGCGGGCGCAGCGCTGAATGATCTCGCGCGCGTCCGCGCGGCGCCCACGCGCACGCCGGCTCAGTTGTTGAAGCGGAACTCCACCACGTCGCCGTCCTGCATGACGTAGTCCTTGCCCTCCAGCCGGGCCTTGCCCTTCGCGCGTGCCTCGGCGACCGAGCCGAGCTCGACGAGGTCGGCGAAGGAGATGACCTCGGCCTTGATGAAGCCCTTCTCGAAGTCGGTGTGGATGACACCGGCGGCCTGCGGGGCCTTCGCGCCCTGCGGGATCGTCCACGCGCGCGCCTCCTTGGGCCCGGCGGTGAGGTAGGTCTGCAGGCCCAGGGTGTCGAAGCCGATGCGGGCGAGCTGGTCGAGGCCCGACTCGTCCTGACCGGTGGAGGCCAGCAGCTCGGCGGCATCCTCGGGGTCGAGGTCGATCAGCTCGGACTCGATCTTGGCATCCAAGAAGACGGCCTTCGCGGGCGCGACCAGGGCCGACAGCTCGTCCTTCTTCGCCTGATCGGTGAGCACCGCTTCGTCGACGTTGAAGACGAAGATGAACGGCTTCGCCGTCAGCAGGCCCAGCTCGCGGATCGGCGCGAGGTCGAGACCGGATGCCGACAGCAGCACGCCGCGCTGCAGCGCATCCTGCGCGGCCTTGGCGGCATCCAGCACCGAGGGGTCGAGCTTCTTGCCCTTGACCTCTTTCTCGTAGCGCGTGATCGCCTTCTCGAGCGTCTGGAGGTCGGCGAGCTGCAGCTCGGCGTTGATCGTCTCCATGTCGCTCGCCGGGTTGACGGCTCCGTCGACGTGGACCACGTCGTCGTCGGCGAATCCGCGGACGACCTGGGCGATGGCATCCGCTTCCCGGATGTTCGCGAGGAACTGATTGCCGAGGCCCTCGCCCTCGCTCGCGCCGCGCACGATGCCCGCGATGTCGACGAACGACACGGCGGCCGGCACGAGACGCTCGCTGCCGAACACGTCGGCGAGCTGCTGCAGGCGCACATCGGGAAGGTTCACGACCCCGACGTTGGGCTCGATGGTCGCGAACGGGTAGTTCGCGGCGAGCACCGAATTCTTGGTCAGGGCGTTGAAGAGGGTCGACTTTCCGACGTTGGGAAGGCCGACGATTCCGATGGTAAGAGCCACGGGAGTCCAGGTTACCCGGCCTGACGCGCGCTCATCGCGTCACGGCCGCCGCGCGCGGAACGCGTGGGTGACGTAGGGCAGCGCCACCGATCCCCCGTCGGCCAGCTCGGGAATGGATGCCACGACCCCGTCGACGGCCGCATCGATGCCCGCACGCTTCTCGGGGCTGGCCGTGATGATGTCGCTGCGCGAGACGACCAGGTCGCGCAGTTGCGGCAGCGTGATGGTCCGCTCCCACCTCCACTCGCGGTGCTCGAGTTCACCGAACGGTTCCGCGATGCGCGGACCGGTCGTCGCCAGCAGCACCTCGGCGTTCGATCCCCCCATCGCCTCGGTGAGCCGGCGCACCCAGTCGACGCCGTCGTCGCGGATGTTCCAGACGAGACCGAGTTCTCCGCCGCTGCGCAGCACGCGACCGATCTCACGCGACGCCGATTCGACGTCGACCCAGTGCCACGCCTGCCCCATGACCACGGCGTCCAGGCCCGAGTCGGGCAGCGGAAGGCTCTCCGCCGTTCCGACGAACGTGGGGACACCGCGCACGCTCTCGCGCAACGTCGCGAGCATGTCGGCGTCCGGATCCACGGCCACCACGTCGGCACCGAGGCCGACCACCGTGCGCGTGAGCTTGCCCGTGCCCGCACCGACGTCGGCCACGCGCAGAGCGCGCCCGGGCTCGTGCACGTTCTCGAGGAGCCACGAGACGGCCGCGGCGGGATAACCGGGTCGGCCGGATTCGTAGGCGGAAGCCGCCTGTCCGAAAGACCTCGACTTCTGCGAACCGGACATGCTCCGACCCTACGCCGCCCCTCCGACTCGTCCACCGGCCCGCCACGGGATGCCACCCATCCCGGCGCGCCTCACGATCTCGAGGCCGCCCCGGGTGAGGGTGGAGGCGTGGCTTTGGATTTCACCGCGATCGACTTCGAGACGGCGAACGCCAGCGGTGCGTCGGCCTGCGCGGTGGGACTCGCCCGTGTGCGCGACGGTCGGATCGTCGCCACGGCCGCGTGGCTCATCAAGCCACCGCCCGGACACGACCACTTCGCGCCCATCAACGTCGGCATCCACGGCATCCGACCGGCCGACGTGGTCGGCGCGCCCGACTGGAGCGCGCAACTCGCACGTCTGACCGACTTCGCGGGAGCGGACGTCCTGGTCGCGCACAACGCCGGCTTCGACATGTCGGTGCTCCGTCGCGCCTGCGCCGCCACGGGTGACGAATGCCCGCCCTACCGCTACCTGTGCAGCGTGCAGATGTCGCGCAAGACGTACACGCTGCCGTCCTACCGCCTCCCCCTCGTCGCGGAGGAGGCGGGATGCTCGCCGTTCGCGCACCACGACGCCCTCGCCGACGCGGTCGCGTGCGCCGAGATCACGATCGAATGCGCCCGTCGTGCGGGGGCTGCCGATGTGCACGCCCTCGCCGCCCATCTGGGCGTGCGCGTGTCGCAGATCGCCGTCGAGCCCGTCGCCGAGCGGGCCGTCGCCTGAGCCACCACGGCCGGTCCTTCCGCCGGTGTCGGAGGTCTGGTGCATGCTGACCCCATGGATGCCATCGCCCCCGTTCTCGTGATCCTCGCCCTCGCACTCGGCGTGGCGGGCGGGTGGTTCTTCGGGTCGGCCCGGGCGACCGCGCGTGCCGCGATCGATCACGCAGACCTGTCGGCTCGCGTCGCCGCCGCCGACGCCGCCCGCGCCGGGCTCCAGGCTCAGCTCGATCATCAGATCGCCCTCTACCGCGACCTGGTGGGGCAGACACGCACAGACCAAGCCGTCCGCGAAGAACGGGAACGCCGCGACCAGACCGTGTTGCGGGCTCTCGACCCCGTCCGCGAGACGCTCGACGCCATGCAACGCAAGGTCGACGGACTCGAGCGCGACCGCGTCGAGCAGTACTCGGCGCTGGGCGAGCAGCTGCGCCTCTCACGCGAAGCCGACGAGGCGCTTCGCGCCACCACCGAAGCACTGGCCTCGGCGATGCGGTCCGGGAGCACCCGCGGAGTGTGGGGCGAGACCCAGCTCCGTCGTGTCGTCGAGGCGGCCGGACTCACCCGGTACGTCGACTTCGACCTTCAGGCGTCGATCTCGTCCGACGCGGGGGCCGGGCGACCCGACATGGTCGTTCGCCTCCCCGGAGGCAAGGCGTTGGCGGTGGATGCCAAGGTCCCCCTCGACGCGTACCTGCAGGCCAGCGCCATTCCCGTGACCGCGCAGGGTGAGGAGGGAGCGCGTCGCGCCGGCCTCCTGACGCGTCACGCGAAAGCTGTGCGCGCCCACGTCGACGCGCTCGCCCGCAAGACCTACTGGGCCGGGCTCGAGAGCAGCCCGGAGTTCGTCGTGTGCTTCATCCCGAGCGAGTCGCTGCTGGCCTCCGCCCTCGACGAAGACCCCGCGTTGCTCGACTATGCGTTCTCCCGTCGCGTGGCGCTCGCGTCTCCCGTCAACCTCTGGGCGGTGCTGAAGACGGTCGCCTTCACCTGGACGCAGCAAGACGTGTCCGATGAGGCGCGCACGCTGTTCACCCTGGGCACCGAACTCTACGAGCGGGTCGGCGTGCTCGCGGGGCACGCGGGCGATCTGCGCCGTGCGATCGAGCGCACGGTCGACAGCTACAACAAGTTCGCCGGCTCGCTCGAGTCGCGCGTGTTGGTGACGGCGCGGAAGTTCCCCGGCATCGACGAGACGAAGCTCGACGCCGTGGCCGCCCCCGCGGCGCTCGAGACCGCGCCCCGGCGCTGGACGGCCCCGGAATTCATCGAGACGACGACCGACCACGCGACAGCGGGGATGTCGACCTCAGCGATCGAGGCGGCCGACGAAGACGACCGGGGTGGCGGTTACCGGAGCACCGCGGCCGCCGACCTCGGGGAGGTCAGGGCTCGCGCGGGTCTCGGTGACGACGAGAGGTGAGGCCACAGGCGCGTCGCCGGCTTACGAGCCGCCGGGCACCCAGCTCAGCAGGCTGACGACCGCCGCGGAGACAGCGACGAACGCGCCGACCATCCACCAGGCACTGATCTCGTGGCCCTCATCGCGGCGCACGCGCAGAAGGACGTCGGGGCGGCGCGCAGGGTCGACGGCGTCGGCGATCACCGCGTGCGCCCCGGTCTGGGGCGCAGTCTGGTTCGTCGGAGCTGCCATGGACGATCCCCCTTCGGGTCTCGGAAGAACACAGCGTCGCCGTTGACACTGCAGACGATTCTGCCAGACGACCCCTCCAAGACCGGTCACGCTTGCGTCACGACACGCCCGGCTGTAGGTGTGCGTCCCGTGATCGCCCGCGAGCCCCCGCACGCCTGGCGCAGGCCCGCGCCTGCGCGGACCGAGCGGGTCCGCTACCGGGTCAGAGCCACTTCGACGTCAGGTGCTCCGACGAGATGCGGCGCAGCGTTCCCGAAGCACCACGGAGCACGACGCTCTCCGTGTAGAGGAAGTCGCCCTCGCGGCGGACGCCCTGCACGAGCTGCCCGTCGGTGACGCCGGTCGCCACGAAGATCGTGTTCTTCCCCTTCACCAGGTCGTCCGCCTCGTAGACCTCACCGTCGACGAGGAGTCCGGCATCCCGGCCCTTCTGCTTCTCGTCGTCGGCGCGGGGTGCGAGCACACCCTGGATGTGCCCGCCGAGCGCCTTGATGGCGCACGCGGTGACGATGCCCTCGGGGCTGCCGCCGATACCGACGCACATGTCGGTGCGGGCGTTGTGGCGGGCCGCGTTGATGCCACCGGCGACGTCGCCGTCACTCATCAGACGCGTGCCGGCCCCGGCCGCGCGGATGTCGGCGATCAGCTGCTCGTGGCGCGGACGGTTCAGCACCGAGACGACGATCTCGTCGACCGGCTTGCCGAGAGCCTTGGCCAGAAGACGAATGTTCTCCCCGATGGGGAGGCGGATGTCGACGACACCGACACCCGCGGGGCCGGTGACGAGCTTGTCCATGTAGAAGACGCTCGAGGCGTCGAGCATCGTGCCCTGGTCGGACACGGCGATGACCGAGAGGGCGTTCTGACGGCCGGCCGCCGTCAGGGAGGTGCCGTCGATCGGGTCGACGGCGACGTCGCACTGCGGCCCGCGGCCGCTTCCGACCCGCTCGCCGTTGTAGAGCATGGGGGCGTTGTCCTTCTCGCCCTCGCCGATCACGATGGTGCCGTCGAAGTCGACGGTGCTGAAGAACGCGCGCATCGCGTCGACCGCGGCACCGTCGGCGGCCTCCTTGTCACCGCGGCCGATGAAGGGGACCGCACGGATCGACGCGGCCTCGGTCGCGCGGACCAGCTCGAGAGCCAGGTTCCGATCGGGGTGCAAGGGACTCATATCGGATGTCAGGCTGACCATGTGGCCCACTGTAGCCACCGAAGTCGTGACAACCGCTCAATTTGACCCCGGCGGACGCGAAGGAATCGCTGTTCTTAACGGATGCGCATACTCCGCCACTTCCTCGGGCGCGACCCCCATCACGATCCGGCAGCTTCGCTAGGCTGACGGTGTCCCCGAATCGACACAAGGAGCACAATGCCCGTCGCCACCCCTGAGCAGTACGCCGAGATGCTGGACCGCGCCAAGGCCGGCAGCTTCGCGTACCCCGCGATCAACGTCTCGAGCTCGCAGACCATCAACTCGGTGCTCCAGGGCCTGACCGAGGCCGGCTCCGACGGCATCCTGCAGGTCACCACCGGCGGCGCCGACTACTTCGCCGGCCACACCGTCAAGGCTCGCGCGACCGGCGCCCTCGCCTTCGCGAAGTACGTCACCGAAGTCGCCAAGAACTACCCCATCACGGTGGCCCTGCACACCGACCACTGCCCCAAGGACGCCCTGCCCGGATTCGTCATCCCGCTGCTGGAGGCGTCGGAGGAAGAGGTCAAGGCCGGCCGCAACCCGATCTTCCAGTCGCACATGTGGGACGGTTCGGCCGTTCCCCTCGACGAGAACATCGACATCGCGGCCGAGCTCCTTCCCCGCCTGAAGAACATCAACGCCATCCTCGAGATCGAGGTCGGCGTCGTCGGCGGCGAGGAAGACGGCGTGCAGCACGAGGGCTCGAATGAAGCCCTCTACACGACGGTCGCCGACGTGACGAAGGCCGTCGAACGCCTCGGCCTCGGCGAGAACGGCCGCTACATCTCGGCGCTCACCTTCGGCAACGTGCACGGCGTGTACAAGCCCGGCGGCGTCAAGCTCCGCCCCGAGCTGCTCGGCGAGATCCAGGAGGGCATCGCCGCGAAGTTCGGTACCGGCCCCAAGCCCCTCGACCTGGTCTTCCACGGCGGCAGCGGCTCGACCGACGAGGAGATCGCCCTCGCGGTCTCGAACGGTGTCGTGAAGATGAACATCGACACCGATACGCAGTACGCCTTCACCCGGTCGATCGCGGGCTACATGTTCTCCAACTACGACGGCGTGCTCAAGGTCGACGGCGAGGTTGGAAACAAGAAGCAGTACGACCCGCGCGCGTGGGGCAAGGTCGCCGAGTCGGCGATGGCCGTCCGCGTGGTCGAGGCGACGAAGCAGCTCGGCTCCTTCGGCAAATCACAGGGCTGATCCCGCTCGCTCTTCGAACGCCCCGGCCTCGGCCGGGGCGTTCGTCGTCTCGTTCCCGGGACGCCCGTCTGGCCACAGCCTCCCCGAGCCGCGAACCGCGCGGGGGGAAAGCCCACGTCCGACCGCCTCAGCTCCGGTAGACCTCGAGCACGGTCGGGGCCCCATCGGGAGAGACGAGCACCTCGATGGCATCCCCCGCTCGTACGTCACCCGCGCGCCGAACCCGGAGATACGCGCCGAGGCGGCCGGCATCCGAGAACCGCTTGACCCAGCCCCGGGCCTCGCGCCCGCCGACCCAGCGGGCGAACGTGGCGCAGGGGGTCCGCGGCATCGTCACCTCGACCTCGACCGTGTCGCCGATCCGCCAGACTTCGCCGATGCGTGCGGCGTTGACGTCGATGCCCTCGACCCGCAGGTTCTCGCCGAACCATCCCGGGGGCAGGTCGCGGCCCAACTCGTCCCGCCAGTACTCCGCGTCGGCGGAGGAGTAGGCGTACACCGCCTTGTCGCGTCCCCCGTGGTGCTTGCGACTCGCCTGCACGTCGGCGCGGACGCCGAGGGGGCCCACTCGGACCGGGCCGTCGATCGCGCGCTTGTCGATCGCCGTGACACCGACGGAGCCGGCATCGGGGTGAAGGCTGTGGACGGCGCAGACGGCGACGAGGCGTGGCATCCGACGATGCTACGGGGTGGAGAAGTCACGACGCATGACGACGCGGTCACCGTCGACGGTCCGGATCTCGACCGCGCCGATGCGGGACGCGGAGAGGTCGGTGCCCGCGCTCAGCTCCGTCTTCGAGCCGGGACCGGCGCGCCAGGTGGACAGGACGGTCGTCGCCCCGGAGTCGTCGGTGACGGCGAGAGCGTACGGCCACCCTCCCGGCGGCGCGTCGAGGACTTCACCGGTGTACTGGCAGACCAGGTCGATGCGAGTCCCCCACGCGACCTGGGTCAGCTTGACCGAGGCTTCCAGGGGCGCACCCGCCACATCGTCCAGCGCGTACACGGCGCCCGAGGAGCTCGCGTTCGTGACCGTGATCACGGTGGGCACCGCCACAGCGATCAGGGCGAGGGATGCCGCGAGCGTCCACGCGGTGATCCGGCGGGCGCGGCGTCGCCGGGCCAGGCGCACCACCCGCCCCCGCAACGACGGATCCGGCGCGACGACGGGGAGGGGGCCGCCAGACGAGTCGATCGCCCGCGCCCGCTCCGCCGACAGGCGCGACAGCAGGCCCGCGGTGGGAGCGACTTCGGAGACCGCCGCACGGCACTCGGCGCACTCCGCGAGGTGCTGTTCGTACTGGGCGCGGTCCGCGCCGGAGAGCGCGCCGAGGACGTAGGCGCCGTCCCAGCTCGACAGACGTTCGTGATCGGCGCTCATCGCGTCACCCCCCTCTCCTGCAGCGCGAGCCGCAGCGCTCGCACCGCGTAGTGCAGCCGTGACTTGACGGTGCCCGCCGGGATCCCCAGCTCCTCCGCCGTCTGCGCGACACTCCGGCCTCCGTAGTACGCGCTGACGATCACGGCACGATGGTCGGGTGTGAGGGTCGCAAGCGCCTCCTCGACGAGCAGTGCGTCGAACATGGCATCCGTGTCGTCGTCCCGGCTGAATTCGGGGAGTTCCCCCACCGGGAGTTCGTGTCGTCGGCGGGCGCTGCGCGCCTCGTCGATGACGAGGTTGCGGGCGACGGTGAACATCCACGAGCGCAGAGACCCGGGGTCGTCGCTCATCACGCGCGGAGAGCGCCACGCGCGAAGGAGCGTCTCCTGCACGACGTCGTCCGCCCCGGCGTGATCGCCGGTCAAGCTCACGACGTACCGCCACACCGGCGCGGCGTGCGCGTCGTACAGCGCTGTCAAGCGCGCGTGATCGTCTCGCACCACGGCCGGCTCCTCCCTCTGTCCTCAGGAGAACACGGGATGCCGGCCCTCGCGGTTCACTTCGAGATGCCGTCCATCAGCGCCGAGAGGTAACCCGGGTCGCTGACGAGGGCGACGGCGATGCACGCGCCGCCCAGGAGGGTCGAGACGGCGAAGCCCACGAGCGGCACCCAGAACGCGATGCGACCGCGCTTGAGCCGTCGCCACGTCACCACCGCGGTGGCGAGGTACACGACGCCGTAGACCACGGCGGCGATCGCGCCCCAGACGAAGCCCGCGGGCAGGTTGGTGTACCTCGCGTCGATATTCAGCACCTGCGCCGCCTGCTCGGCATACGCGGGGAAATCGAGGACCTGCGTGATGGTGGTGACGACCGAGAGCAGGCCGTACACGAGCAGCATGAGGGTGACGACACGATCGACGAGCGGCCCGCGCCGGGTGGCGGCCGTCGGCGACGCGGTCGCCGGGGAGGCCTCCTGGGGGGCGACCCCGGCCTCGAGAGCCTCGGTCACCTCCGGCCGCTGGATGCGCGCCTGCTGCTCCTCGGGGGTCGCATACTCGCCGAACTGCGGACGCGGCCGCGGATCGACGTCACTCACGAACGCCCCCGGCCGCCCAGCGCGCGCTGATCGCGCTGGCCCGCGGCATCCTGCCGCAGTTCTTTCGGGAGCGAGAAAATCAGGTCTTCCTCGGCCGTCCGCACCTCTTCGACATCGCGGTATCCCGCGCCGGCCAGCTCCTCGAGCACCTCGGTGACGAGGACCTCCGGCACGGAGGCGCCGCTGGTGACGCCCACCGTCTCGACGCCGTCGAGCCACTCCTGCTTCACCTCGTCGACGTAGTCCACGCGGTAGGCCGCCTTGGCACCGTGCTCGAGGGCGACCTCGACCAACCGGACGCTGTTGGAGGAGTTGGCGGAGCCGACCACGATGACGAGATCGGCGCCCACCGCGACCTTCTTGATCGCGACCTGACGGTTCTGGGTCGCGTAGCAGATGTCGTCGGACGGCGGGTCTTGCAGGTGCGGGAAGCGCAGACGCAGGCGACGAACGGTCTCCATGGTCTCGTCGACCGAGAGCGTGGTCTGCGACAGCCACACGACCTTCGAGGGGTCACGGACCTCGACGGTGTCGGCGTGCTCGGGCGAGTTCACCACGGTGACGTGCTCGGGAGCCTCGCCGGCGGTGCCCTCGACCTCTTCGTGTCCGTCGTGGCCGATCAGGAGGATCTCGTAGTCGTCGCGCGCGAAGCGGACCGCCTCGCGGTGGACCTTGGTCACGAGGGGGCAGGTCGCGTCGATCGCCTGCAGACCGCGGTCGGAGGCGGCCGAGACGACGGCGGGCGACACGCCGTGCGCGCTGAAGACCACGTGCGAGCCCGCGGGGACCTCGTCGACCTCCTCGACGAAGATCGCGCCCTTCTTCTCGAGCTCGGTGACGACGTGGATGTTGTGCACGATCTGTTTGCGCACGTAGACCGGGGCGCCGTAACGGTCGAGGGCCTTCTCGACGGCGACCACGGCGCGGTCGACGCCGGCGCAGTAGCCGCGCGGGGCCGCCAGCAGGACCTTCTTCTGTCCCTTGACCGGGATATCCTGGAGCCGCCCACGTCGACCCGGGATCCGGGGAACGGGCAGTTGGACGACAGGTGTGCTCACCCCTCGATTCTACCGGGGCGCCCCTGGACGACGGCCGAACCCACCACGCAGGAGCTCATGACCTCGTTCCACCCCGAGACGGTGCCCGGCGAGGCCCCTCCCGCCGACTCGGTGCACCCTCGCGATTCGCGCACCGACGCACCGACCTCGGTGTCGCGTCTGAACGACACGATCCGCGGGTTCATCGAGCGCTGGGGCTCGGTGTGGGTCGAGGGCGAGATCACCTCGTTCAACCGCCGCGGCGGCAACGTGTTCGGGCGGCTCAAAGACCTCTCCACCGAGTCGACGGTCTCTTTCCGCATCTGGTCGAGCACGCTGGCGCGGCTGCCGAAGGATCTCAAGGTCGGCGACCACGTGGTCGCGTGCGTCAAGGCCGACTACTTCCCCCGGACGGGTGATTTCTCGTTCGCGATCTCCGCGATGCGACACGTCGGACTCGGCGAGCAGCTCGAGCGCCTCGAGCGGCTGCGCGTGCAGCTGCGCTCGGAGGGCCTGTTCGACCCGGTCCGCAAGAAGAAGCTTCCCTTCCTCCCCCACTGCATCGGGCTCATCACGGGCGAGAACTCCGACGCCGAGAAAGACGTGCACCGCAATGCCGAGCTGCGGTGGCCGCGTGTGAACTTCCGCACGAAGTACGCCGCCGTCCAGGGCGACCGCTGCGTCCCGGAGACCCTGGCGGCCTTGAAGGCCCTGGATGCCGACCCCGAGGTCGACGTCATCATCATCGCGCGCGGCGGAGGCGATCCGCAGACCCTGCTCGGCTTCAGCGACGAGCGCCTGCTGCGCGCGGTGGCCGCGGCATCCACCCCCGTCGTCAGCGCCATCGGCCACGAGAACGACCGCCCGCTGCTCGACGAGGTGGCCGACCTGCGCGCCTCGACCCCGACCGACGCCGCCAAACGCGTCGTGCCCGATGTGGCGGAGCAACGCGCCCTCGTGTCACAGCTGCGCGCGCGACTGACCGGACGCCTGACGCAACGCGTGCTCCACGACATCGCGCAGCTCGAGCAGATCCGCTCGCGCCCCGCCCTACGTACGCCGCACGCGATGCTCACCTCCCGCGCCCAGGAGCTGTGGATGCTGTCGAACCGGGGCCGCGACATCCTCGACCGCCGCGTCGAGAGCGAGCGACGGCGCACGCGGGAGCTGAGCGCCTCGCTCCGCGCGCTCTCGCCCCTCGCGACGCTCGCACGCGGCTATGCGATCGCCCACCTCGGCGGGGGCGTGATCGTCCGGGATGCGAGCCAGGCGCCCGAGGGGACCGCGCTGACGGTCACGGTTGCGCGCGGTGCGCTCTCCGCCCGTTCCGAGGGCGAGCTCGCCGATCCGCTCGATGGCGATGCACCGGGCGAAGGCGCGTCGACGGGTCCCGCCTAGAATGGATGCCATGACCGCGACGACTCCCGGCCCCTCCGCGGACGTCGCGACCCTCTCGTTCGAGCAGGCCCGCGACGAACTGGTGCGGGTCGTGTCCGAGCTCGAGCAGGGCGCGCCGACGCTCGAGGAGTCGCTCGCCCTCTGGGAGCGCGGTGAACAGCTCTACGCGCGGTGCGAGGAGTGGCTCCTCGGCGCCAAACGCCGTCTCGACGCCGCGCGCGGCGAGAGCGAGGACGACTGATGGGGCGCGTCGTCGCGGAGCTCGGTCGCCCCGAGACCCCTGAAGAGACCGCTGCCCGCAAAGCCGAATCGTCGCGGCGCTACCGCTCCAGCAAGACCTTCCGCAACCTGATCGCGGCGATGCTGGTGACCATCGCGGTGGTCTTCGTCGTCATCGCCGCCGTTCCCCGCGGCGAACCGGCACCGCGTCCCGAGCCCGATGTGCCCGCCCTGGCCGCCGACCTCGCCGCCGACCGGGGCCGCACCGTCCTGTCGCCGTCGCTCGGTGAGGGCTGGCGCGTCAACCAGGCCACCGTCGAGGGCGTCGGAGGAACCGAGGCGTGGACCATGGTCTACGTCAAGTCGGGCGAGTCGGGGTTCCTGCGCGTGGCGCAGGGGTTCGACACCGATGAGGCCTGGGTCGGCCAAGTGCTCGACGGCACCCGCAGCACCGAGACCGTCGAGATCGACGGACTCACGTGGGACGTGTATCGCCCCGCGAACCCGTCCGGGACGGGGAACATCGACTACGCGCTGGCCACGACGGCCGGCCCCGACTATGTGCTCGTCTACGGCGACGCGGCCCCCGAGACCGCGGCCCTCGCGGCCGCTTCCGTCACCACGCAGGTCGAGCAGTTGAGAGAGGTCCCGTGAGCGAGCGCATGACACCCGACGAGGTGTGGCAGCAGATGGTCGACGGCAACCGGCGCTTCGTCGCCGGTGAGCCCGCCCACCCCCGGCAAGACGTGGAGCGTCGCGCCGAGCTCGCGGCCTCCCAGCACCCCACCGCGGCTCTGTTCGGCTGCTCCGACTCGCGCCTCGCGGCCGAGATCATCTTCGACGAGGGTCTGGGCGACCTCTTCGTCGTCCGCAACGCGGGTCAGGTCATCTCCGACTCGGTGATCGGCAGCCTCGAGTACGCGGTCGGCGTTCTGGAGGTCCCGCTCATCGTGGTGCTCGCCCATGACGCGTGCGGAGCGGTGGGCGCGGCGATCGACAGCACCGGGGCCGACGCCCCGACCCTGCCCGCCTACATCTGGCGCCAGATCGCGCCGATCGTGCCCGCGGTGCGTCGCGTCCAGCGCGAGAACGCCGTCGACGGCCATCTGCCCGACCACGTCGACCCCGAGCTGGTCGGTCGCGAGCACCTGCGGCACACCGTCGCCGATCTGCTCCGCGCCTCCGAGCTCATCAGCGAAGCCGTCGCCGACGGGCGCACCGCGGTCGTGGGGGCCAACTACCGACTCGACGAAGGGGAAGCGTTCCCCGTCGTCATCGTGGGCGACGTGGACGATCCACGCGTCTGAGACAGACCGAACGATCAGGAGGAACGACGACGTGACCGACATCGAGTACCGCATCGAGCACGACACCATGGGTGAAGTACGCGTGCCGAAGGACGCCCTCTACGCGGCGCAGACCCAGCGCGCGGTCGAGAACTTCCCCATCTCGGGCTCGGGCCTGGAGTCGACGCAGATCGCCGCGCTCGCGCGGATCAAGAAGGCCGCCGCCCTCGCCAACAAAGAGCTCGGCACCCTCGACGGACAGATCGCGGATGCCATCGCCCAGGCGGCCGACGAGGTCATCGCCGGCACGCACGACGCGCACTTCCCGGTCGACACGTACCAGACGGGAAGCGGCACATCGTCGAACATGAACATGAACGAGGTGCTGGCGACACTGGCCACGCGGATCCTCGGCTCGACGGTGCACCCGAACGACCACGTCAACGCCTCGCAGTCGTCCAACGACGTCTTCCCCACCTCCGTGCACATCGCCGTCACGCAGGCCCTCCTCACCGACCTCATTCCGGCCCTGGCCCACCTGTCCACGGCGCTGGAGACCAAGGCCGAGGCATGGAAGGGAATCGTCAAGTCGGGCCGTACCCACCTGATGGACGCCACCCCCGTCACGCTCGGTCAAGAGTTCGGCGGCTACGCCCGGCAGATGCGTCTCGGGATCGAGCGCGTCGAGGCGGTCCTCCCCCGGGTCGGCGAGGTCCCCCTCGGCGGTACCGCGGTCGGAACGGGGATCAACACCCCCCTCGGCTTCCCGCAGAAGGTCATCGAGCTGCTCGCTGCCGAGACCCAGCTGCCGATCACCGAGGCCAAGGACCACTTCGAGGCGCAGGCCAACCGCGACGGTCTCGTCGAGGCATCCGGCGCTCTCCGCACCATCGCCGTCTCGCTCACGAAGATCAACAACGACATCCGCTGGATGGGCTCGGGCCCCAACACCGGCCTGGGCGAGCTGCACATCCCCGACCTGCAGCCCGGTTCGTCGATCATGCCCGGAAAGGTCAACCCGGTCGTCCCCGAGGCCACCCTCATGGTGTGCGCTCGTGTCATCGGCAACGACGCCACCGTTGCCTGGGCCGGTGCCTCCGGATCGTTCGAGCTCAACGTCGCGATCCCCGTCATGGGCACCGCACTGCTCGAGTCGATCCGTCTGCTCTCCAACGCCATGCGCGTGCTCGCCGACAAGACCATCGACGGTCTCGAGGCGAACGTGGCGCGCGCCGAGGCGTTCGCCGGGATGTCGCCGTCGATCGTCACCCCGCTCAACAAGGTCATCGGCTACGAGGCAGCCGCCAAGATCGCCAAGCATTCGGTCGCCAAGGGCATCACGGTGCGCGAGGCCGTCATCGACCTGGGCTATGTCGAGCGCGGGGAGATCACCGAAGAGGTGCTCGACGCCAAGCTCGACCTGCTCTCGATGACGCACCCGGGCTGATCTCGCCCGCAACGACGCGGGCAACGACGCCGAGGCGCGCCATAATCGAAGGATGAGCCGCACCCCGAGACCCGTCTCGGTGCGTGCGCGACTCCTCGGCGCGATCCTCGGCGTCCTCCTGCTCGGGCTCATCATCACGGGTGGCGTGACCTTCCTCGTCCAGAGCGAGCGCGTCATCGCCAACGCCGAGCGACAGCTCGACGGTTTTTCCGCGACGGCTGCGGCGAGCGGATCGGATGCCGTCGAACTCGTCACCGCGGCCATCCCCGGCCGGACGGACGGGACGATCGCACTCTCGGGCTCGACCGTTCTCACCAGCACCCCGTCGCCCCCGGGGCTCGCCCTGGCAGACGACGCGCCCTTCGTCTCGGCCCTCGGCGATGCGGTCGCGCGGGACGAGCTGCGTGGCCGCCTCGACAGCGAGAACGGACCGATCCTGTACGCCGCCGTACGCCTCGGCGACGTGACGGTCGTGCAGGCCATCTCGGTCGACCAGCGCATGGAGCTCGTCACGCTCTCCACGACGACATTCGCGATCGCGGGCACGATCGTCCTGCTCGCCGTCGCGGTCGCGGGGTGGTTCGTCACCGGTCTGCTCTTCTCGCCGCTGCGCCGGTTGCGCGACACCGCCGACGCCATCACGATCGCCGACCTGGGCACGCGCGTCCGCCCGCAGGGCAACGACGAGATCGCCGACCTCACCTCTTCGGTCAACTCCATGCTCGACCGCCTCGCGATGTCGGTCGAGGCTCAGCGCCAGCTGCTCGACGACGTGCGGCACGAGCTGAAGACACCCATCACGATCGTGCGCGGACACCTCGAGATGATGGACCCGGACGACGCGCGGGATGTGGCCGAGACGCGCGATCTGGGCATCGCCGAACTCGACCGCCTCTCCCGTCTCGTCGACGACATCGACGCGCTGGCGGTGGTGGAGGCCGGCGCGCTGACCACCGAGGTCATCCACGTCGCAGATCTGACCGACCGCGTCGGCGAGCTCGTCAGCGCCATCCCGCAGCACACCTGGACGATCGAGTCCCGCGGCCGAGGGGTCATCCACGGCGATCACGACCGCCTCGTCCAGGCCTGGCTGCAGCTGGCCGACAACGCCGCCAAGTACACCCCGGCGGGATCCCCGATCGAGATCGGCAGCAGCACGGACGACAGCATCGTGGACCTGTGGGTACGCGACCACGGTCCCGGCATCCCTCCCGCCGCCCGGCACCGCGTGTTCCGGCGCTTCGACCGCATCTCCACGCGCCGCGGCATCGAGGGATCGGGACTGGGACTGTCGATCGTGGATGCCATCGCGAAGGCGCACGACGGGCACTGCACCGTCACCGACACCCCCGGCGGCGGCGCGACCGTGACGCTGCACATCCCGCTACGTCGCTCCCATTCCCCCGCCGACCTTCCCACGCCCGTGCGCGCGGGAGACGTCGTCCTGCAACGAGAGGCCACCGGATGACACGCATCCTCATCGCCGAAGACGAAGAACGCATCGCCGCGTTCGTCGCCAAGGGCTTGGAAGCCGCGGGCTACCAGACGACGACCGTCGAAGACGGCGCCGAGGCGTTGTCGACCGCCCTGTCGGGCGAAGTGGACCTCGTCCTCCTCGATGTCGGCCTGCCGACCCTCGACGGATTCGAGGTGCTGCGAAGCCTGCGGGGGCAGGGGTCCCGGGTTCCGGTCATCATGCTCACCGCGCGCACGAGCACGCGCGACACCGTGGACGGCCTCGACGCCGGGGCGAACGACTACATGGCCAAGCCGTTCAAGTTCGACGAGCTCCTCGCGCGGGTGCGCTCGCGTCTCCGCGAGCCCGTCGTGGCGGCATCCGTCGCGATCTCGCACCGGGACGTCACGCTCGACGTCCGCGGGCGACGCGCGAGCATCGACGGCCGCGAGATCGACCTGAGCGCACGCGAGTTCGCCCTCACCGAGGAATTCCTGCGTCACGCGGGCCAGGTGCTGAGCCGGGAACAACTGCTCAGCAGGGTGTGGGGCATGGACTTCGACCCCGGATCGAACGTGGTCGACGTGTACGTCCGGTACCTCCGCGCGAAGTTCGGCGCGACGCGCATCGCCACGGTCCGCGGCGCCGGCTACCGGTGGGAATAGCTCCGGAAACCCCGAAAGCCCCCGGCGGGGGGATGACCGGGGGCTATGGGGGAGATCCTGCTCCGGGGGTCTTCCGACTTACCCGAAAAGTGGTGACCAGCCCTTGTGGAGCGGATCTCGTGTTCATCTACAGGGGGAACCGCCGGGGCGGTGACGAGATGACTTCCTCGCCGATGTGACAAGTCTGACGAGTGATTGTGAAAGTGGTGGGAGCCGCGGATGAGAAAGCTCTCATCTTGATAGCGAGGGGGCCCGGGCGAACGTCGCCCGGGCCCCCTCGTCCGTGTCATCGTCAGGAGAGCTCGCCGGCCTCCAACAGCTCCGTCACGAGGGCTGCGATCGCCGACCGCTCGGAGCGCGTGAGCGTCACGTGGCCGAAGAGCGAGTGCCCCTTGAGGGTCTCGATGACCGAGGCGACGCCGTCGTGTCGCCCCACGCGCAGGTTGTCGCGCTGACCGACGTCGTGCGTGAGCACGACCCGGGAGTTCTGACCGATGCGGCTGAGCACGGTCAGCAGGACGTTGCGCTCCAGGGACTGGGCCTCGTCCACGATCACGAACGCGTCGTGCAGCGAGCGGCCGCGAATGTGCGTCAGCGGCAGCACCTCCAGGAGCCCGCGGGCCAGCACCTCCTCGAGAACGTTCCCCGAGACGACCGAACCGAGGGTGTCGAAGACCGCCTGCCCCCAGGGGCCCATCTTCTCGGCCTGATCGCCCGGAAGGTATCCGAGCTCCTGCCCGCCGACCGCGAACAGCGGCCGGAAGACGATGATCTTCTTCTGCTGCTGACGCTCGAGCACCGACTCGAGCGCGGCGCACAGGGCCAGGGCGGACTTGCCGGTGCCCGCTCGACCGCCGAGAGAGACGATCCCCACCTCGGGGTCGAGAAGCAGGTCGAGGGCGATGCGCTGCTCGGCGGATCGCCCGTGCAGACCGAACGCGTCGCGGTCGCCGCGCACCAGGCGGAACTCTCCGTCGCCGGTCACGCGCCCCAGGGCCGAACCCCGCTCAGAGTGGATGATGAGCCCGGTGTTCACCGGAAGCCCGACCACCTGGTCGCTCGTCGCGACCTCGCTCTCGTAGAGGTCGCTGAGCTCGTCGCCCGAGACATCGAGGGAGGTGATGCCGGTCCAGCCCGAGTCCATGGCCTGCTCCGCGAGGTACTCCTCGGCGGTCAGACCGAGGGACGCCGCCTTGACGCGCATCGGCAGGTCTTTGGAGACCACCGTCACCTCGGCGCCGTCTTTCGCGATGTTCATCGCCACGGCGAGGATCCGGCTGTCGTTGCCGCCGGTGCGCATGCCCGACGGGAGGACCATCTGGTCGGTGTTGTTCAGCTCGACGCGGAGCGTGCCCTCGTTCCCGACGGGCACGGGGAAGTCCAGGCGACCGTGCTCGATGCGCAGTTCGTCGAGGTGACGCAGGGCTTGCCGGGCGAAATAGCCGATCTCGGGGTCGTGACGCTTGCCTTCCAGTTCTGTGATCACCACGACGGGGATCACGACGGAATGCTCGGCGAAACGGAAGAACGCCCGCGGATCACTCAACAGGACCGACGTGTCCAGAACGTAGGTGCGGAGATCCTGTTCTGAGGCGGTGCTCTCGTCGACGTGACGCTGGTCGTATGGTGCTCGTGCAGTCACAACCCACTCCCGACCCGGGTGTCTCACCCGGTTGTCACGAGTCGACCTGTGGGTCACGAGTCGCAATCCGACGGCCGACTCGATCGGGCTCCGTGCCCGATGTGATCACCGTACGATGCCGCGGGGGCGGCGAGGGTCGTTAACACACCACGAAAATGACGAGTGTGTGAACAACTCTCACCTGCGCCCTGAGGGTTTGGACGGCGGGGCGGCTACTGACCGAAGCGACGGTCCCGCGAACCGAAGTCCCGGATGGCGCGCAGGAAGTCGACCTCTCGCAAGTCGGGACCGAGGGCTTCCACAAAGTAGAACTCCGAGTGCGCCGACTGCCAGAGCAGGAAGTCGCTGAGCCGCTGCTCCCCCGACGTGCGGATGACGAGGTCGGGGTCGGCCTGCCCACCCGTGTAGAGGTGCTCACCGATCTGCTCGGGCGTCAGACTCGCCGCGAGCTCCTCCATCGACCCGCCGGACGCATCGTGCTTGGCGATGATGCTGCGCACGGCATCCACGATCTCGCTGCGCCCGCCGTAGCCGACGGCGAGGTTGACGTGCAGTCCCGTGCGGGAACGCGTACGCTCCGTGACCTCCTTCAGCACCTCCGCCAGCTGCGGCGGCAGCCCCTCGGCGCGCCCCACGTGCTGGACCCGCCAGTCGGGTTCGAGCGACAACTCGCTCGCGAGCTCCGCGATGATCTCGAGCAGGTCGCCGAGCTCGCGACTGTCGCGCTTGAGGAGATTGTCGTTGGAGAGCAGGTAGAGCGATACGACTCGGATGCCGAGGTCGTCGCACCACCGCAGGAACTCGTGCATCTTCGCCGCGCCCGCGCGGTGACCGTGGGCGGCGCTGTCGTAGCCGAGCTGCCGGGCCCAGCGCCGGTTGCCGTCGATCATCATGGCGACGTGATGCGGGACCGTGGCGGGCATCCGCCGCCGCAAGCGCGAAGCATAGAGACGGTAGAGGGGTCCTCGCCCCTCGTTCCTTCGCATCCGCGCCACCCGCCTACGCTACCGCGCGGATCGCTCGCGCCCCCTCTCCGCGCGGTCGTTCTGCTGGGGAAAAGGTGAGCGTCCCCGAGCGTTCCGACCGCGGCATGAGTGGGCGCGTAGGGTTCTCGTGTGACCCGGACCACCCCCGACGACGGCCCCGACATGCCGCAGCTCCCCCTGCTCGAGGCGTCCGCCGTCGGCGCGCAGGCCGAGGTGAAGCCGAGCTGGCGGGGCTGGATCCACGCCGGGACGTTCCCCGTCGCGATCGCGGCGGGCATCGTCCTCATCGCCCTGGCGCAGGGCGCTCCGGCCAAGTGGGCCTCGGCGGTCTTCGCCGCGTCCTCCCTGCTGCTCTTCGGCAATTCGGCGCTCTATCACCGGTTCGACTGGAAGCCGACGACGAAGGCCGTCCTCAAGCGGATCGATCACGCGAACATCCTGCTGCTGATCGCCGGAACCTACACCCCTCTCGCCGTGCTGGCCCTGCCGACACGGCAGACGGTCCTGCTGCTGTCCATCGTCTGGAGCGGAGCGCTCCTCGGCATCCTGTTCCGCGTCTTCTGGATCAACGCTCCCCGGTGGCTGTACGTCGCGCTCTATCTCGCCCTGGGCTGGGCCGCGGTGATGTACCTCTTCGATCTGCTCGCGGCCAACGTCGCGATGATGGTGCTCGTCGTCGTGGGAGGACTCCTCTACACCGCGGGCGCGGTCGTCTACGCGCTGAAACGTCCGAATCCCTGGCCCGGGCACTTCGGGTTCCACGAGATCTTCCACGTGTGCACCGTGCTGGCGTTCCTCTGCCATTGGACGGCCTGCCTGCTGATCGCGCTCGCGCCCGCGTACCACGGCGGCTGACGGGCCGCGGTCACCGCGCCGCCGTCGTCAGGCTCGCGGTGCGGTGTCGTCGGGGGTCTCCCCCGCGCGCGCCCGTTCTTCGGCGTCGAGCTCGGCGTTGACCTCTTCGCGGTAACGGCCGCGGCGGATGCGACGCAGCATGTCCCATACGAGGAAGAACACGGCGACCCCGATGAAGGCGATGGCGGCGAAGCCCAACGGCCCCGGCGTGACGATCGACTCGTCGGGCGTGTTGGCCGGAGTGGGCGTGGTCGCAAGGGCGACGATCACGGGAAGCATGGAGTCCTTCGGTCCGGGCGGAAGCGCGTAGCCTGGAAGTCCAGCCTAAAGCCCGGAGAGACCATGACGACGCAGCAAATGCTCGATGAGCGCTACGGTCGCACCACGTCGCCGCGCCGCCGCATCGTTCTGTGGAGCATCGTCGGCGTCGTCGCCCTTACCCTCACGGCCCTGCTCGGCTGGACTACGGTCTCCACCAGCATGCGCTCCGTCACCGCGACCGACACGGGCTTCACGGTCGCCGACGAGAGCACCGTCACGATCTCGTACCAGTTCACCGCTCCCGTCGGCGAGCCCGTCGCTTGTGCGATCGAGGCCCAGGACGAAGACCATGGAACCGTGGGGTGGCGCGTCGTGGAGTACCCGGCATCCGAAGACCACAGCCGCGCGTTCACGGAGGAGATTCCGACGCTCGCCTTGGCCACCACCGGTTTTGTCAACTCCTGCTGGGTGCCGTAAACTCGCCTTTCACGACGCGCCCCGGCTCGATGCCGGGGCGTTCGACATATCCCCGGCGACCACCCCGATGGAGGCCGCTCGACCTCGACGAAGGAGTACCCGTGTCCACCGACGCCCAGGTGACTTTCCTCACGCAAGACGCCTACGACCGCCTCGCCAACGAGCTCGAGCACCTCTCGACCACCGGCCGCGAAGAGATCGCCAAGCGCATCGAGGCCGCGCGCGAAGAGGGCGACCTCAAGGAGAACGGCGGCTACCACGCCGCGAAAGACGAGCAGGGCAAGCAGGAGGCGCGCATCCGCACGCTGAAGCAGCTCCTCAAGGACGCCAAGGTCGGCGAAGCCCCCGAGAGCCACGGCGTCGTCGAATCGGGAACGGTCGTCACCGCGGTCATCGCGGGAGGCGAAGAGGTCTTCCTGCTCGGCAACCGTGAGATCGCTGTCGATTCCGAGCTCGACGTGTACAGCGAGGCGTCGCCCCTGGGTGCTGCGATCCTCGGCCTCAAGGAGGGCGAGAAGAGCTCGTACACCGCCCCCAACGGCAAGGAGATCTCGGTCGAGATCGTCAAGGTCGAGACGTACTCCGGACAGTAAGCCCGATCCGCTGGCGAGCCGCTCCCCCGGACGGGGTGAGCGGCTCGCGGCGTCACCACGCCTCCGCATCGTCGGTGCACAACGCCCCGGGTCGTCCGCGGCCCCGGATTCCGGCCCCTGACGAGGTTGTGGGGCGCCCTTCTCCGTTCGCGGCGCGCGCGACCCCGCCCCGACGCCCCAAACCGGCCACAGCCCCCCGCACACGCCCGGAATCGGCCACCGCGCCTGCGCGCGACCCCGCGGATGTCAGTCGGGGACGACCGTGGCGACGAACCCGGCGTCTTCGAGCGTCTGGATGACGAGGGCGCGGTGTTCGGCACCGCGCGTCTCGACGCTCAACTGCAGGATGACCTCGCTGATCTGCAGACCCTGCCCGTGGCGGGTGTGCAGCACCTCGATGACGTTCGCGCCGACCTGCGCGAGCAGCTCCGACACGCGCGCGAGCTGCCCGGGACGGTCGGGAAGCGGGATGCGCAGCGACATGTAGCGACCGGATGCCGAGAGCCCGTGCGCCACGACACGCTGCAGCAGGAGCGGGTCGATGTTGCCCCCGGAGAGGATCGTCACGGTGGGGCCGGTGGCCTTGACCTTGCCCGCCAGGATCGCCGCGACGCCGACCGCGCCCGCGGGTTCCACCACCTGCTTGGCGCGCTCCAGGAGGACGAGCAGGGCGCGGGCGATGTCGTCTTCGGTGACCGTGACCACTTCGTCGATGTACTGCCGGATGAGTTCGAAGGGCAGATCACCGGGGCGCGCGACAGCGATACCGTCGGCGATGGTGGGCGTCGTCTCGACCTGCATCGGGTAGCCCGCCGCGAGAGACGAGGGGTAGGCCGCGGAGTTGTGGGCCTGAACGCCGATGATGCGCACCTGCCGCCCCTCGGCCGCTGCGCGGGCCTTGACGGCCGCGGCGACACCGGCGGCGAGGCCTCCCCCGCCGATACCGACGATGATCGTGTCGAGGTCGGGCATGTCTTCGACGAGCTCGAGCCCGAGGGTGCCCTGACCGACGATGATGTCGCGATGGTCGAACGGATGGATCAGCACGGCGCCGGTCCGCTCGGCGAACTCGGCGGCCAGGCGCAGCGGTGTCTCGACGGTGGCTCCCTCGAGGATCACCTCGGCGCCGTACCCGCGCGTCGCGAGGAGCTTCGGCACCGGGACGCCGAGCGGCATGAAGATCGTGGCCGGGATGCCGAGCTGCTGGGCCGCGAGGGCCACGCCCTGGGCATGGTTGCCGGCGGAGGCCGCGACGACGCCGCGCGCGCGCTCTTCGGCGGTCAGCCGGGACAGGCGATAGGTCGCCCCGCGGATCTTGAACGAGCCGGTTCGCTGGAGGTTCTCGAGCTTGAGGTTGACCGGGACGCCGAGCAGCTCGGTGAGGTGCAGAGACTCCTCGAGGGGGGTCCGCGTGATGATGCCGCGCAGAGCCTGCGCGGCATCCTCGAACTCGGCCAGGGTGGGAGTGTCGTTCATGATCTCCTTCCGCGCTCGCGCGGGACGGTCTGCCAGATGAGATCTCGGGATGCCAGGGGCTGCCCTTCGTGCTCCCACGCATGGGAGCTGAGGTACACCGCCACGACGTTGACGAAGGCCGCGAGGGGGACGGCGAACAGCGCGCCGGCGATCCCCCCGATCATCGCTCCCCCGGCCACGACGAGGACGACCGCGAGCGGATGCACCTTCACCGCCGATCCCATGAGGATCGGCTGCAGGATGTGGCTCTCGACCTGCTGCACGCCGAGGACGACGATGAGCATGAACAGAGCGATGAGCGGGCCGTTGTAGACGAGGGCGATGAACACGGCGAGGGCCCCGGTGGCCACGGCGCCGACGAACGGGATGAAAGCGCCGAGGAAGACGAGCACGCCGATGGGGATCGACAGGGGCACGCCGAGGAGGAACGCGCCGAGACCGATACCGATCGCGTCGATCGTGGCCACGAGCAGCTGCGTGCGCGCGTAGCTCTTGACCGTGCGCCAGCCCGCGCGCCCGGCGCCGTCGACCGCGGGCCGCGCGACGCGCGGAAAGAGACGCGTCGTCCACCGCCAGATGCCGCCGCCGTCGGCGAGCAGGCACAGGAGGATGAACAGCGTGAGCAGCACGCCGGTGCCGACGTGACCCAGCGTCGTCCCGATCGCGAGGGCGCCCGTCCACAGAAGCTCGGCCTGCTGCTGCAGGAACGTCCCCGCCTGGGTCAGCCCGTCGTCGATCTGCTGCGCGCTCAGGTGCAGGGGGCCGTCGATGAGGTACTGACGGAACTGCTCGACCGCCGTGACCGTGCGCTCCTGCACCGAGCCGAACTCGCGGGAGATCTGCCAGACGGCCAGCCACACGAGTCCGGAGATGACGGCGATGGTCCCGAGCACCGTGACGACGATCGCCAGCCACTTCGGCCATCCGTGCCGCAGCAGGAAGGAGAAGGCGGGCCACACCAGAGCGGTGACGAGGATCGCGACGAGGAGAGGGATGACGAGCAGCTTGAGCTGGATCACGACCCAGATGACCACTCCCGCCGCGGCGGCGATGACGAGAAGTCGCCACGCGTACGCGGTGGTCTGGCGCAGCGCCGGAGGGACGGGCGGCTGAAGATCGCTGGAGACGGTGCGGCGTCGGAGGACGTCGAAGAACGATCCGCGGGGCTCGGGATCGGTTCCGGTCATCCTGCCAGCCTACCGCCGCGATTCCCGGGCGATGACGGTCATGTCGGAGGGCCTCGCTAGCGTGGGGAGCATGACCACGACGCTCCGTCGCGCCGACGCGCGCCGCATCGCCCTGGCCGCTCAGGGCTTCGCCCGCTCCCGGCCCGAGACGGTCGGCACACGGCAGATCACCGGCGCCCTGCACCGCATGCGCATCCTTCAGATCGACTCGGTCAACGTCTTCTCCCGTTCGCACTACATGCCGCTGTTCGCCCGTCTCGGCGCGTACGACACCGGGCTCCTCGACAGAATCGCCTTCGCGCGACGGCCGACGTGGGCGGAGTCGTGGGCGCACGTGGCATCCCTGGTCTCCGTCGACGACTGGCCCCTGCTGCAGTTCCGGCGCGACGCCCTGCGCGCCAAGTACGGCACCGACGCGTGGGCCGAGGCCAATCAGCCGCTCCTTCGCTGGTTGCTCGACGAACTCGCCGAGCGCGGTCCCCTCCGCCCGGCGGACATCGATCACGATGCCCGCAGCGGGTCCCGCGGGTCGTGGTGGGGCTGGGACGACGTCAAGAACGGTCTCGAGCGCCTCTGGCTGTTCGGCGATGTCGCGATCGCGGGCCGGCGGGGGTTCGAGCGTCAGTACGCCCTGGCATCCGACGTCCTGCCGGCCGCCGCGCTCGAGACGACGGTCCCGCGCGCGGACGCGATCGCCGAACTCGTCCGCCGCGCCGCGGTCGCCTGCGGCGTGGCCACGGCGGCCGACCTCGCCGACTACTGGCGCATCCGCGACCGGCCCGCCGTCATGGCGGCGGTGCACGATTTGGTCGACACGGGCGAGCTCATCCCGGTCCGCGTCGACGGGTGGCAGATCGCCGGGCGGCCGGCGAAGGCCTGGCTGCACCGGGACGCCGCCCGACCCCGCCGCGTCGACGCCGCGGCGATCCTGACGCCGTTCGACCCCCTGGTGTGGTTCCGCGACCGGGCCGAGCGCTTGTTCGACTTCGATTACCGCATCGAGATCTACACGCCCGCACCGCAGAGGCGCTTCGGCTACTACTCGCTGCCCGTGCTCGTCGGCGACGACATCGTGTGCCGTATCGACCTGAAGGCCGACCGCGCCTCGAGTGCGCTGCGGGTGCAGTCCGCGTGGTGGGAGCAGGGCGCACCCCCGGATGCCGCGGAGCGCGTCGCCGCGGAGCTGCTGACCGCCGCACGGTGGCGGGGTCTCGAGCGCGTCACCGTGGCGCGCTGGGGCGACGCCGCGGACGCGATCGCCGGGGCGCTTCGCGCGGAGCGCCACGAGCACCCCGACGGGCGCACCAACTGAAAAGCGCCCCCTCCGTGAGGAGGGGGCGCGCGGCGTCAGAACTGCACGCGAGGTGGTTCGGAGATGGCCGCGCCGTCGACGACCTCGAAGAACTCGCGCTCGCTGAACCCGAGCTGGCGCGCGAACAGATTGTTCGGGAAGACCTTGATCTTGGTGTTCAGCTCGCGGACACCCCCGTTGTAGAACCGGCGCGACGCCTGGATCTTGTCTTCGGTGTCGACGATCGAGTGCTGCAGCTGCAGGAAGTTCTGGCTGGCCTGGAGCTGCGGATAGGCCTCGGCGACCGCGAACAACGACTTCAGCGCCTGCTGCATGTGCCCCTCGGCGACGCCCGCCTCAGCGGGACTCTGCGCCGACAGCGTCTCGGCGCGCGCACGCGTGACGTTCTCGAACACGGCCTTCTCGTGCGCGGCGTATCCCTTGACCGTCTCGATGAGGTTGGGAAGCAGGTCGGCACGACGCTTGAGCTGAACGGTGATGTCGCTCCACGCTTCGTCGACGCGCACGTTGAGCGCGACGAGCGAGTTGTACGTGGCCCACAGATAGATGCCGGCGATCACCAGAATGCCGACGATCACCAAGACCGGTACGAGCCACTCCCACATAAGTCCCCACACTCCGTTCGGAAGATTGCCCTCCAGTGTAACTGTGGGGTGCGGCGCAGACCGGGTGGGTGGTGCGACTCTCAGGGGATGTGCACCGGGAGGGTGCGACCGCGGCGTACCCCCGGTGGGACTCGAACCCACACTGAAGCGATTTTAAGTCGCCTGCCTCTGCCATTGGGCTACGGGGGCCCGGCATCCACCGTATCGCGGGACGCCGTGGCCGTACCGTCAGGCGGAGTGCGGACACGACGCGCGGGCGTGAGGCGAACTGCTGCGGCGTGTCGCCCCGGAACTCCGCAGGACGGCACGCGGGGCCGAGCGGCGACGCCGTCGCACCGGCATCCGGAAACGACGAGACCCCCGCACCGGGGAGGGTACGGGGGTCTCGAGACGCGGGGTTACTTCGCTGCGACGGGCTCGGGCTTCTTCTCGGCCGCGGGCGCCTCGGCGGCCGGCGGGGCCGCGGGACGCGGGCGGGCCGCGAACTCCTCGAAGGTGGCACGCGGGGTCTGCACGGCCTCGAGGTTCACGATCTCGCGACCGTGGATGAAGTTCTGCACCCAGTCACCGATCACGCGGAACTTGCGTTCCCACGTGGGCATGGCCAGCCCGTGGTAGCCACGGTGGGCGAGCCAGGCGATGAAGCCGGTCAGCGCGATCTTGCCGGACTGGAACGCACCGTTGTACAGACCCAGGCCGGCGACGGCGCCGAGGTTCTTGTGGTTGTACTGCCGGGGCTGCTCCCCACGCAGGACCGCGACGATGTTCTTCGCCATGAGCTTGCCCTGGCGGACGGCGTGCTGGGCGTTCGGGACGCAGAAGCCACCGACACCGCCACCCGAGAGGTCGGGAACGGCCGAGACGTCACCGGCAGCCCAGGCACCCTCGACGATCTCCTCGTCGGTGCCGACCCGCAGGTCGGGGCGGGTGCGGATGCGACCGCGCTCCTCGACGGGCAGGTCGCTGCCGCGGACGACCGTGGGGTTGGCCATGACGCCGGCGGTCCAGATGATGAGGTCGCTCGGGAGCTGCTCACCCGTGGAGAGCTCGATGACACCGTCGACCGCGCCCTTGACCTGCGTGTCGAGGTGCACGAAGGCACCCTTCTTCGCCAGGTCGGCGAGCACCCACTCGCTCGTCTTCTGCGAGACCTCGGGCATGATGCGCCCCATGGCCTCGATCAGGTGGAAGTGCGTGTCGTCGAACGACAGCTGCGGGTAGAACTTCAGCAGCGACGACGCGTAGGCGCGCAGCTCGGCGAAGACCTCGATGCCGGCGAAGCCACCGCCGACGACCACGACGGTCAGCAGGCGGTCGCGCTCGGGACCAGCGGGCAGGACCGAGGCCTTGTCGAAGTTCGACGTGAGGCGGTCGCGGATCGCCACCGCTTCTTCGATCGTCTTGAGGCCGATCGCGTTCTCGGCGATGCCGGGAATCGGGAAGGTGCGCGAGACGGCACCGGCGGTGACGACGATCTGGTCGTACTCGTGCTGCCAGGTCTCGTCGCCCTCGATGGGGGTGATCGTCGCGGTCTTGGTCGCGTGGTTGATGCCCGTGACCTTGCCGGCGATGACGGTGGTGCGCTTGAGGTGGCGACGGAGGCCGACCACGACGTGGCGCGGCTCGATCTCGCCGGCCGCGACCTCGGGGAGGAAGGGCTGGTAGGTCATGTAGGGCAGCGGGTCGACGATGGTGACCTCGGCCTCGCCGCGGCCGAGCAGCTTCTCAAGCTTCCACGCGGTGTAGAAACCCGCGTAACCTCCGCCGACAATGAGAATCCTGGGCACGGTGCTGGTCACGATGGGAGAGACTCCTGTTTGGTGGTGCGGCTCGGCTCGCGAGAATTGCGCGCCATTCGGATACGCCGGGCAGCAGCACTGACGCCGAGCGCAATCATTATAGCCGCGAGCGTGGCACCCGCGAGCGGCAGTGACCCGTAGAGCACGGTATCGCGCGACGGAAGGAGAGGCGAACTCGCCGAGGGCGGACCCTCGACGGGCGGCAGCGCCGGGATCTCGACGGGAGCGGAGCTCGGCGTCGGGCCGGGTTCGCTGTCGGCGCGCCGGTAGACCCGGATCCAGTCCTCGAGGCTGCCCAGCGGATTCTCCGAGACGGTCGGGACGTCGGCGGTGACCGCGCGAGACGCGTCGACGAGACCGTAGCCGTACAGCAGGTCGAGGCGCCCGGAGGTGCCCGGGGCGGGCTTCGCGGTGGAGATGAGACGGTTCAGCACGTTGTCGGCATCCATGTCGGGATGCGCGGCACGCACGAGGGCGGCGATCCCGGCCACGATGGGGGCCGCCCCGCTCGTGCCCTCCCACCGCACGAGAGTGCCGTCGGCCGACACCCCGAGGAGTCGCTCGCTGGGGGCCGAGATGCCGATCGTGATGCCCTGGGTCGAGGCGCCGCTGCTGGCGCGTCCCGAGGGGTCGACGCCCCCCACCGCGAGGACCCCGGGGATCGTCGCCGGGGCACCCACGCGATCCGTGCCGCTGCCCCGGTTCCCCGCGGCGACGACGACGACCACGTCGTGATCGAACGCATACAGGAACGCCTCGTCCCAGCTCGGATCCCAGTCCAGCGTGTTGGTCGTGAGCGAGAGGTTGATGACCGTGGCGCCGTGGTCGACCGCCCAGCGCATCGCCTTGGCGATCTGTTCCGTGAACGGCACGGATGCCGAGGCGCCGAAGCCGATCGAGATCGACAGGAGGTCGGCCTCGGGAGCGACGCCGATCATGCCGCGCCCGTTGCCCGTACCTCGGGACGCGGCCAGCGAGGCCACCCAGCTGCCGTGGTTCGAGTCCACCGCGCCGACGGGCGTCCGTCCGTCGGACGATCCGGCCCCGGACACGTCGGTCCCGCCCACGACGGCCCCGTTGAACTCCACGGGACCACGACCGATGCCCGTATCGATGATGGCGATCTTCTGACCGGCGCCGCGCGTGGTCTTCCAGGCGTCGCGGATTCCGTACTGATCGAGCCAGTACTCCCCCGCCCGCACGCTGTCGGTGGGGTCCTCGGGCACGGGACCCGTCGTGGCGCCGGTCAGCACCACCGCGAGAACGAGGGATGCCGCGACGGCGACGACGCGTCTCATCCCCCGACTCCCGGGGTCTCGCACACGCAGCGCTCGGGCGACCAGGTGCCACGAGCGAGGGCGCGGTCACCGATCGGGTTGACGCCGCGACCGGAGGCGAGAGCGTGCCCCGCCAGAGCGTGGAGGCACTTCACGCGGGTGGGCATGCCGCCGGCGGAGATCCCCGCGATCTCGTCGGGCTCGCCGTACGCGGCGCGATCACGCAGATAGGCCTCGTGGGCGGCGAGGTACGCGGCGCGCAGCTCGTCGTCGTCGGCGAGCTCGTCCTGGAACTCCTTCATCACGTGGCCCGCTTCGAGCACCGACATCGCGGCCGTCGCCGCGGGGTGGGTGAGGTAGTAGAACGTGGGGAACGGGCTGCCGTCGTCGAGCCGCGGCGAGGTCGCCACCACGGTCGGGTTCCCGCACACGCAGCGCGCCGCGATGCCCACGACGCCGCGCGGCACGCGGCCGAGCTGTGCCTGGAGCACGGCGAGATCGGCGTCGGATGCGGGGGGAAGGGGCGCGGTAGTCATCGCTCCCAGGGTACTCGGCCGACCTCCGGGACCGCCGTGGGCCGATCAGGGCGCGGGCGTCTGGGCGGGTGCGGGGGTCGGGTCGGGAACGCCGACGGTCGGCGCGACCACCTGTGCGGCGCCGGCCGAGGTCAGGGAGCGCACGAGCTGTGACATCCAGTCGGTGCGCGTCTGCCCGACGTCGTCGCTCACCTCCGCCTGCTCCTGCAGGGCGGCCGACGCGGGAAGATCGTCGTCGATGAGGTACACGACCTCACCGGGCATCGTGTAGTAAAGCCGTTCGCGGGCCTGCGTCGTGATGTACGCCGGGTCGGACCACCGCTCGCGCTGCGACTGCAGGTCGGCGACCTCGGACTGGCTCAGCGCCACGGCGCTCTCCAGCGCCTGGATCTGCTGCCGCTGGTCCATGTAGGTGCCCACGGTGGGAACGAGCACGAAGGTGCCGAGGACGACCAGGCCCAACATGATGACCACGAAGCCCGACACGCGGACCTTGCCGAGCCACTCGCGCACGTCGACACGGTGCTGGGGGGCCGCCGCGCGCGACGGGCGGGGCGAAGCCGACCGCGACGACGCGGCCGTGCGGGCCGTCTTCGTCGGCGCGGCGGTCGCCGTTCTCGCCGCCGGCTTGCGGCTCTTCGACTCGGAGGTCCCGGATGCCGCGGGACGACGAGGAGGCAATGTCGGTCGGTCCACGCCCCTCCCCTCTCGTTCTCGCCCACGGTTCGTGGCCACGGGCGGAGCCGAGTCTACGTCGCCCGTTCGAGAGGTTCCGGGGACGCGCCGAGGCCGCGCGAGGCGCGCCATCGCGAGGGCAGGCGCCCCGCGCGAACGCGAGAGGAGGGGGAGCCCGTGGGCTCCCCCTCCTCTGGTCCGACGATCAGCCCTTGAAGCGCGGGAACGCCGAGCGGCCCGCGAAGACCGCGGCGTCGCCGAGGTCTTCCTCGATGCGGAGCAGCTGGTTGTACTTCGCGACGCGCTCGCTGCGCGCGGGGGCACCGGTCTTGATCTGGCCCGCGTTCACGGCGACGGCGAGGTCGGCGATCGTGGTGTCTTCGGTCTCACCGGAGCGGTGCGACAGCATCGACGTGTAGCCCGAGCGGGTGGCCAGGGCGATGGCATCCAGGGTCTCGGACAGCGTGCCGATCTGGTTGACCTTCACCAGCAGCGAGTTGGCGACACCGAGGTCGATGCCCTGCTGCAGGCGCTTCGGGTTGGTGACGAACAGGTCGTCGCCGACGAGCTGGACCTTGGAGCCGATGGCGTCGGTCAGCTTCTTCCAGCCGTCCCAGTCGTCTTCGGCGAGCGCGTCTTCGATCGTCACGATCGGGAAGTTCGCGACGAGGTCGGCGAAGTAGTCGACGAGCGTGTCGACGCTCCACTCCTTGCCCTCGACGGTGTAGACGCCGTCCTTGTAGAACTCGGTGGCGGCGACGTCGAGGCCGACCGCGATCTCGGTGCCGGGGGTGAAGCCGGCCTTCTCGATCGCACGGATGAGGAAGTCGAGGCCCTCGCGGTTGCTGGGCAGGTCGGGGGCGAAGCCGCCCTCGTCGCCGAGACCGGTGTTGTAGCCCGCGGACTTCAGCTCGCCCTTGAGGACGTGGTAGACCTCGGTGCCCCAGCGGAGGGACTCGCCGTAGGTCTCGGCGCCGATGGGCGCGAGGAAGAACTCCTGGAAGTCGATGCCGTTGTCGGCGTGCTCGCCACCGTTGATGACGTTGAACAGCGGCACGGGCAGCAGGTGCGCGTTGGGGCCGCCGAGGTAGCGGAACAGGGGCAGGTCGGCGCTGTCGGCGGCGGCCTTGGCGACGGCGAGCGAGACGCCGAGGATGGCGTTGGCGCCGGTGCGCGACTTGTTCTCGGTGCCGTCGGTCTCGATGAGGATCTCGTCGATGATGCGCTGCTCGCTGGCCTCGACGCCCTCGATGGCGGGACCGAGCTCGTCGACGACCGCGGCGACGGCCTTGAGGACGCCCTTACCGCTGTAGCGGCTCTTGTCGCCGTCGCGCAGCTCGTAGGCCTCGAAGGCACCGGTGGACGCGCCGGACGGGACGGCCGCGCGCTGGACGATGCCGTCGTCGAGGAGCACCTCCACCTCGACGGTCGGGTTTCCGCGCGAGTCCAGAATCTCGCGCGCGTTGACAGCCTCGATAAGTGCCACGAAGGACTCCTCGTTGGTTCTTGGGTAAAGAGAGGGCGGAGCGACGTCGGTCCGGGGTCGAGTCTAGTGACCGCGGCCGGTGCGCGTGGGGCCGGGGCGGGGCGCCGCGCGCAGTGCGAGGCTCGCGCGGTGGTCCCGGGCCCCGCACGGACGGCCGGCGGCCCCGCGCCACGCGGGCGCCTCCGCGTCACATCGGCAGCGGAGCGCTCCCGGATGCCACGGCGTCGGTCAGCACGGCGATCGCCACACCGTCCCAGCCCTTTCGGTCGAGGGTCTGCAAGGCCGTCGCGTCGAAACGCCGGTCGTCCCCCAGCATGAGCAGGCCCGCACGGGCGCCGCGGACTTTGGGGTCGGGCGTGTCGGCATCCGCGACCTCTCCCGCGCGGACGACGTTGTCGAGCACGATCACGGTGCCGGGCCGGCCGAGACGCGCAGCCCAGTCGAGGTAGACGGTGTTCGACTCCTTGTCGGCGTCGATGAAAACGAGGTCGAACGGCTCACCGCCCTCCAGCGTCGGCAGGACGTCGGCCCCGCGTCCGACGCGCACGTCCACGCGGTCGGCGACCCCCGCGCGCTCGAGGTTCGCGCGGGCGACAGCGGCGTTCGCGGGCTCCGCCTCGATGGTGACGACGCGGCCGCCGTCGCCCACGGCGCGCGCGAACCAGATGGTCGAGTACCCGCCGAGCGTGCCGACCTCCAGCACCCGGCGAGCGCCCGCGACGCGCGTCAACAGGTGCAGGAACTTCGCGTTCACCGGGGCGACCTCGATCGCCGGCAGCCCCGCGTCGTGCTGCGTGCGGAGCGCGGCGTCCAGGCTCTCGTCGGGACCCACGAGGGTGGCGGTCAGGAAGGCGTCGACGTCGTCGTGAGTGGGCACCTCTCCAGCCTGTCGGGGTGGGCGACGCGGGTCAACGGTCGCCCCGCAGGTGCGCGCGGGTGATTTCCTCGTACTCCTCGTCCGAGAGATCGTCGAAGCCCTTCGCCTCGACACGATCGCTGCGCATCCACCGGATCAGCAGGAGGATGAGGATCGGCACGTCGGCGAACTCGGCGATGAACCAGATCATGTCGCCCGCGAGATGCTGGTCGTGCAGCGTCGACGGCCACCACGACAGCGCGCGTGCGGCATCCGGGATCTGGTCGAGCACGGTGTCGTTCAGGCGCAGGAGCAACCCGGGCACCGAGTCGATGAGCAGCTCGACGAACGCGAGCAGGAACTCGATCGCGATGAACGTCCCCGTGTGCAGGGTGCCGAACGCCATCATCGGCAGGACCATCGCGAGCCCCACGAGCGGGACGACGACGCCCAGCGACGCCTCCACCGCAAGATTCACGCGCAGGATGCCGGCCACGGGAGTGAGGAAGAGGCAGAACACCGCGGCGACGACCACCGTCGCCACCATGGCGTTGCCGGTGATCCGGGCGAGACGCGACGCGAGGATGCCGCTCACGAGCTTCTCTCCCCCGGCCCGGGCCACCAGGTCGAGGGGACGGCCCGCCGCGATCCCGGCCGGCACGGCGAAGATCAGCAGAGCGACGCGGGTCGAGAACGCCCAGCGCAACTCCGCGGAGTAGACGCCGAGGAAGCCGAGCTCGATCGCCGCGTAGGGCGCGAGTCCCATCGCGAAGAAGCCGACCGTGCGCCGCACCGGCCACTCCTCGCCGCGGCGGCTCACCCGCGCGACGCCGACGAGGTACGCGACGGATGCCACGAGCAGCACGCCGAGGGTGACGGGGTCGGCGCGCCAGGTCGTGAGGAGGATGTGCAGAGGAGGCGTGGGGCAACCGTAGGCGCGTGAGCTATGGGTCAGCCGGGGGGTTCGGCGCGGGCGTCTATGGGCTCCGGTGGGTCGCGAGCGCCGCCCGCACCGCGGGAAGAAGGGCCTCGGCCGTGCGGCGGTACCCCAGGGCGCTCGGGTGGAACCGGTCGATGCTGAACATCTCGTCGGGACGCTCGGCGAACACCGGCCCCACCGTGCGGGCCAGACCCACCACGCGCGCGCCCGCCCGGTGAGCGACCCGCGCCTGGGCCGCGGCGAGCTGCCGCGACGACCTCGACGCCAGAGTGCGCAGAGGCTGGGGCACCGCACGCAGGGTGCCGAGATCGGGACAGGTGCCGACGACCACCGGTGTGCCTCGCCGCCGAAGGACGCCGATGACCTCCTCCAACTGGGCGGCGGATCGCGACGGGGGAACGCGGTGCGTGACGTCGTTGCCGCCGACCACGATGACCGCGACGTCGGCGACGTATCCCGGGGTCAGAGCGGCGAGCTGTGCGGCGAGGGCCGAGGTCTCCGACCCCACCACGGCGGCGGTGCGCAGACGCACGGGGCGTCGCGCCTCGCGGGCGATCCCCTTCGCGAGCCGGGCGCCGAGCGTGTCGCGACGGTGCCCCGCACCGAGCCCCGCCGCGATGGAGTCGCCGAGCAGCAACAGCTCGACGGGGTCTCCCCCGTGCTTCTTGCGGTGCCAGACTCGATCGGCATCGAGTGCCCGCTCCCCCAGCGGCTTCCCGATACGGCGGCGGGCGATCGCCGCCTGACGCGAGAGGAGCGTCCGCACGGCGACCGCCGTCGCGCCCAGCACCGCGACCGATGACGCAGCGGCGACGGTGACGGGCCGCCGGGCTCTCGAACGACGCATGGGCCGATCTCACCCCTCCCGCGTGAACGAGCGGTGACCGTGGCGTGACCGCCGGGCGGTGCGACGGGACCGGGGCCGGTCTAGGCCGAGACCCGACGTCCGCGCGCACGGAGGACCAGCGCGACGACCAGGACACCCACCGCCAGCCCGACATCGAGGAACAGTCCCGCCGCGAGCTCCGCGCGGCCCGTGATGCCGGTGGCCGTCACCACCCCGCCGATCACGATCACCCCGAACGACAGCGCGAGCTGCTGCGCGGTACTGAACATCCCGCCGGACAGGCCCGCGGCCTCCACCGGGACCTCTCGCACCACCAGCTGCGTCAGCGGCGAGAAGATGAGCGCCTGCCCCGCGCCGAGGAGGATGAGGGCGGGCTGCAACCAGAAACCGATGCCCGGACCCCACGACAGCGCGATGGTCACGCCCATGCCGAGCAGCGCGACCACCTGCATGCCGACGCCCCACACGAGGGTCGCGTCGCCGAGACGGGCCTGGATCCGCGCCACCAGCAGCGACACGACGGCGAACACCACGGCGAAGGGCAGCAGCGCGAGCCCCGCCTCCAGCGATGTCAGCCCGCCGTCCTCGACCGCGCGGGGGAAGACGTAGAGGATTGCGGAGTACCCCGTGAAGAACAGCGCGGCCGCGAGCAGACCGAGCTGCAGCGGACGCAGACGCAGGATGCTCGGGGGCAGCAGCGGTACGCGTCCGGCGCGCTCCACGGCATCCTGGTGGCGCCACATGGCCCACAGGGCGAGCGCGGCGACCACCACGGCCGCCCAGATCGGCCACGACCACCCGAGGGCCGGGCCGAAGGTGAGAGCGACGGAGGCGGACAGGATGCCCACCGCCAACGCCGCCGTCCCGACCAGGTCGATCGCGACCGACTCGTGCGCGCGGCTGCGGGGGGCGAGCGGAGCCAGCACGATCGCGGTCACCGCCACGAGGGCGACCACGATGAACACCGCCCGCCAGCCGGGCATCGCGCCGAACGACGTCGCGGCGAGAGCCCCGCCGAGGACCTGTCCGACGGCCGCGCCGATTCCCCCGCTCGCGCCGAAGGCGGCGATCGCCCGGGTGCGCGCGGCGCCGTTCGAGGTCGCCTGGATCGTGCCGAGCACCTGCGGCGTGCACAGCGCCGCCCCGACGCCCTGGACGATCCGGGCGGCGATGAGGGTCGGCATGGACGGCGCGAGAGCGCACGCGACGGCGGAGACGAGGAAGAGTCCCATGCCGACGACGAAGAGGCGGTGTCGGCCGAACCGGTCGCCGAGGCGGCCGCCCAGGATCAGCAGGACGGCGAAGGGGATGCCGTACCCGGCGACGACGAGTTCGAGCGTGACGTCGTCCGCGCCGAATTGCGTGCGGAGGGTGGGCAGCGACACCGTGACGGCGTTGAACGCGAACGTCCCGACACCGGGACCGAGGAGGAAGCCGAGGTACCGCCACGTGGGGACCGCCGCGGAGGCGGGAGGGGCGAGGGGCACCGGCGCCGTTCCGGTCGCCGGGGAGAGGGAGGTCGTCATGGTGCCAGCATGGGCGGGCGTGCATCCTGGTACCAGGAGTGCCTTCATCCTGGTACTGAGAGCACTCCCCACCGCGCCGGTCCCGACAGCCGCGCCGTCTTAGGATCACCGGCAGGGAGGAAGCCATGACCCGATCCGATGACGCGCGCGCCGAGTTCGCCGCGTTCCTGCGCAGCCGGCGCGCGCGGCTGCGCCCGTCCGACGTCGGCCTCCCCGAGGGAACACGACGGCGGGTCGCGGGGCTCCGCCGCGAAGAGGTCGCGCAGCTCGCAGGTGTGGGCCTCACCTGGTACACGTGGCTGGAGCAGGGCCGACCGATCGCGGCATCCGCTCAGGTGGTCACGGCTATCGCCCGCGCCCTCCAGCTCAGCGACGACGAACGCGATCACCTCTTCGCCCTCGCCGACCTGCCCGCGCCCGACCGCGCGGCCCGCGCGTGTGTGGAGGCGGCCCACCTCGAGCTCCTCGCGAAACTGGCACCGTACCCCGCCGCGGTGCAGACCGCCCGTTTCGACATCCGCGCGTACAACCGGCCCTACCGCTACCTGTTCGGCGACCTCGACGAGATGCCCGCCGAGCGGCGGAACTGCGCCGTCCTGCTGTTCACCGATCCGGTGTGGCAGCGCGCGCACGTCGATCTCGACCACGCGCAACGTCGCATCGCCGGGCGCCTGCGCGCCGCCTACGGGCGCCACCACGACGAACCGGCGTGGCAGCAGTTCGTCGCCGATCTCGAGCACAGTTCACCGCGTTTCGGCGAGTTGTGGCGCCTCGGCGACGTGGGCAGCGAGCGCGCCGCGACCAAGCACCTCGTCAACGCCCACGTCGGTGAGCTGAACCTCGCGATGACGAGCCTGTGGATCGACGAGGGCCTCGGCTCGCGCGTCGTGTGGTTCGCGCCCACCGACGCCCTGACCGCGGCGCGCCTGGACCGCCTCGCCGCGCTCCAGCCCGGGGAGGCGCCGGTCAGCGCGGTCGCCTGACGCGCTCGCACGCACGGCGGACTCGCCGCGGGAGCGGTCGGTCGCTCAGCGCAGCGGCTTGGGCTCGAGCGTGTCCGCCGTGGTGTCGGCGTTCACCGTCGCGAACGACGCGTACCCGTCGGCGGTCGCCCGCTCGAGCAGGGCCTTGAGGTTCTTCGGCCGCTGCTCCAACCGCACGCGCGCACCGTCGGCGACGAGACCCGCTTTCAGGTGGAGCAGGTTCGCGAGCGCGACGTCGCGGTCGTGCACCAGCACGATCGACCGGTCGCCGGCGTCCGCGGCATCCTGCAGCAGGTCGACGATGCGCTCGAAGCCGATGGAGAACCCGACCGCGGGGACGTCCTGGCCGAGGAATCGGCCGATCATGCCGTCGTAGCGCCCGCCGCCCCCGAGGGAGTAGTCGACGCTCGGGTGGGCGAGCTCGAAGATCGTGCCCGTGTAGTAGCCCATGCCGCGCACGAGGAACGGATCGAACACGAGGGGCGCGTCGGCACCGCGCGCGGCGGCCACCGTCTCGCCGAGGGCGACCAGGTCGGCGATGACCTCGTCGGGGATCCCGACGGGCAACGCCGCGCGGATGCCGCCCTCGTCGAACGAGAGCACGCCCGCGGGGCGGTCGAGGTACGTCGCGAACGCGTCGACGGCCGCCGGGCTCGCGCCGCGGTCGCGCAGTTCGGCGACGACGCCCGTCGGCCCGATCTTGTCGAGCTTGTCGATCGTGATGAGCACGCCGGGCCGTTCGTCGGCGGCGAAGCCGAAGACGTCGAGCATGGCGTCAAGGACGCGGCGGTCGTTCACGCGGATCGATCCGCCCTCGAGACCGAGCGCGTCGAGCACGTCGAGACTCGCGGTCATCAACTCGGCCTCGGCGCGGGCCGAGGCATCGCCGATGATGTCGATGTCGCACTGCACGAACTGGCGATAGCGCCCCTTCTGCGGGCGTTCGGCCCGCCACACGGGCGCCATCTGGATCGCGCGGAACACCGTCGGCAGCTGCGCGCGGTTCGTCGCGTAGAAGCGGGCGAGCGGAACGGTCAGGTCGTAGCGCAACCCCAGGTCGGCGAGTGCGGCGGGGTCGTCGGCCGCGGCCCGGACGGCCTCGGCATCCATCCCCCGCTTGAGGATGCTGAACGAGAGCTTCTCGTTGTCGCCGCCGAGACCGGCGTGGAGGCGCGAGTACTCCTCCAGGACGGGGGTCTCGATCTCGTCGAAACCGTGCGCGCGGTATCGCTCGCGGATGACGGCGAGCACGCGCTCGCGACGAGCCTTGTCGGCGGGGAGGAAGTCGCGCATGCCGCGCGGCGGGTTCACGGATGCCACCCGTCCATTGTTCCAGGCTCACGCGAGCGGTCGAGCCCGGGACGCACCCGGACCCGCGCCGGGTCGCCAGAGCGCATTTCCTCAGCGAGGCAGCGGGCGAACGACCTCCAACGCCCGCGGTCTCGTCACTCGCCGGCGGCCTCGGCGGGGACTTCGGCCGCCTGCACCTCTGTGCGCAGCCCGCGCAGGCGCTCGCGTAGGGCGCGCTCGGCGTCCCAGCCGCGGACCCGGGCGAGCTGCACGAGCGTCAGCAGCGCGTCACCGAGCTGCGCCTCGGTCTCGGGGTCGGCCAGGTGATGCGCCGGGGCCGTCACCTCGACCTGAGCCGCCTTGGACAACAGCTTCTGCGCGAGCGCGAGCGAGGGCATGTGGTCGCTCACGCCGTCGAGCACGCTCGTGCGCGCGCTCTTCTCGGCCGCCTTCGCGGCGTTCCAGTGCACCAGCACCTCTTCGGGGGTGGATGCCACGGCCCCCGCGAACACATGCGGATGCCGCCGCACCATCTTCTCGGTCAGCCCGCGCGCCACGTCGTCGATGTCGAACGGCTCGACCGGGTCGCCGGCGGCGATCTCGGCGTGGAAGAGGACCTGCCACAGCAGGTCGCCGAGCTCCTCCCGCAGATCGGCGCGCGTACCCGCCTCCACGGCGTCGATGACCTCGGCGCTCTCCTCCACGAGATAGGGCACGAGGTCGCGATGGTCGATCGTCCGCGTCCACGCGCAGCGCTCGCGCACCGCTCGCATGGTCTCGGCCGCTTCTCGCAGGGCGTCTTCGCTCACGTGCCTCTCCCTCCGTGGGCCGGCGGGCCCACTGCCCCGAGTATGCCCTGCCCGCGTCTCGACGGGCGGCAGCACTCCCGCTCCGCGGCGGGCGCGTGCGGGCCGCCCACCGCGTGCGGTCTCGCGCGATTCGGGGCGCGGCGACACCTCCTCTGCACGGACCGCGGATCAGGGCGCGCGACCCCGTGTCATTCGCACGTCACACGACGCCGATAATCTGGGGCGTGTGCGAGAACTGACCCCGACCGAGGCCATCGACCTCGTGGGCCGCTTCGAGGCCGGCCAGGAGCTTCCCGAACAGATGCGCGCCGACGTGCGCCTGCTCGGCTCCCTCCTGGGACGCGTCCTTCGAGAGAGCGGCTCCCCCGAACTCTACGACGACGTCGAACGCCTGCGCGCGGCCACGATCCAGGCTTACACAGACGAGACGCCCGAGGCGTTCGAGAAGGCCGCGGCGATCGCCGACGGCTTCTCGATCGAGCGCGCCGACGAGGTGGCGCGGGCCTTCACGGCCTACTTCCACCTCGTCAACCTCGTCGAGGAGCACCAGCGCGTGCGCGTCCTGCGCGAGCGCGGCGACCGGCCCGCGCGCAGCGGCGGAACTCCCGACACCATCGCCGCCGCGTTCGAGCGTCTCTCGGGCGAGGTCGGCGAGGAGACCGCGCTCGCTCGCCTGCAGGCGCTGCGGTTCCACCCGGTGTTCACGGCGCACCCCACCGAGGCCCGCCGCCGCGCGATCTCGACGAGCATCCGCCGCCTGTCCGAGCTGCTCGGCGAGCTCGACGCCGCGGGCGAGAACGCCGCCGAGAGCCGCCGGACCGAGCGACGCATGCTCGAAGAGATCGACACGCTGTGGCGAACCGCTCCCCTGCGGCGCGAGAAGCCCTCGCCCGTCGACGAGGTGCGCTCGGTCATGGCCGTCTTCGACGAGACGCTGTACACCGCCGTGCCGCGCGTCTACCGCCGCATCGACGACATCCTCCAGGGCGAGAACGCCGGTTCTCGCGCCCCGATCGTGAAGCCATTCGTGCGCGTCGGCTCCTGGGTGGGCGGCGACCGTGACGGCAACCCCTTCGTCACGGCATCCGTCACCCGCAAGGCCGCGGCCATCGCCAGCGAGCACGTGCTGCTGGGTCTCGAGCGCACGACGCAGCGCGTCGGACGGGGACTGACCCTGGATGCCGAGACCACGCCGCCCAGCGATGCCCTCGTCGCCCTGTGGAACCGTCTGCGCGCCGCCGACGAGGACGCCGCGAAGGAGATCGCCGAGCGCTCCCCCGACGAGCCGCACCGCCGCATCATGCTGCTGCTCGCGCGCAAGATCGCCGCAACCCGCACGCGCAACGCCGACCTGGCCTATCGCGATCCCGAGCACCTGCTCGCCGACCTGCGCACCGTGCAGGACTCGCTCGTGGCCGCGGGCGCCGCCCGCCAGGCCTACGGAGCGCTGCAACGCCTGGTCTGGCAGGTCGAGACGTACGGGTTCCACCTCACCGAGCTCGAGGTGCGCCAGCACTCGGCCGTCCACCGCAAGGTGCTCGACGAGCTGCGCGCCGGCGGCGAACGCAGCGAGCTCACCGACGAGGTGCTCGAGGTCTTCCGCTCGATCGCCTCCGTGCAGGAGCGTTTCGGCCCCCGCGCCGCCGGCCGCTACATCGTGTCGTTCACCCAGTCCGCCGAAGACCTGGCCAACGTGCACGAGCTGGCCTCGTTCGCGATGGGCCCCGGTGAGCAGCCGCCGGTGCTCGACGTCATCCCCCTCTTCGAGACCTTCGCCGACCTCCTGGCGGCGCCGGGCATCCTCGCCGAGATCGTCACGCACCCGTCCTTCGTCAGCCGCCTGGATGCCACCGGCCGCCGCCTCGAGGTCATGCTCGGCTACTCCGACTCGTCGAAGGACGTCGGCCCTGTCGCCGCGAACCTCGCCCTGTATGAGGCGCAGGCGAAGATCTCGACGTGGGCCGAGGCCGAGGGCATCGAGCTGACGCTGTTCCACGGTCGCGGCGGCGCGCTCGGCCGCGGCGGCGGACCGGCCAACTCGGCGATCCTCGCCCAGCCGCCGCACTCCGTCGACGGCCGGTTCAAGCTCACCGAACAGGGCGAGGTCATCTTCGCCCGGTACGGCGACCCCGACATCGCGATGCGCCACATCGATCAGGTCGCGGCGGCCGTGCTCACGGCATCCTCCCCCTCGATCGAGCGCCGCAACCGCGGAGCGGCCGAGGCGTTCGCCGACGTGGCCGCCACCATGGACGTCGCCTCGCGCGAGCGCTTCTTCGCGCTGGTGAAGGCCCCCGGCTTCGCACCGTGGTTCGCCACGGTCACGCCGATGGAGGAGCTCGGCCACCTCGCGCTCGGCTCGCGGCCGGCGCGTCGCGGCCTCTCGGTCGAGTCGCTCGAGGACCTCCGCGCGATCCCGTGGGTGTTCTCGTGGACGCAGGCCCGCATCAACCTTGCGGGCTGGTTCGGCCTCGGCACCGCCCTCGACGCCGTCGGCGACGAGCAGCGTCTGCGCGACGCCTACGAGCAGTGGCCGCTGTTCCGCACCATGATCGACAACGTCGCGATGAGTCTGGCGAAGGCCGACGAACGCATCGCCCGGCGCTACCTGGCGCTCGGCGACCGCGCCGACCTCGCCCAGCTCGTCATGGACGAGATGCTCCTGACCCGCTCGTGGGTCGAGCGCATCACCGGGGGCGAGCTGCTCGGCAACAAGCCCGTGCTCCAGCGCGCCGTCAAGATGCGCAGCCCGTACGTCGACGCCCTGTCGTTGCTGCAGCTGCGGGCCCTGCGCGCCCTGCGCGACGCGTCCTCCGGATCCGAGACCCCGGACGCCGAGCACCAGCGCCTCCTGCTGCTGTCGGTGAGCGGTGTGGCGGCGGGACTGCAGAACACCGGCTGAGCGGCATCCGTTCTTCCCGGCGCGCCGGCCTCCGCGTGGGGGCCGGCGCGCCGCCGTTCGTGCGCGTTCTGTGTGCCGTTGTGCGGAGTCGTACCCCGACACGCCGTCACCACGGCCCCCGGCCCCGGCGTGTCACCACCCGACTCCGCACGACGGCGCGACCCGCCGCGCGGGGCCCCCGCGACCGCCGAGGCAGGACGGGGACGACATGGATGCCGCGCGGGCACGCCCCGGGTCAGTCGATGCGGCGGTCCGTGGCGTGGCGGGCGAGGCTGCGGCCGTAGCGCTCGGTGAGCTGCACCATCAGGTCGGGCGTCTCACGGTCGAGACCGAACACGTACCCGGGGAAATTCAGCTCCTTCTGCGCGGCCCAGATCTCGTCGTGACGGTCGGGCGGGAGCACGAGGAGAGGATCGCCGACCGCGACCCACCCGATCGGCACCACCGTCTCGGGCGGCAGGACCGTGCGCAGGTGCACCACGGCGTTGATGCGCGAGGTGCGCTGTCAGTCCCCGTCGGTGACGGCCCGGGCCGCCCTGCCCCCGACGACCGCGGCACGGAGCGAGAACACCAGGACCAGCGCCGCGCCGCCGAGCACCACGACGGCGAGAGCGATCTCGCGCGCGCCCTCGGGCATCCCGAGAGTCGGCCAGATCAGCACCGCGGTGACGAGCGCCACGACACCGATCCACCGCAGATCGGCCGCACCGGCACGATGAGCGGCGATCCACGCGGCGTCCGATGCGCGGGTCGCCGCGGTGCGGATGCCGACCAGGTCGTTGCGCGGGAGGGTGCCCGCCGCGGCGCGGCGCGCCACCCACAGGGATGCCACGCCGAGCGCCAGCATCAGGACACTCGCGACGATCAGCGGACCGAGGCTCACACCGGCGCATTCTCGGCGGGCTGCGGCAGCGGCCACAGCGCATCCAGCAACTGACGCACCCACGCGATGAGGTTCGCGTCGTCGGCGTCCTGCGGGAGCGGCACGACCATGGCATCACCGCCCGCCACCAGCTTCGCCTTCGGGTACAGCCGCTGCAGGCGTACGCGCATCGAGTCCGGCAGGTTCGCGGGGGCGATGCGCAGGTTGGAGCCCATCGCGACCACGTCAGCCAGCCCCGCCTGCGCGGCCCGGCGCCGCAGGCGGGCGACGGCGATCAGCCCCTCGACCTCGGCGGGCGGCTCGCCGTAGCGGTCTCGCAGCTCGTCGACGACGAGGTCGATCGCATCGTCCTTGGCGGTCGCGGATGCCGCGGCCGACAGCTTCTGGTACGCCTCGAGGCGCAGCCGCTCGCTGTCGATGTAGAACTCCGGCAGGCGCGCATCCACCGGCAGCTCGAGGCGCAGCTCGGTGGGACCGTCGACGTCTTCGCCGCGGAAGGTCGACACGGCCTCGCCGATCATGCGCAGGTACAGATCGAAGCCGACGCCCGCGATGTGACCGGCCTGCTCGGCCCCGAGGAGGTTTCCCGCCCCGCGCAGCTCGAGGTCTTTCAGCGCCACCTGCATGCCCGAGCCGAGGTCGTTGTTGACGGCGATGGTCTCGAGGCGGTCGGCGGCGGTCTCGGACAGCGGCTTCATCTCGTCGTACAGGAAGTACGCGTACGCGCGGTCGCGGCCGCGCCCCACGCGCCCGCGGAGCTGGTGCAGCTGCGACAGGCCGTACTTGTCGGCGCGGTCGATGATGATCGTGTTGGCGTTGGAGATGTCGAGACCGGTCTCGATGATCGTCGTCGACACGAGCACGTCGGCGCGGCGCTCCCAGAAGTCGTCGACGACCTGCTCGAGCGCGTGCTCGCCCATCTGGCCGTGGGCGACGACGATGCGCGCCTCGGGCACGAGCTCGGCGAGGTGGGCGGCGACCCGCTGGATCGACGACACGCGGTTGTGCACGTAGAACACCTGCCCCTCGCGCAGCAGCTCGCGACGGATCGCGGCGGCGATCTGCTTGTCGTTGCGGGGACCGACGTACGAGAGGATCGGATGCCGGTCCTCGGGCGGTGTGGCGAGCGTCGACATCTCGCGGATGCCGGTGACCGCCATCTCGAGCGTGCGTGGGATGGGCGTCGCACTCATGGCGAGGATGTCGACGTTGGTCTTGAGCTTCTTGAGCGCGTCCTTGTGCTCGACGCCGAACCGCTGCTCCTCATCGATGATCATGAGCCCGAGGTCTTTGAAGATGACCTTCTCGGTGAGGATGCGGTGCGTACCGATGACCATGTCGACGGTGCCGTCGGTCAGGCCCGCGAGCGTCGCCTTCGCCTCCTTGTCGCTCTGGAAGCGCGAGAGCGGACGCACGGTCACCGGGAAGCCGGCGAAGCGCTCGGCGAACGTCTCGAGGTGCTGCTTGACCAGCAGGGTGGTCGGCACGAGCATCGCGACCTGTTTGCCGTCTTGGATGGCCTTGAACGCCGCGCGCACGGCGACCTCGGTCTTGCCGAAACCGACGTCGCCCGAGAGCAGGCGGTCCATGGGGATCGGCTTCTCCATGTCGGCCTTGATCTCGTCGATCGTCTGCAGCTGGTCCTGCGTCTCGGCGAACGGGAAGGCCTCTTCGAGCTCGCGCTGCCACGGGGTGTCGGGTCCGAAGGCGTAGCCCTTGGATGCCATGCGCGCCGAGTACAGCTTCACCAGCTCGACCGCGATGTCGCGGACGGCCTTGCGCGCGCGCCCCTTCGCCGCGGCCCAGTCACTGCCGCCCATCTTCGACAGCGTCGGTGCCTCGCCACCGACGTACTTCGACAGCAGGTCGAGCTGGTCGGTGGGCACGAAGAGCTTGTCACCCGGGTAGCCGCGCTTGGACGGCGCGTACTCGAGGACGAGGTACTCCTTCGTCGTCTTCACGGCGTTTCGTCCGCCGCTGGACACCTCGCGCTGCGTCAGCTCGATGAACTTGCCGATGCCGTGGGTGGCGTGCACGACGACATCGCCCGGCTTGAGCTGCAGCGGGTCGACCACGTTGCGCCGACGCGACGCGAGCTTCTTGACGCCCCGGTTGTCGCCGCTCACCGAACGCCCGTAGAACTCGGTCTCGGTGATGACGGCGAACCTCGCCTCGGTCAGCTCGAAGCCGCGCTCGAGCGGTGCGCACACGACGTGCGCGACGCCCGCCTCGGGCATGGTCTGCACCGCGTCCACCCGTCGCGCCGCGATCCCGCGCTCGGCGAGGACGTCGCGCGCACGGTCGACCATGCCGGGTCCGGATGCCGTGACGATGACCGACCAGCCGTCGGCGAGCAGCCGGCCGACGTGGGCCGTCGCGCCGTCGACATTGCCCTGGAACGACGGCACGGCGTCGGCCTTGATGCGGTGGGCGGAGTCGTCGCCGGCGACGAGGCCCTCGTCTTCGGCATCCGCCGCGCCCGAGTCGAAGGCGCTGAGCTGCCACCACACGCCGCCACGACCACTGGCCCTCTCGTGCAGGTCGTCGAGGGTGATGAAATCGCCCGAGTCGAGGTCGACCGGGGTGTCGGCCCCCGCGGTGGCGGCGGACCACGCGGCCTCGAGGAATTCGCGGTTCGTGTCGCCGAGCGTGGTGGCCCGAGCCAGGGAGCGTTCGGGGTCCACGAGGGCGACGGCACTGCCGCCCGGCAGATAGTCGACGAGGGTGACGAGGTCGTCGATCAGCACGGGGATGAGCGACTCCATGCCCTCGGCCGGGATCCCCTCGGCCATCTTCTCGAGCAGCTGGCGGAGACCGGGGTACCCGTCGCGGAGTTCGGCGGCGCGCGCCCGCACGTCGGCGGTGAGCAGCAGCTCGCGGCTGGGGACGAGGGTGACCGTGGTGACCTCGCCCGGGAGCGAGCGCTGGTCGGCGACCGAGAACGCGCGGATCTGATCGACCTCGTCGCCGAAGAACTCCACCCGGTAGGGGTGATCGGCGACCGGGGGGAAGACGTCGAGGATGCCGCCGCGCACCGCGAACTCGCCGCGACGCGAGACCATGTCGACGCGGTGATACGCCAGCTCGACGAGGCGCGTCGTGACGGTCTCGAGCTCGTGACCGCGCCCGCCCACGCGCAGCTCGACGGGCGCGACGTCGCCGAGCCCGGGAGCCAGGGGCTGCAGGGCGCTGCGGACCGAGGCGGTCACGACGAGCGGCGTCTCGCCGTCCCACGCGGCGATCCGGCGGAGCACGTCGAGGCGGCGTCCCACCGTCTCGGGGCTCGGGCTCAGCCGCTCGTGCGGCAGCGTCTCCCACGCGGGGAAGTGCAGCACCTGAGCGCCCGGGAGCACGGCATCCAGCGCCGGTCCGAGTGACTCGGCGCGACGACCCGTCGGGGCGATCACCAGCACCGCGCCGGGGTCTCCGGCCGCACGACGACGCTCGAGGAGGCCGGCGATGACGGGGGCGTCGAGCCCGTCGACGAGGGAGAGAGACAGGTCGACGGATGCCGCGGACGCGGCCTCACGGTACGACTCAGCCTGCTCGAGGGCGCGCACGATCCCGGGAACTGTCACTCGGAGAAGTGTACGCGGGGCCACCGACACGGTGCTTCGGCCAGCGCGTCTCGTAGAGTGCGGATATGTCGTCACCGTTCGCCGCCCCCTACGCCGCCCCCGCGGCGGGCACGCTGCTGACCCCGCCCGCGCCGGCCACGACGAAGCGCCCGCTGGGCGCGCTCGCTCTCGTGAGCGGCATCCTCGCGGCGATCCTGGCCCCGGCGGTCGCCGGCTTCGCCGCCTTCCGCGTCGGCCGCGGAGCCGGCGAAGGCATCATGGCGAAGGGCGGGCAGAACGTCGACCTGCGCGTGCTCTCCCCCGTGCGCGACATCGTCCTCGTGGTCGAGATCGCGTTCTGGTCGGGGATGGCGCTCGGCATCACCGCGCTCGTCCTCGGAATCGTCGCCGCCGCGCGTGACCGTGGCCGACCGATGGGCATCGTCGCGATCGTGCTCGCCGTCCTCGGCCCGCTCATCTTCGGGGCGCTGGTCGCCATCGCCCTCGTCGCGGGGGCGGGGACCATCGCTCCCGCCGGAGACGGCCTCATCTGACCGGCCGCCCGCGTTACCCTGTTTCGGCCCGCGCGTCCAGGTTATTCACAGAAAAGGACCGGCCTCCCTATACTCGCGGCCACGGGATGATTCCATCCCACGATCGAAGGAGTACCCGTGAGCAGCACCACGCCGCCCCCCGAGCCGTACAACCCTCCTCCCGCCACGCGGGCGGACGCCGCCGCCCAGGCCGGCTCCCCCGCACCCGCGGGCTACCAGCCCCCCGCCGCCGCTCCCGTGAAGAACTCGAACCGTCTCGGTCTCATCGCCCTGCTCGTCGCCATCGCCGGCGTGGTGATCGGATCGATCCTCGCCTTCGTCGGCGGGCTGCAGAGCGGCGCGCTGGTGCAGTACGCCAGCACGGGCAGCGGCGGGACCGAGATCGACGCGTCCACCCTGCCGGAGAGCGCCCGCCAGGCGGCGGCGTCGGCAGGCCTGCTGACGGTGGCCGGGTTCCTCGTCTTCGGCGTCCTCGGACTCTGGGGTTTCATCCAGGGCATCGTCGCCACGGCGAAGAACCGCGGTCGCGGGCTCGGCATCGCCGCGATCGTGATCGCCGTCCTCGGCGGTGTCGTGGTCTCGATCTTCCTCGGCATCGGCGCCGCCGCGGGAGCCGCTCCCTACATGAGCTCCGTCGGCTGACACCCCGAACACAGACAGCCCCGGCCGCAAGGCCGGGGCTGTCGTCGTTCGGGGGGGGAGGCATCACGCGCGCGGCGCGTGGAACCGCTGCTGCGCCGCGACCAGACCCTCCTCGACGAGCACCTCGACGGCGTCCGCCGCGTCGCCGACCAGGATCGGCAGTGTCTGACGCTCGGTGCTGCCGAACGGATCGAGCACCCAGTCGGCCGGGTCCTGCCGCCCCACGGGGCGCCCGATGCCGACGCGCACACGCGGGAAGTCGGCGGTGCCCAGGGCTTTGGCGACGTCGCGCACGCCGTTGTGACCCCCGTGACCCCCGCCCGTCTTGAGCTTCACCGTGTCGAACGGGATGTCGAGCTCGTCGTGCACGACGACGACGTGGTCGGGGGCCACGTCGTAGAACCGGGCGAGGCCGGCGGCGGGGCCCCCGGACACGTTCATGAAGCTGTTGGGCTTGGCCAGCACGAGCTTGGCGCCGCCCGGGCGCAACCACGTCTCCGCGACCCGCGCGTTCGCCTTGTGCGCCCGGAACGCCTCCCGCCGGCGGGCGGCGAGCTCATCGACGACCATCTGCCCGATGTTGTGCCGGGTCGCTTCGTACCGCGGCCCCGGGTTGCCGAGCCCGACGATCACCCACGTGTCTGCCATGGCATCCATCCTTCCTGATCGCGAACGCGACCCGCGCTCAGAAAAAACGAGGGGGCGCGGAAACGCGCCCCCTCGTCGGCAAGCTGTCTCGCAGCCCGCCCGGTATCAGTTGTCGCCGGCCTCGGCCTCTTCGGACTGCTCCTCGGCGACCTCGGCGTCGGCCTCCGCGATCTCCTCCTCGGCGGCGAGGGTGTCGAGCGGGACGGACACGCCCACGATGAGGGTCTCGGGCTCGGTGACCAGGCTCGCGCCGGCGGGGAGCTTCAGGTCGGCCGCGGTGATCTGCGTGCCGTCCTCGGCGCCCTCGACGTCGACCTCGATGTTCTGGGGGATGTGGGTGGCCTCGACCTCGAGCGACACGGTGGTGTTGTCGAGGTTGGCGATGGTGCCGGAGAAGGGCTCGCCCACGACGATCACAGGAACGTCGACCTGGACCTTCTCGCCCTTCTTCACGACGATGAGGTCGATGTGCTCGATGATCTGACGCACGGGGTCCTTCTGGACGTCCTTGACCAGGACGAGCTGGCTCTTGCCCGCGATGTCGAGGTCGAGCAGCGCGTTGGCGCGGCGGATGAGCAGCGCGACCTGGTGGCCGGGCAGCGCGACGTGCTGGGGCTCGGTGCCGTGCCCGTAGATGACGGCCGGGATCTTGCCCGCGGCGCGGAGGCGACGGGCGAAGCCCTTGCCGAAGTTCTCGCGGAGCTCCGCGACGACCTTGTTGTCTTCCGACATGGTGTTCTCCTCGCGGGCTCGTGGTCCCGCAGCTTGGGGGCGGGACACGGCCCGCACCGGTGTGGTCTGGATTCGACTCGAACGCGAGCGCGTGAGGAAAGCCGGGAGCCTGCATCACCGCGTCGATCACGGATGCCACGTGCACCCGCCGGGCGCACGGCGGAGCATCCCTCGCCGAAGTTCCCCGGAAGTCTACCAGCGCACACGCCGCCGCACGACCCGCGCGTGTCGGGCCGGGCCGAAGCTCCCCGGTAGGATGGAAAGCCCACCGACCCGAAGGATCATCATGGACAGCGGCTTCTTCTCCCACGTCGTGCTCTGGGTCATCGGTGGCATCGCCGCCATCGGCCTCGTCGGCACCGTCGGTGCGCTGTTCTCCATGGGCCGCAACACGGGGTACAAGAAGCACTGACCGCCTCGGGTCCGGCTCCCCCGGGCCTCGGCTCCCGGGCCCTCAGTCCTGCGGACCGAACGCGAGCGCGACCTTCGACGACACCGACGCGTCCGCGGCCGTGGCGAATGCCTGCGCGGCCTCTGCGGCGGGCATGACGTGCGTGAGAATGCCGTCGACCTCGAGCGATCCGTCGGCGAGCGCCGCGAGCACCGCGGCGAACTCCGGCCCGAAACGGAATGATCCCGTGAGGGTGAGTTCGCGCGTGATCGCGGTCGCCACCGGAGCCGGGACGGTGCCCGCGGCCTGAAGACCGAGCATCACCACCGTGCCGCCGCGGGCGGCCGCCGACACGGCCGCGGCGAGGCCCGGCACCGTGCCGCTGGACTCGATCACCACGTCGGCATGGAGTCCGGCGATGGCCTCCTCGTCGCGCGCGTCGAGGGCGCGGGCGCCGTGGGCGGCGGCCAGCGATCGCGGCAGCTCGTGCAGGTCGGTGGCGATGACCTCCGCCGCGCCGTGGTGGCGGGCGACGGCCACGGCGAGCAGACCGATCGGACCCGAGCCGACCACCGCAACGCGCCTCCCGGTGACGGTTCCGGCCCTTTCGACCGCGTGCCACGCGACGGCCGCCGGTTCGGCGAGCACCGCCGTGCGCAGGTCGAGTCCCGCGGGAAGGGGGAAGAGCATGCGGCTCGGCAGGGCGACACGCTCGGCGAAGCCGCCCTGCGTGTGCGGCAGGTGCATCGCCGACCCGAGGTACGTCGACGCGGGAGCGAGGTTCGGCCGCTCCACGGGCCACGGTGTGACGCCGTCGCCGTGGGGGGTCAGCGGATGCACCGCGACGCGCGTGCCCTCGGCGGGTCCCGACCCGTCAGCGGCGGCGCGCACGACGACGGCCGACAGCTCGTGCCCGAGCACCAGCGGCTCACGCAGGATCGACGCTCCCGCGGCGCCGTGGCGCCAGTAGTGCAGGTCGGAGCCGCAGACGCCCCCGTACGCGACCGCGACGACGGCATCGTCGGCATCCGGGGTCGGCTCGCCGATGTCGTCGATCCGCAGGTCACCGGCGGCGTGGGCCACCACGGCGGAATTGGTCATGGGTCAGATCACCTCCGTGCGCAGGCGCATCTCGTCGACGACGACCTCGACCACGGCACCGGGTCGGATCGGGGCGGCCGAGAACGGCGCGCCCATCATGATGACGTCTCCCGGGCCCAGGGTCGTCCAGCCGGCCACGTACGCCAGGCACGCGCGGGGCGACACGGGGTAGCGGCCCGCCGAGGTCTCGGCGACGGGGTTTCCGTCGACGAGCAGGCGCAGCGCCACGTCGTCGTCGAGTCCGATCGCGGTGTCGATCCACGGCCCGAGGGGGGTGTAGCCCCGGCCCGACTTCGACTCGAAGTTGCGCGGGTCGAGGACCGAGCGGTCGGGACTCGACACGTCATCGACCGCGGTGATCCCGAGCACGTACTCGTGCGCCGTCTCGGCTGTGAGCCCTGTCGTGTCGCGGCCGATGACCACGGCGACCTCCGCCTCGGCGACGGTCGTCCCGGCATCCCGGCGCAGCGTCACCGTCGCGTCGGGTCCGGCCACGGTACGCGGACTCTTGAGCCATGCCTGGACGGGAGCGGGGTGATCGGGACCGTTCTGCGCGATGCCCACCACCACCGTGGGCGTGCACGGCGCGAGCAGGGTCCCCGCCACCGGCTCACCGGCATCCGTCACCGGCTCCCCCGCGGCGAATGCGGCGAACGGGTCGTGGATGGGAACCCAGGTTCCGTCGGGGGCCGCGCGAACGGTGCGGATGCCGTCGGCCGTCGCCAGGCGCGCGATGCGCATCACACCACCGCCGTCATTCCGCCGTCGACGTAGATCGTCTGGCCGTTGACGAAGTCGCTCGCCGCGCTCGAGAGGAACACCAGCGCCCCCACCAGGTCGCTGGTGTCCCCCCACCGCCCCGCGGGCGTGCGCGAACGCACCCACGCGGAGAACTGCGGGTCGTCGACGAGAGCCTGGGTCAGCTCCGTCGCGAAGTAGCCCGGCGCGATGGCGTTGGCCTGGATGCCGTGCGGCGCGAGGTCGGCGCAGAGCCCCTTCGTCAGCATCGCGATGGCCCCCTTGGTCGCGCCGTACGCCGCGATCGAAGGGCGGGCCAGCTGCGACTGGACGCTCCCGATCTGGATGAGCTTGCCCGAGCCGCGCGCGATCATGCCGCGGGCGACCCGCCGCGACACGTAGAACGCGCTGGAGAGGTTCGTGCGGACGAGGTCGTCCCAGTCGGCATCCGCGAACTCCGCGATGGGCGCGCGACGCTGGAGTCCCGCGTTGTTCACCACGATGTCGGGGACGCCGGCCCGCTCCTCGACCTCGCCGATCCCCGCGTCGACCGCGGCCGGGTCGCCCACGTCGAAGGTCACGGTGAACGGAGCGGTGCCGGTCGAGGACGCGATCTCGTCGGCCGCGCGCTCGGCGCTCGCGGCATCCCGCCCGTGCACGACGACCGTCGCACCCGCCTCGGCGAGCCCCTGCGCGAGGGTCCGCCCGATGCCGCGGCTGGATCCGGTGACCAGTGCCACGCGGCCGGTCAGATCGAACAGACTCATGCGATCGTCCGCACGGTGACCGTCGTCGCGTCCACGCCCTCGCCCGCCTCGCCGCGCGACACCTTGATGGCGTCGTCGATGCGGGTGAGGTCACGGCGCAGCGTCTCGGGCACGAGGAAGGTGGAGGCCGTCGTGATGAGGGCGAGGGTGGCCATGTAGATCGCCAACAGGAGCCAGTTCGCCCCCGAGACGGCGATGATGTACGCGCCCAGCACACCGGCGAGGCCGCCGGCCAGGACCGCCGAGATCTCGCGGGCCATGGCGACACCGAGGTAGCGGTGGCGGTTGCCGAAGAGCTCGGGGAGCATGGCGCACTGGGGTCCGAGCATCGAGTTCACCGCGACGCCGATGCCGATCGCGATCACGGCGATGGTGATCGGGTAGCTGCCCAGCGAGATCAGCCACCAGGCGGGGAAGGTGAAGACGAGCATGAACAGCGCTCCGAACCGGTAGATGGTGCGACGGCCCATGCGGTCGGAGAGCGCTCCGGTCAGCGGGACGGAGAAGATGCCGATGAGCGACCCGAGCGTCACACCCCAGGTGAGCAGGCTGCGGTCGGCCTGTCCGCCGACGGAGGCGACGAAGAACGTCAGGGCGAGGGTGTTGAACATGTACGACCCGCCGTTCTCGGCCATGCGCAGGCCGACGCCCACGATGATGCCGGGGAGGCCGCGCGTGAAGATGTCGCGGATGGGACGCTCGGCGATCTGCTCGTGCTTCTCGAGCTCGATGAAGGTCGGCGTCTCGCGCAGCCGCATGCGGATGAACAGCGCGATGAGGATGAGCAGGAACGACGCGAGGAACGGCACGCGCCATCCCCAGCTGAGCAACTGCTCCTCGGGCAGGAGCGAGATGAGGCTGAACACGACCGCGGCCAGCAGCGTGCCGGCCTGGATGCCGATGAACGGCAGGGCTGCGAAGAAGCCGCGCCGCTTGACGGGGGCGTACTCGGCCATGAGCACCGTCGCCCCGGCCTGCTCGGCTCCGGCTCCGAAGCCCTGCAGGAGGCGCATCACGACGAGGAGGATCGGGGCCGCGACACCGATCGCGGAGTAGGTGGGCAGCAGGCCGATCGCGGTGGACGCGCCGCCCATCAGCAGGATGGTGATGACGAGCACCCACTTACGGCCGAGCTTGTCGCCCAGCACCCCGAAGAACAGCCCGCCGAACGGACGAGCGAGGAAGCCCACGCCGTAGGTCGCGAAGGCGGCCACGGTGGCGAGGGCCGGGTCTTCCTGGGGGAAGAACAAGACGTTGAAGATCAGCGCCGTCGACAGCCCGTACAGGGCGAAGTCGAAGTACTCCAGGGCGCTGCCGATGCTGGAGGCGAGTGTCGCCCTCCGCAGATTCGCGGCGTACTCGGGGTCGTCCTGCGGCGCGGGCGTCGCGGTGGGTGCAGTGTTCACGGCCATCTCCTTCGATCGGCTGGGGTCTCCCGACACGGGGACTGTATCAACCCTGTGAACTGAGTTCAATATGTTGAACAGAATTCGGCACGCCTGTTTCCCGGGCGCGACGAACACCCCTCGCCCGCGGCGCAGGCAGGACTCAGGTGCGGCGCGCGGCGCTGAACGGGTTGGTCAGCGCCGCCGCAGCCTCGCGCAGGGCGGCCCCGACACGGGAGATGCGCTCGGCGGTGGCATCCACGACCGGGATGCCGACGCCGAGGGCGAGCTGGGGATCGCCGGGCGCCCACCCCTCCAGGGGCACCGCGACACCGACGATGCCGCGGAACGATTCCTCCTCATCGACGGCCCAGCCGCGTTCGCGGGAGGCGGCGAGCTTGGCGAGGATGCCCTCGACGTCGACCGTGCTGTGCGCCGTGAGCTCCGGGAGCGGCCCCCTGTGGCGCAGCAGGTCGCGCACGGCATCATCGTCTCGCGTCATCAGCAGGGCGCGCCCCGTCGCCGACAGCGCCGCCGGCAACCGCGAGCCCAGGGGCGTCCCCAGGCGCACCGAGCGCGAGCCCTCGTACCGGGCGAGGTAGAGCGAGTCGGCCTCATCGAGCACCGCAACCTGCACGAGCTCCCGGGCCAACACCGGCGACGCCTCGCACACGGCGTAGAACTCCCGCACCTGGTTGAATTGCGCCGCGAACGCCCCGCCGAGCTCCGCCGTGCGGATGCCGAGGCGGTAGCCCGAGGGGACGCGTTCGATCATGCGCTCCGCCTCGAGAGACAGGCAGAGGTTCGCCGTCGACGATTTTGCCAGCCCGAGACCGGATGCCAGCTCCGTCAGGGTCAGCGCACGCTCGGCCTCGGCCAGCAGCCCGAGCAGGCGAATGCTGCGCCCGACGGCGGGAGCGGGGTCGCGCGCCTGCCGGCCGTCGTCGTCCTCGGCCATGCGGACCCTCCTCGGTGGATGCGATCAGTAGAACTCGACCGTATCGACAACGGCCCGCAACGGCTCGCCATCGAGCAGGCGCGTGGCGTTCTCGGCGAAGCGCCGCGCGATCCGTTCCTCCTCTTTGCTGCTGAGCGCCGCGGTGTGCGGGCTGACGAGCACGCGCGGGTGCGCCCACAGCGGCGCGTCGGCGGGGAGGGGCTCGACCTCGAAGACGTCGAGGGCGGCGAAGCCGACCCGCCCGTCGTCGAGCGCGGCGAGCAGCGCTTCCTCGTCGATCACGGTGCCGCGCCCGACGCTGGCGAGGATCGCGCCGGGGCGCACCGCGGCGAACACGTCCGCCCCGATGAGGTGGTGCGTCTGGTCGGTTCCCGGGAGCGTGACGACGATGGCATCCACGTCCGCCACCGCCGCCGTGAGCTCGTCGAGCGGGATCAGCCGATCGACCCCGTCGACGGGCGCGCCCGACCGGGTCGTGCCCCAGACCTCCGCGCCGAGCGCGTGGAACCGGCGCGCGCACTCCGCCCCGATGCCACCGAGCCCCACCACGAGGATGGTCATCTCGTCGATCTGCCGCATCTCCCAGCGCTCCGGCCAGACCCGCGCATCCTGGTCGCGACGCAGTCGCGGCAGGCCCTTGGCCCCGGCGAGCACCCCGAACACGGCGAACTCGGCGAGCGGTCCACCGTGCACGCCCGCGCTCGTGGTGAAGACGATGCGCTCGAGGGCGGCCTCGTCGAGACCCGCCGCCTTGACCTGTCCGCCCCCGCCGGCCGCGGTCGTCATCACCCAGCGCAGGCCGGGGTTCGCCGCGACCGTACGGGCGAGCGCCGCGGGATCGACGTCGGGGATGCCGAACAGCGCGTCGGCGGAGTCGATCATCTCGTCGAAGGCACGTTGCTGCGCGGCAGAGCGTTCGTGGCCCGGGTCGCCCGACCAGTCGGCGGGACCGCGCATCGGGCGGGTGAGGGAGGCGTCGCGCACGAGATCGAGCCGCGGCTCGAGACGCTCGATGAGACGACAGTGCTCCTCGCGGAGGGGAACCGCGACCACCGCGCGTAGGCTCTTGTGCGTCGACATCGTCGTCCATCCCTTCGTCGCGATCTGGCGCATCGTTCGCGTTCGACCGGCGTGCATGTGTTCATAATAGTGAACCCTGTTCAACATGTTGTCCAGCCGGTACGATGACCGCATGACTGCGCTCGACGACGAGAACACCCCGTCATCCGTCCGCCTCGGCGTCTGGGGCCTCGGCGCCATGGGTGAACCGATGGCTCAGCACCTGCTCGCGGCGCGCGGCGACCTCGTCGTCCATGCCCGACGCGAGCGCCCCGCCCTCATCGAGGCCGGCGCCCGCTGGGCGGCGACGGCGCGCGACCTCGGCGCGCAGACCGATGCCGTGCTGGTGATGCTGCCCGACCTCCCGCAGCTCGAGGAGCACCTCGACGGCCCCGACGGACTGTTGTCGGCGATCGCCGAGCGCCCGTTCCTGCTCATGATCGGCTCGACCTCCTCCCCCGTGGGCGTCCGCGAGCTCGCCGAACACCTCCCCGAGAACATCCGTGTCGTCGACTGCCCGGTCTCGGGCGGCGAAGACGGGGCGAAGGCGGGCACCCTGTCGATCATGCTGGGCGGCTCCCCCGCCGACACCGACCTGGCCGCGGGCCTTCTCGCCCCGTGCGGAACGCCGGTGCGTCTCGGAGGGCTCGGCGCAGGCGAGGTCGCCAAGGCCTGCAACCAGCTCGTCGTCGCCTCCACGATCCTCGCCCTCGGCGAGGCGACCGAGCTCGCCGCGCGCGCGGGCGTCGACCCGGCCACGATGTGGGAGCTGCTCGGCGGCGGCTACGCCGGGTCGCGGCTGCTCGAGAGCCGTCGCGAGCGCCTCGTCACGGGCGACGACTCCCCCAGCGGCATCGCCGAGTACATGGTCAAAGACCTGCGCTTCGCGGCCGACCTCGCGGCTTCCACGCAGACGCGACCCGCTCTCCTGCCGGCGCTGCGCGCCGCGTTCGATGAGATCGTCCAGCGGGGGCTGGGCGGCCGTGACATCGCGGTCACGCGACGCTTCACCGCGGAGCGGAGCGGAGCGCCCGATCCCGCCTGACCGTCACACCGGAGAGACCGCCGACGCCATCGCCTGGCCGGCTTCGCGCACGATGAGCCGCATCGCCCGAGCGGCCTCGTCCGGCCGACCCGCGGCGATCGCGAACGCCACGTCCTGGTGCCAGCGCACCGCGTGCGGGTTCGCGTCGTGCGGCATGAGCTCGTGCCGGGTGCGCCCGACGAGCACCGCCTCGACGACGGCTCCGAGAGCGGCGAACATCGCGTTCCCGGATGCCGTGAGCAGCGTGCGGTGGAAGCGTACATCCGCCGCGAGGTACTCGGCGCCGTCGGCGTCGCGCTCGGTGCGAGCCATCTCCATCACCGCGGCCACGAGCGTCTGCCGCTGCGCGTCGTCGGCGTGGGTGGCGGCGGCACGTGCCGCCAGGGGCTCGATCGCCCCGCGCAGCTCGCTCAGCTCGCGCAGCTGGGCGTCGCGGCCCGAGCCCGCCAGGCGCCACGCGATGATCTCCGGCGCGTACACGTTCCAGGCGGCCGGCGGCAGAACCTCGACGCCTGTCTTGCGCTGCACGCGCACGAGCCCGAGGGCCTGCAGCACACGCACGGCCTCACGCCCGGCACCGCGTGAGGACCCCTCGGACAGATCCGCCGTGACCAGCCGCGACCCCGGTGTCAGCTCGCCCGCGACGATGGCGGATCCGATGCGCTCGACCAGAGCGTCGTGCAGCGATCCGGCCGTCGCACGCTCCCTCGTCATCCCTCGATGATGGCAGACATCATGCCGACGCTTCGCGATATTCGTCGTGCAAGATCCGGCATCCTGTGGTTTTATGTACGACAAATAACCCACGGCATCGCTGCCGCTCGCCGGAACAAGGACGCTCATGGCCCTCTCCCCCCTCCCCGCCTCGCTGGTGCTCGCCGCGGGCGACGCCGCCGCACCCACAGCCCCCGCCGGACAGCTCATCACCGCCGCCCTGATCGGCATCGCGCTCATCGTCGTGCTGATCACGTGGGGCAAGCTGCACCCCTTCCTCGCCCTGACCATCGGCGGATTCACCACGGGCGTCATCGCCGGCATGCCCATCGCCGCCGCGGTGACGAGCTTCACCGGCGGTTTCGGCTCCACCATGGGCGGCGTCGGCATCCTGATCGCCCTCGGCGCGATCTACGGAAAGCTCCTCGCCGACTCGGGCGGAGCCGACCAGATCGTCGACACCCTCGTCGCCCGGGCGACGCCGCGCTCCCTGCCCTGGGTGATGGGCCTCATCGGCGCCATCATCGGCCTGCCGATGTTCTTCGAGGTCGGCCTCGTGCTGCTGGTCCCGGTCATCATCCTCGTCGCCCGCCGGTCGGGTGTGTCGCTGATGAAGATCGCGATCCCCACCCTCGCGGGGCTCTCCGCGATGCACGGCCTCGTGCCCCCGCACCCGGGGCCGCTCGCCGCCATCGACGCGCTGGATGCCAGCCTCGGCCTCACCCTCGCCTTCGGCGTCATCGTCGCGATCCCCGCCGTCATCATCGCCGGCCCGCTGTTCGCCCCGATCGCCGCCCGGTGGGCTCCGGTGCCCGTCCCCGAGCTGTTCGTCTCGGCGGAGGAGAAGGGCGATGAGCCCGCCCGCCGCCCGTCGTTCGTCGCGACGCTCGGCAGCATCCTCCTCCCCGTCTTCCTCATGCTGCTCAAGGCCGTCGCCGACATCGCCGCCCCCGACTCGACCGCCGCGTGGAAGGTCGTCATCGACTTCCTGGGCCTTCCGATCATCGCGCTGCTGCTCGCCGTGCTCGTCGGCTTCGTCGTGCTCGGCCGCGGGGCGGGCTTCGACCGCGCCAAGCTGACGGGCGTCGTCGGCTCCTCGCTCGGCCCGATCGCCGGCATCCTCCTCATCGTCGGAGCGGGCGGCGGCTTCAAGCAGGTGCTGGTCGACACCGGGATCGGCAGAGTGATCGCGGACTTCGTGGCCGGCTCCAGCGTCTCGGTCCTTCTGCTGGCGTGGCTCGTCGCGGTGGTCATCCGTGTCGCGACCGGTTCGGCGACCGTCGCGACCATCACCGCCGCCGGCATCCTCCAGCCGCTCACCGAGACCCTCGACGCCCCGATGACCGCTCTGCTGGTGCTCGCCATCGGCGCCGGATCCGTGTTCCTCAGCCACGTCAACGACGCCGGCTTCTGGCTCATCAAGGAGTACTTCGGGCTGAACATCCCGCAGACCCTGAAAACATGGTCCGTGCTGGAGTGCGTCATCTCGCTCACCGGTCTGGCCGGTGTCCTCGCGATCAGCGTGTTCGTCTGACCCGGAAGGAATCCGACATGGCATCCACCGCCCCCGTCCTCGTGTTCATGGGCCCCGCCGGAACCGGCAAGTCCACCGTCGCGGGCATGCTCGCCGGACGTCTCGGCTGGGACTTCCAGGAGGGCGACGACCTGCATCCCGCCGAGAACGTCGCCAAGATGGCCTCCGGTCACGCCTTGAACGACGACGACCGCTGGCCCTGGCTCGACCGCGTCGCCGCGTGGATAGACGGCCAGATCGCCGCGGGACGCCCGGGTATCGTCACCTGCTCCGCCCTGCGCCGCAGCTACCGCGACGTGCTGCGTCGCCCCGATGTCACCTTCGTCCTGCTCATGGGTGACCCGGCTCTCGTCTTGGAGCGCCTGCTGCGCCGCCAGGGGCACTACATGCCCCCGTCCCTGCTGACCTCGCAGTTCGAGACCCTCGAGATGCCGGATGCCGACGAGCAGGCCATCCGTATCGACCTCGACCTGACGCCCCAGGCGCAGGTGCACGAGGTCGTCGACCTCCTGCACCTCTCCCCCGCCTGAAACACGCGCGACCCGAGCCGATAAAGTGGCCTCGGGAACCCCACGCGCACCCGACCCCCTTTTCTCGCAGCCGATTTACGGAGCAAAGAATGACGTCCACCCCCTCCCCGACCGGACCCTCGACCGACCAGGACCAGGCGCCCCACCGGGCCGCGCAGGTGCACGAGGGTGCCCCCGGTCCCGAAGAGGTCGCGCGTCCCACCGCCGAGGCGGATTCCCGCCCCGAGGGCGAGGGCGACGCCCGTGCGAACATCGGCGTCGTCGGACTCGCCGTGATGGGCTCTAACCTCGCCCGCAACCTCGCCAGCCGGGAGGGCAACACCGTCGCGGTGTTCAACCGGTCGCGCTCGAAGACCGATGAGCTGCTCGAGGCGCACCCCGAGGCCGAGTTCGTCGCCTCGTTCTCGTACGAGGACTTCGCCGCCTCCCTGTCGAAGCCGCGCACCGCGATCATCATGGTCAAGGCCGGCCGCCCCACCGACTTCGTCATCGACGAGCTGGTGAAGGTGTTCGAGCCCGGCGACATCATCGTCGACGGCGGCAACGCCCTGTTCACCGACACCATCCGCCGCGAGAAGGCGGTGCGCGAGACGGGCATCAACTACGTCGGCATGGGTGTGTCGGGCGGCGAGGAGGGCGCACTGCTCGGGCCCTCGATCATGCCCGGCGGCTCCGACGAGGCATGGGCCACTCTGGGTCCGATCCTGAAGTCCATCGCGGCTGTCGCCGAAGGCGAGCCGTGCGTGACGCACGTCGGTCACGACGGTGCCGGCCACTTCGTGAAGATGGTGCACAACGGCATCGAGTACGCCGACATGCAGCTCATCGCCGAGGCGTACGACCTCATCCGTCACGCCACGGGCAAGACCCCGGCCGAGATCGCCGACGTGTTCGCCGAATGGAACCGTGGCGAGCTCGAGTCATACCTCATCGAGATCACGGCCGAGGTGCTGCGCCAGGTCGACGCCGAGACCGGAAAGCCGCTCGTCGACGTCATCCTCGACCAGGCCGGAGCCAAGGGCACGGGCGCCTGGACAGTACAGACCGCGCTCGACCTGGGCGTGCCCGTCTCGGGCATCGCCGAGGCCACCTTCGCCCGGTCACTGTCGAGCCACCCCGAGCAGCGCGAGGTGTCCCGGGAGCTCCCCGGACCCGACGTCTCGTTCGGCGTCGAGCACCTGACCGGCGAAGACGCGGACGCCATCATCGAGCAGGTGCGCCTGGCGCTGTACGCCTCGAAGATCGTCGCCTACAGCCAGGGCTTCGACGAGATCCGCGCGGGAGCGAAGCAGTACGACTGGGCGATCGACCTCGGCGCGGTGTCGAAGATCTTCCGCGGCGGCTGCATCATCCGCGCGCAGTTCCTCAACCGCATCGCCGAGGCCTACGACGCCGAGCCCGAGCTGCCCGTGCTGCTCACGGCGCCGTACTTCGTCGAGGCGCTGGGCCGCGCGCAGTCGCCGTGGCGCAACATCGTCTCGCTCGCGGCCGCCGCCGGCATCCCCGCCCCGGCCTTCAGCTCGTCGCTGGCGTACTACGACGGTCTGCGCGCCGAGCGCCTCCCCGCGGCCCTCATCCAGGGCCAGCGCGACTTCTTCGGCGCCCACACCTACCGCCGCATCGACAAGGAGGGCACCTTCCACACCCTCTGGTCGGGCGACCGCACCGAGATCGAGGCCGAAGACACCCACTGACGCGTCACCGACCGCCATTCAGCGCCGAGGCGTGACATGACGAGGCGGCGACGGGCACTGCTCGTCGCCGCCTCGTGCGTCTACGCGTTCGGGGTGTGGTGGATGACGCTGCGTCCCTCGATCTACGACGACGGTGTCGGCGGCATCCTCCGATCGGCCCTCCGGCTTCTGCGCGCCTGGCCGCCCACCGCCTGGGTCACCTTCGACGTGGTGGAGTTCACCGCGAACGTCGCGCTCTTCGTGCCACTGGGGATGCTCGTCCTCGCCTGGGGTGGGCGGTGGTGGCAGGGCATCCTCACGGCCGCGATCGTGAGCTCGGGCATCGAAACCCTGCAACTCCTCTTCCTCCCCACCCGCGTCGCCGACGCGCGCGACGTCGCCGCGAACACGCTCGGCGCCGTGGTCGGGGTGGCACTCATGGCGGCGGTCAGCCTATGGCGATCCCGCTCTCAGGATTCCCATAAGCCACGCCATAGAAAGCTCATAGATACGAGCGCACAATGAGTTCCATGACCGCGACCGCCGCAGCCCCCGCCTTCACCCGCCCCGACGGGAGCGCCCTGCGCGTCCTCGTCGTCGACGACGAGCAGATGCTCACGGATCTGCTGTCGATGGCGCTGCGGATGGAGGGGTGGGACGTCCGGACCGCCGGATCCGGGTTCGACGCTCTGCAGGCCGCGCGTGACTTCGAACCGGATGCCATGGTGCTGGACATCATGATGCCCGACCTCGACGGCATGGCGGTGCTGCAGCGCCTGCGCCACTCGGGCAACGACGTGCCGGTGCTGTTCCTGACAGCCAAAGACGCCGTCGCCGACCGCGTCGCGGGTCTCACCGCCGGCGGCGACGACTACGTCACCAAGCCGTTCAGCCTCGAAGAGGTCGTCGCGCGCCTGCGCGGCCTGATGCGCCGCGCGGGCACGGCTCTCACGCGCGACTCCGAGCCGATCCTCCGCGTCGGCGACCTCTCGCTCAATGAGGACAGCCACGAGGTCGTGCGCGGAGGTCAGGAGATCGAGCTCACCGCGACCGAGTTCGAACTGCTCCGCTTCCTCATGCGCAACCAGCGTCGCGTGGTGTCGAAAGCGCAGATCCTCGACCGCGTGTGGAACTACGACTTCGGCGGGCGCTCCAGCGTCGTCGAGTTGTACATCTCGTACCTGCGCAAGAAGATCGACGCCGGCCACGAACCGCTCATCCACACGGTCCGCGGCGTCGGCTACATGATCAAAGCCCCGCAGTGACCCTCCCGCCCCGGCCGACTCCCCCGCTGCCCCCCGATCCTGAGACGCCCCGGACGGCCTCCGCACCCGGTCGACCGCGGCGCCGTGTCCGCCACCCGTGGAGCCTGCAGGCCCGGCTGATGACCGCGGTCATCGGGATGGTCGCCTTCATCCTCATCATGATCGGCATCTCGACGAGCGCGATCCTCAGCCAAGTGCTGCTGAACAACTTCGACGCCCAGGTGACCGAGGTCGCCTCGTTGGTGCAGCCGCGGATCTCCCTCCAGAGCTCCGCCGAGGACGTGTTGGACTCCGGCCCCTTCGACAACGGCACGCTCATGGTCATGAGCACACGCCTGGGCGGCACCACCGGCGCGGTCGTCGACAACGGCGCCTCGCGGGTGCTGACCTCGGACGAGCTCGCCCAAATCGTGGAGAGCCTACGGTCGTCGACCCCGAACGTGCGCACCGTCGACCTTCCCAACCTCGGCGAGTACCTCGTCCGGCCCTACGGCTCCGCCGGCAGCGCCGACGTCCTGCTCGTGGGACTTCCGCTCTCCCAGGTCACCGAAACGATCGGCGCCATCCTCACCACCGTCGGCCTCGTCACGACCGGCGGGCTGCTGCTTCTGGCCGTCGTGATCGCCCTCGTCATCCGCCTGGGCCTGCGCCCCCTCAAGGCCGTGGCCGAGACCGCCACGCGCGTGGCATCCATCCGCATGGACCAGGGCGACGTCTCGATCACCGAGCGCGTCCCCGAGGAGCAGGTCGACGAGCACACCGAGATCGGGCAGGTCGGTGCCGCCCTGAACACGCTCCTCGACCGCGTCGATGCCTCGCTCTCGGCACGCCAGCGCAACGAAGAGCTGATGCGACGCTTCGTCGCGGACGCGAGCCACGAACTGCGCACGCCCCTGGCATCCATCCGCGGCTTCTCCGAGCTCTCGCTGCGGGCGATGCGCCAGGCGCACGACGACGAGTCGCGCCAGCGCACCGCGATGGCCGTCGAGACGACCGAGCAGTCGCTCGAGCGCATTCAGGCGCAGTCGATCCGAATGACCACGCTCGTGGAAGACCTGCTGCTGCTCGCGCGGCTCGACGAGGGACAGGAACTCGTCTACGGCACGGTCGACCTCACGCGACTCGCCGTCGAGGCGGTCGGCGACGCGCGGCCCGCCGGTCCCGACCACTCGTGGAAGCTCGACGTCGACGACCATCCGGTCGAACTGGCCGGTGACTCGGCGCGTCTCCACCAGGTCGTCGCGAACCTGCTCGCGAACGCGCGGACCCACACTCCGCCCGGCAGCGAGGTGACCGTCTCGGTCGCGCGCGAGGGCGACGACGCGGTGCTGCGCGTGCACGACGACGGTCCGGGCGTCGACCCGGCCGTCGCGGCCCAGCTGTTCGAGCGCTTCGCCCGCGCGGACCGTTCCCGCGACCGCAAGACGGGCGGCACGGGCCTCGGCCTCTCGATCGCGCGGGCGATCGTCGAGGCGCACCGCGGCACGATCACCGTGCGCAGCACCCCCGGCGACACGACGTTCGAGGTGCGGTTGCCCGCGAAGCCCGCCGACCCCGTCCCGTCCGCGGACGAGTGAGACCCGCCGGGCGCTGACCGTCGCCCCGTCGGCGAAGCCGGCAGGTCGGCCGAGTGTCTCCCCTGACCGCGCGTGTCACCCGGGGCGGAGCGCCCGCACGACCGCACCCCACCGCCGCCCTGGCGTGCTCAATACCCGGCGAACGCGTCGGTCGTGACCGACTTCGCCTTGGCCAGCGCCGGAGCGAGCGCCGAGATCAGGCGCGGTGGGCCCGAGACGTAGGCGGCACGCTCGGCGATGTCGGGGACCGCGCGCAGGAGCGCCTCGGCATCCACCCGGTCCGGTCCCGCCCAGGTCCAGCCGGCGGGCAGGTCACGCGGCTCCTCCGGCGAGAAGACGACGACCGGGATGCCGCCCGCGGCGATCTCGTCGCGGAACGCCAGTTCGCCGGGCTCGGACACGATATAGACCAGCACGGCGTCGCGCCGTTGTCCCGTGGCGATGAGGTGACGCACCTGCGAGACGAACGGGGTGACACCGATCCCGGCCGCCACGAGCAGCACCGGCGCGGTCGGTCGCGACGGGAGGACGAAATCACCCCACACCCCCGTCACCGCGAGCGTCGTGCCCGGCTCGACGGCCGCGAGCGCCTTCTTGTACGACGACTGCGAACCGTCCTTGAACGCGATGCGCACCTCGGGGAGGTCTTCCGGGGCCGACACGATCGAGAACTCGCGACGAGTGCCGCGGGCGTCGGGGCGGCGGTGCGGGACGTCGAGCTCGAGGTACTGCCCGGGCGCGAACGAGAAGGGCCGGGCCGCGTGGAACGTGAGTTCGCGGACGGTGGCCGTGAGCTCGCGGCGCCCCTCGACGCGCAGGCGTACGGCGGCGCGCAGACAGAACAGGAACGCCACGAGGTTGCCGATGAGCAGGGCGCGCTCTTGGCCCAATGTGATCGCGCCCACGGCGATCGGCCAGCCGGCCAGCACACCCACCACCACCGCGACGAGGTACTGCTGAGACCGACGCGGGGGCAGGGTGAGGGGCTCGGACAGCATGAACGCCCCGAGGAAGAGGAACGGCGACGAGAAGGCCACCTGCGCCAGGACGGTGGGCACGTCGACGGGGAACCCTGCGGACTGGAACTGCACGGTGGTGCGCACGAACGCGACCGTCATGGCCACCAGCCAGAATGTCACGACGATCGGCAGCCTGTCGGTACGCAGCAGGAGCAGCACGCCGAGGACGATCACGGGCGCGGCCAGCGCCGGCGTCCCCACCCACCACGCCGAGGAGCCGAGGTCGGGCGCCCAGATGCTGACGATCGTCAGCACGGCCGCGCCCGTCGCCGCCGGGTTGAAGATGTGGCGCCCCCGCCAGACCAGGACGTACTTCGACGCCGAGGCCACGACACCGGCCAGCGCGAGACCCGCGAGACCGATCGGCTCCAGCGTGGGACGCAGCACGAACAGCAGGATCGCGGCGGTGATCAGCGAGGACTCCAGGCGACGCGGCATCCGGAGCACGCTCTGCGCGATCACGTCGGTCGCGGCGCACGCCGCCGCGAGGATGAGGGCGCTGACGACGATCTCGAGGGGCTGCGGCCCCACCTGACCCGCGAACGACAGCACGATCGCGAGCAGGGCGAGCAGTGCGAGCGACGACATCACCATGCGGTACATCGAGACGCGACCGATCAGGCCGAGGACGCGGGTCGAGCCCGCGGTGAGCGTGGCGCTCATGAGATTCCCTTCCGAGGGGGTGGCGACGGCGTCAGGAGAAGATCTCGCCGTCGAATCCGGGGGACCATTGCACGCGACCGTCGGTGGACATGCGCACCCAGTGCGCTCCCCACGAAGCCGCGAGCTCCGGCCCGCCGTCGAAGAAGAGGGCGGTGGCGAGCGCGTCCGCGCGCATGGCGGTGTCCGCTCGGGCCCACGTCGCCGCGAAGGCGCGCACGGGAGCGCCGGTCCGGGCATCGAGCACGTGGTGCAGTCCATCGCCCCAGGAGCGACGGTTGATGCCCGAGGCGCACAGTGCCGCATCGGTGACCGTCATGACGCCGATCGCGCGCGTGGCGTCGTACGGGTGCTCGAGCGCGACGCGCACGGGCTCGCCGCGCGCGGCGAGGTCGCCGGACGCGTCGACGACGATGTCACCGTCGACGTGGTCGCGGAGCGTATCGAGCACGAGGTCGACCAGACGGCCCTTGCCGAGCGCGCCCACGTCGATGGTCGCCGCGCGCGAGACGGCGAGCCGGCCATCACCCCACGTCAGCGTCTCTCGCCAGAGCGGCGCGGGCTCGGGATCGCCCGCCGGCGTCAGGGTCAGACGCGCGTCGTAGCCGAGCCGGGCCAGCGCGTCCCCGACCAGAGGATTCACTGCGCCCGCCGTCGCGGCGTCGAGCTGGGCGTACAACGAGAGCATGGCATCCGCGTCCGCCGGGACGGGGACGGATGCCGCCCGGCCGGACCCGAGCGCGGAGACGACGGAGTCGTCGCGGAACCGCGACCAGTCGCGGTCGAAGCGCTCGATGACGGCGGACACCGCGCCGCGGGCGATCGAGGGCAGCGGGGACGCCGTCTCGATCGCCCACGACGTGCCGATCGCGTCGAAGGCCCAGCTCGAGCCCGTCGCGGTCGGGGTGGTCATGGCTGTCAGGCCTGGGCCTCGGTCTTGATGGTGTCGACCGCTTCGTTGAAGCCGCCGCTCGTCAGCGAGGACCCGGCGACCTTGCTCACCGAGATCTCATCGAGCTTCTTGCCCACGACCTCGTCGGCGATGCCGCCGATGAACTCGCTCTGGTAGCGCCGGGATTCCGCCGCCTGCGGGTCGCCCGTGACGGTCACGTCCGTGACCGTGTCGCCGGAGAGGGTGAGGGTCACATCGATGGTCTCGACGCTCTCGGGGGTGGCGTACTGGCCCGTCGCCTCGTACGTCCCGTCCTTGTACGTCCCCGAGGCACCCGTCTCGGCGGCGGTCGCGCTCGAGCTGGGCGCGGAGGTCGAGGTGGGGGCGGCGGAACTCTCCACGGGAGCCGCGGCGTCGGTGCTCGCGCCACCCGAGCAGCCGGCCAGGGTCACCATGCCGGCGACGCCGAGCAGAGCGGTGCTGATGCGGACGGGACGGGGTACGGCGGTGGTGCCGATCATGGGGGGTCCTCCTTCGGTCGTGCCTCGCGGCGCGGTCGTGCTCACGCTAGAGACACGACCTTGACGGCTCCCCGGTTCATTCTTTTGAGCGAGCTATGAACGGCCCCGATGGTTCCCGCGAACGACATCGCCGTCGTGGACGAGATGTTCCCGTGGCAGCCAGTCGCCGAGCCCGGGCAGCGCGAAGTACTCGTCGGGATCGCGTCGGAGCACCGCGTCGTGCGCGCCGTATGCGGCGAACACCGCGAGCTTGCGGGCGACCTCCTCGGCGTCGAGGTTCGCGGGGTGGGCAGCGGTGGGGTATCCGATGGCGTAACGGACGATCTCCGCGTCGACGAGCCCCTGGTCGACGGCCGCGGCGACGAGTCGCCCGGCGCTCCCGTGATCGGGATGATCCCCCTCCCCCGCGGGGGCGAAGGACGGAAGGTTCGCGATGACCTCCGTCGCGGCGGACCCCGCGACGAAAGAGGCGACCGTGGCGATGAGCCGCGAGACGGCGAACTCCTCGCCGGTGTCGAGCGTGGTCATCGACGTCGTCTGCCCGTCGAGGAGCTTCGGGAGCGTGCGGTAGCCGGTCGCATACCACCCGCCGCCGGTGAGCCCCCCGTCGGGGAGACGCAGGAAGCTCAGCGCGACCCGCTCGTCATCGTCCGGCGCGGTCGTCGTGACGGTGACCCCGTTGGCGAGGACGGTCGTCTCGTCCGACCACCGCGACGACGAGCCCCGCATGACGTCGTAGGCTGCGCGGATCCCCGTCTCCCGGTCGAGGGCGTAGGGCGACAGCCCTGTGCCGGCATCCGAGGCGGTCAGGAACAGATTCCGCACGCGCTGCCCGCTGCGGATCGCCCGATCGATCGTCGGGTTCGCGAACAGCAGGTCGTCGTCGTAATGGGCCCAGATGCCCGCGATCGTCGACATCGGCACGCTCACCGACGGACGAAGAAGTCGTAACGGTGGGCGTAGTGGGTCGACGTGACCAGGTGGTCCGCCTGCGCCGCGGGGAGGACCGCGCGCTGGAAGCGTCGGGAGGCGAGTGCGTCGAGGTCGGGGATGCGCCGACCCGCCATGTCGTTCCAGCCCACCACGAGCCATCCCCCCGGCCTCAGGACGTCCGCGCTGGCCTCCAGGCCGCGCTCGACCTGTTCCACGGTGTCGAGCCCCCATCCGAAGACGCCGTTGCACACCACGAGATCGAACGTGTCGGGCGGGTAGACCGTGGCGAGGTCGGTCATCGAGAGCGTGTGGTGATGGCGCCCCGCGATCCGCCGTGCCGCCGGATCCACGTCGATCGTGTGGTACTCGATGCCCCGGAAGAGCCGCGGATACGTGCGCGTGTACCAGGCGACGCCGACGTCGAGCACGCGCCGGATGTCGTTCCTGTCGAGGAACGCGGGGACGATCACGTCCTCGAGCAGCACCCGATCGGGCGTCGCGAGACGCCACCGGCCGTTCTTCAGACGCAGCCGACTGCGCAAGCGCAGACTACGAGGGACAAGTCGTCTCCAGGCGGGGGGCATCCTGTCTCCAGCGGTCGGCGCTCTCGGGCAATCGTCGTCAGCCTATGATCGCGTACGTACCCGGCCGTGTCAGCATCGCCGACCACCGTGTCCCCCGTGACACGGCGATCGAAGAGTCGAGTCCCGGGTACCGCCCGTCCGGCCCGGCGCGTGCGCGGCCGGCCTCGACGGGCGCGAGCACGCTCGTCGAGCGCGAGGGAGTACGGGAACCGTTACGCGTCGCCGCCGAACATGCTCGTGACGGAGCCGTCCTCGAACACCTCGTGGATCGCGCGTGCCAGCAGCGGGGCGATCGGCAGCACCGTGAGACCCGGGAAGCGGCGCTCGGGAGGCAGGGGCACCGTGTCGGTGACGACGACCTCGTCGATCGCGGCATCCTGGAGCCGCTCACTGGCCGGGTCGCTGAAGATCGCGTGGGTCGCCGCGACGATGACCTTGCGCGCGCCGTTGGCCTTGAGCGCCTGAGCGGCCTTCTGGATCGTGCCGCCGGTGTCGATCATGTCGTCGACGAGGAGGCACGTGCGGCCCCGGACGTCGCCGACGATCTCGTGCACCGATACCTGGTTGGCGACCTTCGGGTCACGGCGCTTGTGGATGATCGCCAGCGGCGCCCCCAGGCTGTCGGACCACGTATCGGCCACGCGCACGCGACCCATGTCGGGCGACACGACCGTGAGGGTCTCACGGTCTTCGCCGGTGAGCTTCTGCTCGAAGTGCTCGAGCAGCACCGGCTTGGCGAAGAGGTGGTCGACGGGACCGTCGAAGAAGCCCTGGATCTGCGCGGCGTGGAGGTCGACGCTCATGATGCGGTCGGCGCCGGCCGTTTTCAGCAGATCGGCCACGAGACGGGCGCTGATCGGCTCGCGACCGCGGCCCTTCTTGTCTTGCCGGGAGTACGGGAAGTACGGTGCCACGACGGTGATGCGCTTGGCCGACGCGCGCTTGAGGGCGTCGAGCATGATGAGCAGCTCCATGAGCCACTCGTTGACCGGCGGGCCGAACGACTGCACGACGAAGACGTCGCAGCCGCGGATCGACACCTCGAAGCGGGTGTAGATCTCGCCCGACGCGAAGGTGCGGTGCTCGGTCGGGGCGAGCTCGGTGCCGAGGTGCTCGGCCACCTGCGCCGCCAGTTCGGGGTGCGACCGCCCGGAGGCGACGACGAGACGCTTCTTCGTCTTGGCGACGAGCCCGGGGGCGATGCCGTTGTCGCGGTCGAGATCTACACGGTTCTTCTTACGAGCCATCGCGCGCTTCCTGTTCAGCCCGAGCCCGCGCGGCCACATCGGCCGCCGCAGTGCCCGGTCGGTTCTTCTCGACCCACCCCTCGATGTTGCGCTGAGGCGACACGCTGAGCGCCAATGCACCGGCCGGCACGTCCTTGCGGATCACCGCGCCGGCACCCGTCTTGGCACCGTCTCCAATCGTAACCGGCGCGACGAAGACGTTGTGCGAGCCGCTGTGCACCTCGTCGCCGATCACGGTGCGGTGCTTGGTCAGATCGTCGTAGTTCGCGGTGATCGCGCCGGCGCCCAGGTTGACGCCGCGGCCGATGTCGGTGTCGCCGATGTAGGACAGGTGCGGCACCTTGCTGCCCTCGCCGATGGACGAGTTCTTCACCTCGACGAAGGTGCCGACCTTGCCCTTCACCCCGACGCGGGCGTTGGCGCGGAGGTACGCGAAGGGGCCGACCGTGGCACCGGCCTCGATCACGGCCAGCGTGCCGTCGGTGCGCCGGACCACGGCGTCCTCGCCGACCTCGCAGTCGACCAGGCTCGTGTCGGGACCGATCGTCGCACCGGAGGCGACGACGGTGGCACCCAGGATGTGCGTGTTGGGCAGGATCGTCACGTCGGGCGCGAGGGTCGCCGTGTCGTCGATCCACGTGGTCGCGGGGTCGACGACGGTCACGCCCTCGAGCTGCCAGCGACGCACGGTGCGCGCATTCAGGGTGCGCCCCGCCTCCGACAGCTGCACCCGGTCATTGACGCCGAGGGCCGCCGCGGCATCGGGGGTGACGGATGCCGCGACCCCGAGCTGCGCGTCGCGGAGCAGGCCCACGACGTCGGTGAGGTACTTCTCCCCCTGCGCGTTCGCCGTGCCCACGAGCGCGAGCTGGGTGCGCAACGGCGCCGCCTGGAAGACGTAGACCCCCACGTTGATCTCGGTGACCGCGGCCTCGTCGGCCGTGGCATCCTTCTGCTCGACGATGCGGCGCACGCCCTGCTCGTCGTCGCGGATGACGCGGCCGTAGCCGAACGGCTGGTCGACGCGCGCACTCAGCAGGGTCACGGCCGAGCCGCCCGTGCGGTGCGTCGCGAGGAGCTCGGTCAGGGTACCCGTCTCGAGCAGCGGCACGTCGGCGCTCAGCACGAGCACGTCGCCGTCGAAGTCTCGGAGGGCGTCGAGCGCGGCCTCGACGGCGCGGCCGGTGCCCGGGACCTCGTCCTGATCGACGATCACGACGCCGGGCGCGAGCTCGGCCACCGTCTCGGCGACCAGCTCCCGCTCATGGCGGACGACGACGACGATGCGCGTCGGATCCAGGGATGCCGCGGTGTCGAGCACGTGGCCGACGAGCGGGCGTCCGCCCACGGGGTGCAGCACCTTGGGGAGGCGGGAACGCATGCGGGTGCCCTGGCCCGCGGCGAGGACGACGACGGCGAGCTCGGTCGGTGAGGTCATGCTCCGCCGCCAGGATTCGAACCTAGACCTAACAGCTCCAAAGGCTGTCGTGCTGCCGTTACACCACGGCGGACCGTGCCCGCGGGCACCGGTCAAGTCTGCCAGACCCCACCGCGTGTGTCGGCCCCGCGTGTCGGCCGGATGCACAGCCGTCGCCATAATGAATGCGTGAGCACGAACGGGGAGAGCGACGAGGTCGACCGCATCGTCGACGCCTGGGTACGCCAGCGCCCCGACCTCGATTTCTCGCCCCTCGAGGTACTCTCGCGCGTGGCGCGCCTGTCGCGCCACCTCGACATCGCACGCAAAGAGGCGTTCCGCCGGAGCGACATCGAGTCGTGGGAGTGGGACGTGCTCTCGGCGCTGCGGCGCGCCGGCGAGCCGTACCAGCTCAGCCCGAAGCAGCTGCTGCAGCAGACGCTCGTCTCGAGCGGAACCATGACCAACCGCATCGACCGGCTCGTCGCCCGCCGGTTCGTGCGCCGTGAATCCGACCCCGGCGACGGACGGAGCATCCTGGTGACCCTCACCGAAGACGGCCGAGTGCGCGTGGATGCCGCCATCACGCGTCTCGTCGACGCCGAGGCCCTCCTGCTCGACGAGCTGTCGCGCAGCGATCGTGAGCGCCTGGCCACTCTGCTGCGCAAGCTCAGCATGGGATTCGACGCATGAGCGAGACCGTCCAGGCGACGCCGAGCGGATGGCAGCGCGTCAAGGCGTGGTTCGACGTGCGATTCCGCTCCCCCTCGGCGATCTACGGCCTTATCGTCTTCACCGCCTTCGTCACGATCGCCGAAGACCACGCCGAGGACATCGGCGACATGCTCGGCACGTCGGTCGCGAGCCTCCTCATCTTCTTCATCGCGCACGTCTTCGCCCACACGCTCACCGAGCATGCCGAGCGCGGCTTCCGGGGGGCGACGCGCCATGCGCTGCGCCACGGCGTGGGAATGCTCTACGCCTCGGTCCCGTCGATCATCGTGCTCATGGTCGTCGACGCGAGCGGAGGAAACCTCGGCGACGCGGTCGACTCCTGCATGCTCGCCGCGTTCGTGGTCCTCGCGATCCTCGGCTACCACGCCTTCCAGAGCCGACGGGCGCCGATCTGGGCCCGCCTGCTCGGCGCCTTCGCCACGGCGATGCTCGGGATGTTCATCGTCGCGCTGGAGTACGGCTTCCACTGACCCCCGGATGACTCGAGCTCGCCGGCGATGACATCGTCGACGGCGTCGCGTGGTTCGTCGACGCGCCGGGAAGAGCGACGCCGGATGCACTATTTTCAGAGGATGGTGAAAATAGACGGATGCATCGATCTCTCGGGTGCCGTGATCGCCTACGGGGACTCGGGCACCCATGGTGTGCCGGTGGTTCTGACACACGGAGCAGGTCTCGACCACTCGATGTTCGACGCGCAGGCCTCTTCTCTCGTCGACCGGGGATTCCGTGTGATCGTGTGGGACATGCGCGGGCACGGACAGTCCGCACTCACGGACGGGATTCGGTTCACAGCGCGGGACGCGCTCGATGACCTCGACGCTCTGCTCCTCAGGTGCCGAGTGGAGAAAGCGGTCCTCGTGGGTCACTCGCTGGGCGGAAATCTCGTGCAGGCTTTCGCGCGCGAGCATCCCGACCGGGTTCGAGGAATCGTCGTCATCGACTCCACCTGGAACGCCGGTCCGCTGTCGAGGGTCGAGCGCTTCGCGCTGCGTCTCGCCGCGCCGGCTCTGGCGCTCGTCCCGGCCCGACAGCTGCCGAGGCTGATGGCTCGAGCCTCAGCCGTGACGTCGGAGGCGATCGCCCGGACGGAGGCGCTGTTCGCACGGATGCCGAAGTCGCGATTTCTGGACGTGTGGAGAGCAACCGTCTCCTTCGTCGATCCCGACCCTCAGAATCGCACCGCCGTACCGCTCGCCCTCATCCGAGGTGCCGATGACCACACGGGAAACATCGCGACCGCGATGCCTCGCTGGGCCGCCTTCGAGAGCATCGCCGAGCACGTCATCCCCGGAGCCGGGCACGTCGTGACCTGGGACGCGCCTGAGCAGACCACGCATGCTCTGCGCGAGATCCTCGAGAGCTGGACGCACGCGAACGAGAAGCGCTCGTGATGTCGAACGACCGGGATCAGTTCATCCACGCCATGGGAGAGACCCTGGCGACCTGGCACCTCCCTCGTTCCACCGGACGCGTGTACGGCTACCTCCTCCTGCGGGGAGAGCCATCGAGTTCGGAAGAACTGCGCGACGGCCTCGCCCTGAGCTCGGGTGCTGTGAGCACCGCCGTCCGAGAACTCGTGTCCTGGGGGTTGGCTCGGACTCTTCCCCAGCCCGGTAGCAGACGGCTGCTCATCGAGGCCGCCGGCGGGTTCGAGCAGCTCCTTGCAGCCAGCCACGCACGCGCCCGCACGTTCATCCGCACACTCGAAGCCGCTGAGCGTCTGACCGACAGCCCGAGCGCCGCCACGCGCCTCCGCGACGTGACGAACCTCTTCACCATCTATGTGGACGCTGCCGAGCAGGCGCTGCGGCGCAGGCCGCAGCCGTGACGCACAGCATCTCCCGATGGCCGCCGACGTCGTCTCGGCGCCGACTCCACCCGGGTCCGAGCGGTCAGCCGATCGCCTCGGTGAGCTCGAACCACCGCATCTCCAGCTCGTCGCGCTCGGACTCCAGCGCCGAGATGCGCTGCATCTCCTTGCCGAGACCCACGTAATCGGCCTGGTCGTGGTCGGCGAGGGCCGCCTTCGCCCGGTCGATCTGCTGCTGCAGCTTCTCGATGCGGCGTTCGGTGGCGGAGGCCTCCTTCTGCGCCGCGCGCAGGTCGGCGCCCTGCAGGCCCGACGCCGCGGGCGCGGAACCGGATGCCACGGGCCGGGACGGCTCGGCATCCTGGATCGCGCGCAAGCGCAGGTACTCGTCGACTCCCCCGGGCAGGTGGCGGAGTCTGGCGTCGAGGATCGCGTACTGCTGATCGGTGACGCGCTCGAGGAAGTAGCGGTCGTGGGAGACGACGATGAGGGTGCCCGACCACGAGTCGAGCAGGTCTTCCATCGCCGCGAGCATGTCGGTGTCGAGGTCGTTGGTCGGCTCGTCGAGGATGAGCACGTTGGGTTGGTCGAGGATGACGAGCAGCAGCTGCAGGCGGCGCTTCTGCCCGCCCGAAAGGTCTTTCACCGGCGTCGAGAGCTGGGCGCTCGAGAACCCGAGACGCTCCAGGAGCTGCCCGGGGGTCAGCTCCTGCGCCTTGGATCCGGTCCCGAACGCGTAGGTGGTGCGCAGATTCGAGATCACCACGCGCACCGGGTCGTTCAGGTGCTGGTCGAGCTCGTCCAACCGCTGGGACAGTGTCGCGACCTTGACGGTCTTGCCGCGTTTCACCCTTCCACTGGTGGGTTCCAGCGACCCGGTCACCAGGTTCAGAAGCGTGGACTTGCCCGCGCCGTTGACGCCCAGGATGCCGGTGCGCTCGCCCGGCGCGATACGCCACTCGACGTCTTTCAGCACCGTCTTGTCGCCGAACGCCACGCCCGCGTCGAGCAGATCGACCACGTCCTTGCCGAGCCGCGCGACCGCGAGCGACTGCAGGGCGACCTTGTCGCGGATCTCGGGCACGTCGGCGATGAGCTCGTTGGCCGCATCGATGCGGAACTTCGGCTTCGACGTGCGGGCCGGGGCGCCACGGCGCAGCCACGCGAGCTCTTTGCGCGCGAGGTTCTGGCGACGCTGTTCGATGGATGCCGCTTGGCGGTCGCGCTCGACCCGCTGGAGGATGTACGCGGCGTACCCTCCCTCGAAGGGCTCGACGATGCGGTCGTGCACCTCCCACGTGGTGTTGCAGATCTCGTCGAGGAACCACCGGTCGTGCGTGACGACCAGCAGGCCGCCGGCGCTGGGTGCCCAGCGCTTCTTGAGATGGCCGGCGAGCCAGGTGATGGCCTCGACGTCGAGGTGGTTCGTCGGCTCGTCCAGGAACAGGACGTCCCAGTCGCCGGAGAGGAGCTTCGCGAGAGCGACGCGGCGGCGCTGCCCACCCGACAGGTCGCCCAGGCGCGCGTCCCACGGCAGGTCGCCGAGGAGTCCGGCGATGACGTCGCGCGTGCGCGCGTCCCCCGCCCACTCGTGCTCGGGCCGGTCCCCCACCACCGCGTGGCCGATGGTGTCGTCGTCGTCGAGGGTGTCCTGCTGGTCGAGGACGCCGACCGTGACGCCCCCGCGCACCGTGACGCGCCCGCCGTCGGGCTCGCGGATGCCGGCGAGCATGCCGAGCAGGCTCGACTTGCCGTCGCCGTTGCGGCCGACGATGCCGATCCGGTCGCCCTCGTTCACGCCGAGTGAGACGGAGTCGAAGACGACCTTGGTCGGGTATTCCAGGTGCAGGGCTTCGCCCCCGAGCAGATGTGCCATATCCGTCCCAGGCTACGCGGTGCGCGGTGCGGTGGCGCGCGGGCCCGTCTCACCGCGAGACGCGCGCACCAGCGTGAGGCCGGGAACGCGAACGGGGCCGCCCGGATCACCGGACGGCCCCGCGGAGAGGTTCGCTCAGAAGCCGTTGGCCGCGAGCCATTCCTTCGCGATGTCGGCGGACGACTCCTGGTCGACCGTCGACTTCACGTTCAGCTCGACGAGGCCCTCGGGGGTGAGCGCCGCGCTGACCTTGTTCAGCACGTCGGACACCTCGGACGCGACGTTCGAGTTGACGACCGGGACGACGTTCGACGCGAGGAACAGGCCCTCGGGGTCGCTCAGGGTGACGAGGTCGTCGGTCTGGATGCGCGGGTCGGCCGTGTAGACGTTCGCGACCTGGATGGTGCCGGCGACGAGGTCGTCGACCGTGGTCTCACCGGTGGCCGAGAACTGCACGCTCACGCCGTAGGTCGACTGCAGGCCGGTGGGGCCGTAGGGACGCTCGGCGAGCTCGGCGTTGCCGCCGAGAGTCAGGCCCGAGGTGACCTTCGACAGGTCGGCGATCGAGGTCAGACCGTTCGCGTCGGCAAACGCCTTGGTCACGGTGTACGAGTCCTGGTCGGTCGCCGGCGACTGGTCGAGGACCTCCAGGCCTTCGGGCAGAGCGGCGGGCAGCGCCGCGTACACGTCGTCCGAGGTGCGGGCGGTGGTCTCCGCGTCGAAGAACTGCAGGAGGTTGCCGGTGTACTCGGGGAACACCGACACGGTCCCGTCCTCGAGCAGCGGGATGTACGCGTCGCGCTGACCGATCTGGAACTGGCGGGTCACGGTCTTTCCCGCGCCCTCCAGAGCCTGGGCGTAGATCTCGGCGACGATCTCGTTCGAGTAGTACGCCTGCGAGCCGACGACGATCGTGTCGGACGACGCGGACGCGTCACCGCCGCCGTTGCTGAGCGGGTCGCTGGATCCGCCGCCGCAACCGGCGAGGGCGAGCGAGGCGACCGCGAGGCCGGCGAAGAGGCCGAGGCCCTTCCGGGTTCGTGCTGTGAACATGGGTGCTCTCTTTTCTGGTGATTCGGGATTCGGGTGGGTCAGGGGGTCGCGGGCGGCACGGCGGCGGGCGCTCCGACCGCCAGGGCGTCGGCACGACGTCGGCGCGCGGCCCGCCGCTGCGGCTGGGCCGCCCCGGCGGCGCGGATGCCGCGGGGAACGACCACGTGCTGGAGGAGGGCGAAGAGCCCGTCGATGACGAGCGCGAGCACCGCCACGAGGATCGCTCCGCCGATGAGCATGTCGAAACGTCGCAGCGGGATCGCGGCGATGATGTACTGCCCGAGGCCGCCGAGACCGATGTAGGCCGCGATGGTGACGGTCGCGAGCACCTGCAGCGTGGCCGCGCGGATACCGCCGACCAACAGGGGCAGTCCGAGCGGCACCTCGATCCGCCAGAAGATCTGCATCTCGGTCATGCCCATCGAGCGTCCCGCGTCGATGACGCGCCGGTCGATCGCCTCGAGGCCGGTGTAGGCACCCGCCAGCAGGGACGGGATCGCGAGGATGACGAACGAGATGACCGCCGCCTCCGGCTTGTGCAGCACGCCGAGGAGCAGCGTCAGGAGGATGAGGAGGCCGAAGGAGGGGATGGCGCGCGCCGCGCCGGAGATCGCCACGGCGGTCTCGCGGGCCTTCCCGGTGTGGCCGATGTACCAGCCCGCCGGGATCGCGATCACGCCCGCGATGACGACCGCGATCGCGGTGTACAGCAGCTGGACCCCGACGGCCACGGGAATCGAATCGTACGGGCTCTGGTCTCCCGAGAGGATCCAGGCGATCGCCTCGCCGAAGAGGTTCATGCCGCCACCTGCGTCCGGTTGGAGATGCGCGAGACGGTCCTCGCCCCCCGCGTCCACGGCATGAGCAGCCGCCCGGCCACCACGAGGAGCACGTCGATCACGAGCGCGAGCACGACCACCGCGATGACACCGGCGAACACCTCGGGGATGATGCGGCGCTGCAGACCGTTGGTGAAGAGGTACCCGAGGTTCTGGATGCCGACGAGGATGCCGACCGTGGCGAGGGCGATCGTGCTGGCCGAGGTGACACGGAGTCCCGCGAGGACGACGGGGCCGGCGAGCGGGAACTCCACCGCCCAGAAGCGGCGGAACGAGCCATAGCCGATGGCCGTCGATGCCTGTCGCACCCCGGCATCCACCGAATCCAGTCCGTCCGCGACCGCGCGCACGAGGATCGCCACGGCGTAGATCGCCAGGGCGACGATGAGGTTGGTCTCGCTGACGATGCTGTACCAGCCGGTCACCACGGGGACCAGGATCAGCAGGGCGAGCGAGGGGATCGTGTACAGCAGGCCCGTGATGGTGATGACGCTGCTGCGCACGAGACGGTACCGCCAGGCGACCCAGCCGAGCGGAATGCTCACGACGAAGCCGATCACGAGAGCGATGAGGCTCTGGCGCAGGTGCACCAGCGTCAGCTCCCCGATGAGCTCGAGGTTGTTGCCTACCCAGTTCACGGGCGGGGATCCTCCACCAGGGCACCCTGCGTGCGTCCCTCGCCGTCGACGACGACCGTGCCGTTCGGCGTCTCCTTGAGGTGCAGGGCTCGCTTCCCCTTCACGGCGCCGATGAAGCTCGCCACGAAATCGGATGCCGGGTTCTCGACGATGTCGCTCGGCGAGCCGACCTGCGCGACGTGCGCCCCCTTCTCGAGGATCACGACCTGGTCGCCGAGGAGGAACGCCTCGTCGATGTCGTGCGTGACGAAGACGATCGTCTTGCCGATCTCGTCCTGCAGGCGGATGAGCTCCTGCTGGAGCTCATCGCGCACGATGGGATCGACGGCACCGAAGGGCTCGTCCATGAGCAGGATGTTCGGGTCGGCGGCGAGCCCGCGGGCCACGCCGACGCGCTGTTGCTGACCGCCGGAGAGCTGGCTGGGGTACCGGTCGGCCATCGCCGTGTCGAGACCGACGGTCTCCATGAGTTCGAGCGCGCGCGTGCGCGCGGCCTTGCGGTTCTGCCCCTGCAGGACGGGCACGGTGGCGATGTTGTCGGCCACCGTGAAGTGCGGGAGCAACCCGGAGTTCTGCATGACGTAGCCGATGCTGCGACGCAACTGGACGGCGGGCTTGCCGCCGATGTCGTCACCGTCGATCGTGATCATGCCGGAGGACGGCTCGACCATGCGGTTGATCATCCGCAGCAGGGTCGTCTTGCCGCAGCCGGACGATCCCACGAAGACGGTCGTCTGACGCGACGGGATGACGAGGCTGAAATCGTCGACGGCGCGCGTGCCGTCGGGGAAGACCTTCGAGACGGTCGAGAACTCGATCATGCTGTGCCGACCTCAGTCGGAGACCACGACCTTGCGATCGAAGGCCACGTATCCGGCGAAGTCCTTGCCCACGCGCTCGACCGCACCCGGCCGAAGGTCGGGGTAGGACCAGGCGCCGTCGGGGAGCTCGGCACCGTCGAGGGAGATGTTCCAGTACTGGGCGGCACCCTTCCACGGGCACGTGTACGGCGTGGGGCTCTGCTGCAGCGCCCCGTCGCGAACGGCCTGCGGCGGGAAGTACCAGTTGCCCTCGATCGACGCGAGGTCGTCACGATCGGCTTCGGCGATCACGACGCCGTCGAGCACTGCTTTCATGTGAACCCCCTCCGTGACGCCCCGCGGGCACAGCGCCCGGCGGTGAAGCGAACACCTCCGGAGAGGGTAACCGGGCGGGTCCTGCGCGAATCGAACATTGCCCCGTGTGACGGGCTGGTCTAGGGTGCGGCGCCGTCAGAGAACGCGCGCCCCTCCGACCGGTCCGTGGACGTGGAGGGCGACGAGACCGGCGGCGCTCAACGTGACCTGCAGGTCGATGGCCGACTCCTCGTCCGCGGCCAGGAAAGCCAGGGTCGGGCCGGAGCCCGAGACCAGGCCGGCGAGGGCGCCCGAGCTCTCCCCCCGTTCGAGCACGCGCGCGAGATCCGGACGCAGGTGCAGCGCGGGTGCCTGCAGGTCGTTGCGCAGCGACGCGGCGAGCATCTCCGCGTCGCCCTGGCGCAGCGCGTGCAAAACCTCGGGGGCCACCGCCGGCACCCGGGGCGCGGGGCCGATGTCGACGGCGTGACGCTCGCGGTGGGCATCGAGCTCGCCGTAGACGACGGGTGTCGACATGCCGACCTCGTTCGGCACGAGAACCCAGTCGAAACGCCCCCGGGCGAGCGCGGGACTCAGCTCGTCTCCGCGGCCCGTCCCCACAGCCGTGCCGCCGAGCAGGGCGAACGGCACGTCGGCTCCGAGTCGCGCGGCCAGTCGCACGAGCTCCGAGGTCGGCATCCCGAGACCCCACAGAGCGTCGCACGCCACCAGCGCCGCAGCGGCGTCCGCCGAACCGCCGCCCATACCTCCGGCGACCGGAACGGTCTTCACGACCGAGAGGTGCACACCGCGGTCGATCCCCGCGGTCTCGGCCAGCAGGCGCGCCGCCCGCACGGCGAGGTTGCGGTCGTCGGTGGGAACGCCGGCGATGTCGACAGGGCCGCGCGCCGCGACCTCGATGGTGATGTCGTCGGCCTCGACGGCGGTCATCTCCTCGTAGAGGGACACGGCCTGGTAAGCCGTCGCCACGTCGTGGTATCCGTCGTCCTTGACGTCGCCGACCTCGAGGAAGACGTTGATCTTGCCCGGGGCGCGGACGCGGACCGAGTCGGCGGAACTCATGACGTCGACGAAGTGCGCCAGAGGTCGACGTCAGCGGCTTCGGAGAGCGCGTCGATGCGCTCGAGCTCCTCGGCGTCGAACGCCGGCCCCTCCAGCGCGGCCAGGTTCTCGTCGAGCTGCGCGGTGCGCGAAGCGCCGATGAGCGCGGATGCCACCGTCTCGTCGCGCAGGACCCACTGCAGGGCCATCTGGGCCAAGGTCTGTCCGCGTTCCTTCGCGATGACGTCGAGGCTGCGCAGCGCCGCGAGCGCGGAATCCGTGAGCATCCGGTCGGGGAGCGAGGATCGCTTCTGCGAGCGCTCGGGCTCGCCGTCGCCGAGGTACTTGTCGGTCAGCAGCCCCTGCGCGAGCGGAGTGAAGGCGATCGCCCCCATCCCCTCCTGCCGGAGCGTCTCGGTGAGGCCGTCCTCCACCCACCGGTTGAGGATCGAGTACGAGGGCTGGTGGATGACCAGGGGCGTTCCCAGCGATCGGGCCACGGCCGCCGCCTCGGCGGTGCGTTCCGCGCTGTAGGACGAGATGCCGACGTAGAGCGCCTTGCCCTGTCGGACGAGCGTGTCCAGCGCGCCGATGGTCTCCTCGATGGGCGTGACCGGGTCGACGCGGTGCGAGTAGAAGAGGTCGACGTAGTCGATGCTCATGCGCTGCAGCGACTGCTCGGCACTGGCGAGCAGGTACTTGCGCGAGCCCCAGTTGCCGTAGGGGCCGGGCCACATGTCGTAGCCCGCCTTCGACGAGATGATGAGTTCGTCGCGGTACCGACCGAAGTCCTCGCGCATCATGCGGCCGAAGTTCGTCTCGGCGGAGCCGTAGGGCGGGCCGTAGTTGTTCGCGAGGTCGAAGTGCGTGATGCCGCGGTCGAACGCGTGGCGCAGCACTTCGCGCTGGCGGTCGAAGGGCACGTTGTCGCCGAAGTTCCACCAGAGCCCCAGGGAGATGGGCGGGAGGTAGAGGCCGCTCCGACCCACCTGGCGGTATGCGACACTGGAATGTCGCGCATCCCGCGCGCTGTAGGGCCAGTGAAGGTCGGGTACGTCCGGGCCGAAGCGAGCGGGATCAGTCACTCTTCGACAGTAGCGCGCAGATTCCCCCACGTCGGCCCCGACGCCGAAACGCTCCCGTAACGCCGAGTATCTACGGTGGACGGATTCCCACTCGACCCCTGAGGAGGCCGCATATGCGATCGATCGTTCCCCTTCCGATCGACACCGATCCCTGGCGGGCTCTCCTCTCGCGATCCGACATCCGGATGCTCGACGGGATCCTCCATGTCGTCGACGACTCCTCGACCCCCTCGGATGCCGAGCGCGCCGACCTGCTGAGCGTGGCCGAGGCCGTCGAGAGCGCCGGCGTGTCGGTCCTGCTCGTGCGCGACGCGAACCGCCGCCCCAAGCTCGTCGTCGACACCGCCGACGCGGCGCGTGCCCTCGCCGCCCTTCGCGACCCCGAGCTCGGACCGGTGTACCTCAAGGCGCGCGGAGAGGACCCCGTCCCCGCGCACAGCGTGGCCCCCTCGCCCGGCGCGGTGGAGGCGTCCGCGGTGTTCCGTCCGCGCACCTCGACCGAGGGCTCCTACCGCTACGGCGCCGCGCTGGCCCCGCGCCTGGAGTTCTGGCGTTTCGGCGAGAAGACGATCGAGGCGCCGCGCCCGAGCGCCCTGACGCGTCGCCGGTTCGCGCGGGCCGACCTCGACCTCGTCGAGGTCGAGCGCTACGGCCGCCGCTGGCAGACGGTGTCGGGCATGTTCGATCCGCACCCCAAGGAGTTCATCGGAGACATCGACATGGTGTTCTCGTGGGTCGACGGTTCATCGAGCGAGTTCCAGCGCCAGCGCGCCGCCCGGATGAAGGGCTACGTCGTGGGCGACGGCGACGACAACGCCGCGCGTTACCGCCAGGTCGACGAACTGCGCTACGCCCTGCGCAGCGTCCACATGTACGCCCCGTGGGTGCGTCGCATCTTCATCGCCACCGACTCCCCCACTCCGGAGTGGCTCGCCGACCACCCGAAGGTGACGATCGTGCGCAGCGAGGAGTTCTTCGCCGATCCGTCCGTGCTGCCCACGCACAACTCCCACGCCGTGGAGGCGCAGCTGCACCGCATTCCGGGGCTCGCGGAGCACTTCCTCTACAGCAACGACGACATGTTCTTCGGCCGCCCGGTCACGCCGGAGCTGTTCTTCAGCGGCGGCGGCGTGAGCCGCTTCGTGGAGAGCGGCATCCGCATCGGCAGCGGCCCCGCCCACGTCGAGCGCTCGGGCCACGACAACGGCCTGCGCGTGAACCGTGCGCTGCTCAAGGAGCGTTTCGGCCGCGTGATCACCCTCGACCTCGAGCACTGCGCGACGCCGCTCCGCCGGTCGGTCGCGTTCGAGCTCGAGCGGGAGTTCGCCGAGGACTACGCGCGCACGGCCGCGAGCCGTTTCCGCTCGGCGACCGACATCAGCGTCACGAACAGCCTGTACCACTACTACGCCCTCGCCACGGGGCGCGCGGTGGTCACGACCGAGCCGCGCACGCGCTACGTGCAGACCACGCAGCTCGACTCGCTGCGCACGATGGAGCGCCTGGTCTCGCGACGCGACACCGACATGTTCTGCCTCAACGACGGCAGCGTGCCGGAGATCCCCGAGGAGGTGCGGGTGCCCGCTCTGCGGGCGTGCCTCGAGCGCTACTTCCCCGTGACGGCGCCGTGGGAGAAGACGGCGGTCAGCGCAGAACCGGCAACGGCGTCGTCGGCGGCGACACCGGTCCACTGAGCCCGCGGTTCGCCGGGACGACGATGCCCGCCGCGCGCAGGCGATCCTGCGACTCGGCGGCGTCGACGTACTGGAGCACCTCGGCCTCGCCGAGCGGGACGACGGAGTGCACGATCGTCTCGTCGTAGACGTGGACGAGGTTGAACCCCTGGGCACCGTCCTGCGGGCGCGTTCCGCCGACGGGGACCATGAGGTCCTGCGTGTAGCAGGTGGCCGAGGCCACCGACACCGGGATGCCGGCGAAGGTGGCGAACGTGGAGTAGTGCAGGTGTCCGGCCAGGATCGCGCGCACGTCGGAGCCACGGAGCACGGCCGCGAGGCTGCGCTGGTCGCGTAGTTCGACCGAGGCCGCGAGGGCGAGCACGCTCGGCACCGGCGGGTGGTGCAGCGCGAGGATCGTGCCGAGCGGCGCGGGGGTCGCGAGCACGCCCGCGAGCCACTCGAGCTGCGCCGGCGTCACCTCGCCGTGGTGATGCCCGGGCACCGAGGTGTCGAGGGTGACGATGCGCAGGCCGTCGAACTCGTCGACGCGGTCGACCGGGGCCGTGGGATCCGCCGCGTCGTCGGGGAGCAGGTGTGAGCGGAACGCGGCGCGGTCGTCGTGGTTGCCCATGACCCAGACCACCCGGGTGCCGAGGCGCTCGGCCAGCGGGTCGACGAGACCGCGCACCCGGTCGTACGCGTCACCCTCCCCGAAGTCGGCCAGGTCGCCGGTGAAGACCAGCGCATCGGGACGGACCCCGGATGCCTCGATCGAGGCGACCGCGCGGGCGAGGTACGCCTCGGAGTCGACGTTGTCATACAGCGGCGCACCTCCCGCGCGGAGGTGGGTGTCGCTCAGGTGCAGCAGCACCCGCTCAGCCTGGGGGTACTCGGCGTAACGCATCTCGTTCCTCTCGGGTCGTCGGGTACGACCTCGTGACCGGCGTGATGCTCCCGGTTGCCTCTGGAATGTTACAGGCATGTTTCACGAACGCGCGATGAACTTCTCGAGAACTCACCCCACGAGGTGACCCGGCGGTCGTCGACAGCGCTCGAGGTGGCGCGTCAGAGGGTCGCGATGCGGGCGTAGTCGTCGACCGTGAGCTGCTCGCCGCGCAGCGTCGGGTCCACGCCCGCCGCCTCCAGCCGGGCCGACGCCTCGGCCGCCGTGCCGCCGAGCACGCCGGAGAGCGCCTGCCGCAGCATCTTGCGGCGCTGCTGGAAGGCGGCATCCACGATCTGGAAGGTGCGGCGCCGATGGTCTTCGGTGCCGCGGGGCTCGGCATCGCGCTCGAAGGCGACGAGCACGCTGTCGACGTTCGGCACGGGCCAGAAGACCTGGCGCGACACCGTGCCGGCGAGGCGCCACGCGCCGTACCACGCCGCCTTCACGCTCGGCGCGCCGTAGACCTTCGAGCCCGGCGGGGCGGCGAGGCGCTCCCCCACCTCGGCCTGCACCATGACGACGCCGCTGCGCAGGTACGGGAACGTCTCGAGGAAGTGCAGCAGCACGGGCACCGACACGTTGTACGGCAGATTGGCCACGAGCACCGTCGGCTCCCCCGGCAGCTCGTCGACGCGCAGGGCGTCGGCGTCGATCACAGTGAGGCGGTCGGCCGGGACGTCATGCGCCGCGGCGGTGACGGGCAACCGCTCGGCGAGGCGGTGGTCGATCTCGACGGCGACGACGGACGCGCCGGTCTCGAGGATCGCAAGGGTGAGCGAGCCGAGGCCCGGGCCGATCTCGACGACACGATCGGATGCCGCGACCCCGGCCACCTGGACGATCTTGCGCACCGTATTGGCGTCGACGACGAAGTTCTGCCCGAGCTTCTTCGTGGGGGTGACGTCGAGGTCGGCGGCGAGCCGGCGGATCTCGGCGGCACCGAGCAGCGAAACGGGCATTGTTCCACTGTAGTCAGCCTCCCGCCACGGGCCGGGCGAGAGGAGTACCGTAGCCGGGTGAGTCAGACGCAGTCCATCCCCGCCAACGCCTTCACCCTGCGCAGTCCGTTCGGTCGACGGGCCATCGTGCTCTCGGTCGCGGCGGCTGTCGGCGGGTTCCTGTTCGGCTTCGACTCCTCCGTCATCAACGGCGCCGTGCAGTCGATCGAGACCGAGTACACCAAGGTCCCCACCCTCACCGGCTTCGTGGTCGCGATCGCCCTGATCGGGTGCGCCGTCGGCGCGATCGCCGCCGGAGCGCTCTCCGACCGCTTCGGCCGCCTCAAGGTCATGATGGTCGGCGCCGTGCTGTTCCTCGCCTCGTCCATCGGGTCGGCCCTGACCTTCAGCGTGCTGGACCTCACGATCTGGCGCGTCATCGGCGGCCTCGGCATCGGCATCGCATCGGTGGTGGCGCCGGCCTACATCGCCGAGGTCGCCCCGCGGCAGATCCGCGGCAGCCTCGCCTCCCTGCAGCAGCTCGCGATCACGCTCGGCATCTTCGCGGCCCTGCTCAGCAACGCCCTCCTCGTCGGTGCCGCCGGCGGCACGGCCTCCAACGAGCTGTGGTGGGGTCTGGAGGCGTGGCGGTGGATGTTCCTCGTCGGCGTCGTCCCCGCGGCGGTCTACGGTCTCCTGGCGTTCACGATGCCCGAGTCGCCCCGTTTCCTCCTCGCGCGCGGTCGCGCGGACGAGGCCCGCGCCATCTTCGCGCGACTGGTCCCGCCGGCCGACCTCGACAAGACCATCAACGAGCTCACGAGCGCGATCGAGACCGATCGGAAGAACAAGGGCGCCTCGCTCGCCGGCAAGGCGCTCGGGCTCCAGCCCATCGTCTGGATCGGCATCATCCTGTCGGTGTTCCAGCAGTTCGTCGGCATCAACGTGATCTTCTACTACTCCACGAGCCTGTGGCGCGCCGTCGGTTTCGACGAGAGCAACTCGCTGCTCATCGGCGTGATCACCTCGGTCACCAACGTGCTCGTGACCCTCATCGCGATCTGGCTGGTCGACCGGGTCGGTCGCAAACCCCTCCTCCTCGTGGGCTCGGCGCTGATGGCCGTGTCCCTCGGCATGATGGCGCTGGCGTTCTCGTTCGCCACCGGATCGGGCCAGGACGTCTCGCTCCCGGGGGCATGGGGGCCGGTCGCCCTCGTGGCGGCGAACCTCTTCGTCGTCGGCTTCGGCGCATCCTGGGGCCCCCTGGTGTGGGTGCTGCTCGGCGAGATCTTCCCGAGCCGCATCCGCGGCAAGGCCCTCGGCGTCGCGGCCGGCGCGCAGTGGCTCGCGAACTTCCTCGTGTCGTGGACCTTCCCGCAGCTGGCCGAGTGGTCGCTCACGATCACCTACGGCGCGTACGCGTTCTTCGCCGCCCTGTCGTTCGTGTTCGTGCTATGGAAGATCCCCGAGACCAAGGGCATGGAGCTCGAGCAGACCGAGACCCTGTTCGTCGCCAAACCGAAGAAGGCCTGAAAGGATCGGCGCATGACCAACAACTCGAAGTCCCACGAAGAGATCCGCGAGGAGCGCGAAGCCGCGCAGAAGGAGAAGGACCGCCTCGAGCGCGCCGAGGAAGCCCGACTCGACGACGAGAAGCGCTGAGAGACGTCTCACGAAGGTCGGTATCCCCGGGGGTGCCGACCTTCGTCGTTCCCCGGCGCGGCGGGAACGCGCGCGCCCTCGGCGACGCGCACGATCTCCGTGGCATCCGGCGCCAGCCAGTGGACACGCACGGCGTGGTGCGTGTGCCCTCCGGAGTCAGAACGGGCCGTAGACCTCGAGCGTGTTCGCCGCGACCTGAGCGGCGAGCTCGTCGACATCCAGTCCCCGCTCGGCCGCGAGGAACCGCAGCGTGACGGGGATCAGGTACGGCGCGTTCGGGCGACCCCGATAGGGCGCCGGGGTGAGGAAGGGCGCATCGGTCTCGACGAGGATGCGCTCGAGCGGCGTCACCGCGAGCGCATCGCGCAGATTCTGCGCGTTCTTGAACGTGACGTTGCCGGCGAAGGAGAGGTAGTACCCCCGATCGGCGGCGATGCGCGCCATGTCGGCGTCGCCCGAGAAGCAGTGGAACACCGTTCTGTCGGGAGCCCCGACCCGCTCCAGCGTCTCGAGAACGGCGTCGTGGGCGTCGCGGTCGTGGATCTGCATCGCGATGCCGTGCTTCTTCGCCAGGGCGATGTGCGCCTCGAACGAGCGGAGCTGGGCCGGGATGCCATCGGCCTCGGTCCGGAAGAAGTCGAGGCCCGTCTCACCGATCGCCCGCACGCGCGGCTCGGCGGCGAGCTCGTCGATGACCGCGATCGCGGCATCCAGCTCGCCCGCCCGGTCGTAGACCGGGGCCTCGTTCGGGTGGATCGCCACCGCGGCGAGCACGCGCGGGTGCGTGTCGGCGGCCCACGCCGACCAGCGCGACGAGTCGATGTCTCCACCGGCCTGGACGACCCCGTGCACGCCGACGGCCAGCGCGCGCTCCAGCTGCTCGTCGAGCGAGAGCCCGGTCTCGCCGTCCTCGATCTCGAGGTGCGTGTGGTTGTCGTAGACGGGAACGCCGAGCGGCTCGGGAGCCGGCGGGTAGCTCACGTCACGGCGCCCGTCCGCCGACCGCTCCCGCACGTACTGGCTGGGGTCACCGCCGCTGATGGTGTCGCGAGGGCGCTCGACGGGCGTGGAGCCGGGGGCGGACCCGGGGGCGGGCTTAGAGCCCGCCGCGGGATCCGAGGCCGACGTGCTCACGCCTGCTCGACGCGCGGGAACAGCGGCGACAGCCCGTTCACCGACGAGCCCGGACGAAGCACGCCCCAGGCGCCGGCCTCGCGGAGCGGCTGGTCCTGCAGACGCCCGATGCTCTCGGCCGCGCCGAGGGCGATCCACAGCTTCTCGGTCGCGATCGGCATGACCGGCGAGAGCAGCACCGCGAGGGCGCGGAGACCCTCGGCGGCGGTGAAGAGGACCGTGCCGAGGCGGTCGCGCTTCTCGGGGTCCTTCGCCAGCGCCCACGGCTCGTTGTCGGTGATGTAGCCGTTCAACGCGTCGACGATCGTCCAGATCGCGGCGATGGCCTCGTCGATGCGGAACTTCTCCATGGCCGCGTCCGCGGCGGTCGCGGCATCCGCCACCGTCCGCTGGATCACGAGGTCGACGTCGGTCGGCTCGCCCGCGGGCGGCACGATCCCCTCGAAGTAGCGCTCGATCATGGCGATCGTGCGGGATGCCAGGTTGCCGAAGCCGTTGGCGAGCTCGGCCTGGTAACGGGCCGAGAGGTCTTCCCACGAGAACGAGCCGTCCTGGCCGAACGCGATCGCCGACAGGAAGTAGAAGCGGTACGCGTCGGAGCCGAAGACGTCGGTGATCTCGGTCGGGGCGATGCCGGTCAGCTTCGACTTCGACATCTTCTCGCCGCCGACGAGCAGCCAGCCGTGGGCGAAAACGCCGCGGGGCACGTCGAGGCCGGCGGCCATGAGCATCGCGGGCCAGATGACGGCGTGGAAACGCAGGATGTCTTTGCCGACCACGTGGAAAGCGGGCCAGCGGCGCGCGAACTGCTCGGGGTCGTTGCCGTAGCCGACGGCTGTGGCGTAGTTCAGCAGCGCATCGACCCACACGTAGATGACGTGGGAGGAGTCCCACGGCACCTGGATGCCCCAGTCGAACGTCGATCGCGAGATCGAGAGGTCTTTGAGGCCGTTCTTGACGAACGAGACGACCTCGTTGCGCGCCGATTCGGGGCGCACGAAGTCGGGCACCGTCTTGTAGAGCTCGAGCAGACGGTCCTGGAACTCGCTGAGCTTGAAGAAGTAGTTCTTCTCCTGCAGCAGCTCGAGGGGCTTCGAGTGGATCGCGCAGACCTTGAGCCCCTCGAAGGGCCCCTCGCCGTCGACGATCTCGGCCTCGGTCTTGAACTCCTCGCAGCCGACGCAGTACAGCGCCTCGAACTCGCCCGCGTAGATGTAGCCCCGGTCGTACAGCGCCTGCACGAATTTGGCCACGCGCTCTTCGTGACGGGGCTGGCTCGTGCGGATGAAGTCGTCGTTGGCGACGTCGAGCGTCTTCAGCAGCGGGAACCACGACTCGCCCACGAGCTTGTCGACCCACTCCTGCGGGGTGGCTCCGTTGGCCGCGGCGGCGCGCATCATCTTCTGGCCGTGCTCGTCGGTGCCGGTCAGCATCCAGGTGTCGTCACCGGCCTGCCGGTGCCAGCGCGCGAGGGTGTCCACGGCCACGGTCGTATAGCCGTGGCCGATGTGGGGAACGTCGCTGGGGTAGTAGATCGGCGTCGTGATGTAGAAGGATCGGCCGGAAGTCACCCCAGGATTCTACGGGGGTGCACCGACACGGCCGACCGTGTGACGGTGGCCTCGACCGCTCAGCGCTTGACGGCCAACCCCGCCTGGTACAGCTCGCGCGACGGGTGACCGGTGAGCGACGCCACCTCCGCCGCCGCTTCCTTCAGTCGCACGCCTCCGCGCACGAGCTCGAGCACCTGGGTCACGGCATCCGGGAACGCCACCTCGCGCGCCGTAGCCCCACCGACGACGATCGCGATCTCTCCGCGCACCCCCTCGGCCGCCCACGCCGCCAGCTCGGCGAGCGTGCCACGTCGGACCTCCTCGTAGAGCTTGGTCAGCTCGCGGCAGACGGCGGCCGGGCGATCGGCGCCGAAGGTCGCGGCGAGGTCGTCGAGGGTGGATGCCAGCCGCGACGGCGACTCGAAGAACACCAGGGTCCGCTCCTCCGACGCCAGCCTCGCGAAGGCCTTGCGGCGCTCGCCGGGCTTGCGGCGGGGGAAGCCCTCGAAGGCGAAGCGGTCGGTGGGGAGCCCCGCGACGGCGAGCGCGGTGACCACGGCGCTCGGGCCCGGCAGGGCGGTGACCGTCACGCCCGCGGCCGCGGCCGCGGCGACCAGACCGAAGCCCGGATCGCTCACGGTCGGCATGCCGGCGTCGCTGAGGACGAGCAGATCGTCGTCGCGCGCGAGCTCGACGAGCTCGGCCGCGCGCTCCTTCTCGTTGTGGTCGTGCAGGGCGATCAGCCGCGGGCGGTTCTCGACGCCGAGGCCCGACAGCAGGCGCTGCGTGGTCCGCGTGTCCTCCGCGGCGACGACCGTGGCATTCTCCAGCGCCTCGACCAGGCGGCGCGAGGCGTCACCCAGGTTGCCGATGGGGGTCGCCGCGAGGATGATCACCGTTCCACCTTAGGTGTTGTGGCTGGGGAGGTTGGGGACGCGTGAGGCGGGGGTGCCGTTGATGGCGGTGTGGGTTCGGTGGTGATTGTAGTGATGGAGCCAGGGTGCGAATGCGGCGGTGCGTTCGGTTTCTGATC